>Ga0214919_10004521_pt1 | contig 20319 bp, 13 predicted proteins | sample LL1503_MetaG_FD_177994 | JGI IMG/M metagenome (GOLD analysis project Ga0214919, IMG submission 177994) | Freshwater microbial communities from Lake Lanier, Atlanta, Georgia, United States - LL-1503 | ecosystem: Environmental > Aquatic > Freshwater > Lake | place: USA: Georgia | collected... | reverse complement strand
GTGCTCGGCGAGACATTCGTGGACTCCCGGCGGTTGATGTGATCGCAGCGGAACTCGATCGACTTGGCGTGCCCGAGAAGGACTGGCAGGAATTCATAGTCAAGTCCCTGCTCGCCCTCCGTGGATGGGCGGGGATGATCCATCACCTGGAAGAGCGGCCCGACAGGGCTCCGGTGGAGGCCGTGCCGGCGAAGCTCATCGATTTCCTGGCGCTGCGATTGGTCTGCGACCGCGTAGCCGCTGAATGGGCGGCACTGCAGCTCGGGTTTGAACGGAGGGACTTCGAGAACGCCGACCGATCACAGGGCAGCAGCCGGCTGTCCAGCCTGTGGACAGAGCTCCGCGACCGCTATCCCGCACAACGCGGCCCCGGCAGTCTGGCGCGGGCGTTCCTCCTCCACCAGGTGTCGCAGCTCGTTGGGATCACCGCCCGCGACATTCGCGGTCTCGACGAGAACGAGCTTGTCCGGCTCGAACAAGCCATTGCAGGCTTTGACGACATCGCCCGGCGTCGGCTGTTCCACCTCGCCTACGAGCGGCGGCACCGCATCGAGGTGCTCGACGCGCTGGCAGCGCAGTCCACGTTTGCAAAGCCACCGGCAGCCACTCGGCCACTTGCCCAGGTGGTCTTTTGCATCGACGAGCGGTGCGAATCGTTCCGGCGTCACTTCGAGGAGCTGGGGCCCCGCTACGAGACGTTTGGCACCGCCGGCTTCTTTGCCGTGCCAATGTACTACAGGGGCGTGGACGACTGGCACGCATCGCCCTTGTGCCCGATCGTGATGCGGCCGAAACATACCGTCTTGGAGGTGCCGGAGGAGGCTGCGGCGGCTCGCCACGAGTTGAATCGCACCATGCGACGTCGCATCGGACAGATGTCCGGCGGGCTTTCCACGGGGAGTCGCACGCTCCTTCGCGGCGGGCTTTTCACGGCCTTTGCCGGGGCCGTGGCTGCGGTGCCGCTCGTGGCGCGCGTGGTCTTCCCCCGTCTCACCGCCAGACTCGGTCACCGGGCCGCCGAACTGGCCGGCCGCAGGATTCCCACTCGGCTCGAACTCGACCGCGAAGGCGAACAGCTTCCGGATGCCGACGGCCTGCAGGCGGGATTCAGTGTTGCCGAGATGGCCGACATGGTCCGCCGCGTCTTGCAAGACATCGGCATGACAGCCGTGTTCTCGCGGATCGTGGCGGTGCTCGGACACGGGTCGTCGAGCCTGAACAATCCCCACGAGAGCGCCTACGACTGCGGTGCCTGCGGCGGCGGCCGCGGCGGCCCAAACGCGCGGGCCTTCGCCACCATGGCCAATGACGAACGCGTTCGCGTGCGGCTGGCGGCTGAAGGGCTGGTGATCCCCGCCGATACGCGGTTCATCGGCGGCATGCTCGACACCTGCTCCGACGACATCACATGGTTCGATGTCGGCCGTCTGCCCGAGAGCCATCGGGCAGACGTCGAGCGATTGCAGGGGGCGTGCAGGGCGGTCTGTGCAGCCAATGCCCACGAGCGTTGCCGCCGATTCGAGACCGCCCCGCTCAATGTCTCTCGCGATGAGGCGCACGCGCACGTGGAAGCCCGCAGCGTCGACCTGGCGCAGGTGCGCCCGGAACTCGGCCACGCCTCCAACGCCGTGTGCATCATCGGTCGCCGATGGCGCTCTCGCGGACTGTTCCTCGACCGGCGTGCATTCCTCGTGTCCTATGACCCGGGGACCGATGACGACGGCACGATCTTGGCAAGGACGCTGGCTGCCGTCGGGCCGGTAGGAGCGGGCATCAATCTCGAATATTTCTTTTCCGTCGTCGATCGGCTCGGCTATGGTGCCGGCACAAAACTGCCCCACAACATCACCGGACTGATCGGAGTGATGGACGGCCATGCCAGTGACCTGCGGACGGGGCTGCCGTGGCAGATGGTGGAAATCCACGAACCCGTCCGGCTGCTTGTGGTCATCGATCAGACTCCCGAAAAAATCATGGCCGCAGCCGAGGCGGTGCCGGCGGTCAAGCGACTGGTGCTCAACAGCTGGATCCAGCTCGTTTCCTGGCATCCGCACACCGGCGCGCTTGCTGTCTTTGAGAACGGCGAATTCGTACCGTATCGGCCCGAGCGGATCGATATCCCGGTGGTCGAGAGGTCGGTTTCGTGGTACGCCGGCCATCGTGATTATCTGCCTCCAGCCAGGGTGCTTGCCGCGGCCATTGGCCCAGGAAAACAGGCATGACCAATCACGACATTGTCTCGCTGCTCGTCATCTGCCAGCTTGCCGCCCCGGCGGCCACGGTGGCACTGGTGGGCGTGCCCACGCTGCTCGGCCGGCCGCCGTCGGAGCGGGCCACAGCCCTGATCGTCGGGGGCGGGTTCGCCGCCGGGTTCATCGCCGGGTTGCTCACGCTCGCCGTGCTGGCGGCGCGGGGTTTTGTCCCGGAGATCGTCCACCTCGGGTCGTGGTTCTCGGTGGGGCATCACGAAGCCTCGATCGAACTCGTGGCCGATGCGCTCTCCGTGCCCTACGTCTGCTTTTCGACCGGCCTCTGCGGTCTGGTCAACGCCTTCGCGAGAAAATATCTCCATCGCGAGCCGGGGTTCACTCGGTTCTTCCTGCTGCTAGCCGTTTTCGGCACCGGAATGAATCTGATGGTGCTGGCAGGCAGTATCGACGTGCTGTTCGCCGGCTGGGAATTGCTCGGCATCTCGTCGACGCTCCTGATCGGATTCTTCCTCGAGCGAGGCAACGCGGTACGGGCGGCCATGCGGGCCTTCGCCACCTACCGAGTCTGCGACGTGGGTCTGCTCGCCGCGGCGGTGATGGTGCATCGCGCGGTCGGGTCGGGCGACTTCAATCGGCTGTTCGGCGAGAACTGGCCTCATGGCACCTGCCTCGTGCCTGCCGCCACCGCCACGATTGTGTCGCTCCTGCTTGTCTTCGCGGCGATGGGGAAGAGCGCGCAGGTGCCCTTCTCGGGATGGCTCCCGCAGGCGATGGAGGGGCCGACCCCGTCGAGCGCCATTTTTTACGGCGCCCTTTCGATCCACGCCGGCGCCTACGTTCTGCTGCGGTGCGAGTCGCTGCTCGAGCAGGCGCCTCTGGCCAGGGGGCTGCTGATCGTGATCGGCCTGGGCACGGCCCTGCATGCCAACGTGGTCGGCCGCGTGCAGACCGACTTGAAGAGCATGCTGGCCTACGCCTCGATGACGCAGTCTGGCCTGATCTTCGCAGAGATCGGCTTCGGCTGGCGGATCATCCCGCTGGTGCATGTCATCAGCCATGCCATTCTCCGCAGCCTGCAGATCCTGCGGTCGCCGTCGGCGCTGCACGACCGGCACGAACTGGAGGCGGCCCTCGGGGGGCATCCGGGCGCTGATCGCTGGGCGTTTGGCCGACTGCTGCCGGAGGGTCTGCAGGCGCGGTTCTACCGCATCGCCCTCGACCGTGGTTTCGAGGAGATGGCCGTGGGCCGGCTGTTCGTCGTGCCATTCCTGCGGCTGCTCGAATGTGCCGCCGACCTCGAGCGTCGCTGGCTGAAGCTTTTGGGAGGCGATGCGGGCCCGGGTGGGGGCCGCTCATGACCGCAACCGTTGACGTGAGCCTGTTGGCAGCGGCTGCGATCACAGTGGCCGCCCCCCTGGTCGGCGCTGCCGTCACGGCGTCTGGTCTTCATCGCGGCAGCCCCCGTCGGCTTGCGGTGGCGATGGCCTGCGTTTCGCTGCTGGGCAGCCTGGCCATCACGATGCTCTGGAGCCAGACAGACGGCGCCCCGCGGGTGTTTGGCGACCGACTCGGTGGTGGGTGGTTCGTCTGCATCGACGGCATCACTGCTGTGTTGCTGCCCTACGTTGCCTTGGTGGAAATGGCAATCCTGATGGTCGCGCCGCGGCGGGCCCTCGAACCGTCGGCCGTGGCCCGCATCCTCTTCGGTGCCGCCGCCACTCTCGCCGTGTTTCTCACGTCGCATCCGCTGCTGTTGATCGCGCTTTGGTGTGCGACGGCACTGCCCACCTGGATCTCTGTGCGGAGCACGCCGGGGGGAAACGCGGCGGCGCGCGTGTTTGCCATCGCGATGTCTGCGGCGGTGCTCTGCATGGCGGTCGGCACGGTGCTGCTGATCATCGATCCTCCATGGGTAGCCGCCCCGGGCTGGGTGGGCTCGGCGGGTGGCTGGCTGGTCGCGCTTGCGGTCATGATCCGCAAGGGCATCTTCCCGTTTCACTCCTGGTATCCGGCGCTCTTCTCCGGCGCCACGATGTCGACGGCACTGGCGGCGACCGTGCCTCAGGTGGCGTCCTACACCGCCGTGCGGCTGCTCATCGGCCATGTCGACCACCCGGAGGGAGTGGCCGCCGAACTGGTGGTGCTCTCGCAGATGGCGCTCATCACCGCGACCTACGGCGCGGCGCTGGCGATCGTGCAGCGGGACCTGCGGTCGCTCATCGGCACGCTGGCGATGAGTCAGTCGGCGCTCGTGCTCGGGGGCCTCGCCGGCACGCTCCCGATGGAGCTCAACGGCGCCTTCTGTGTCTGGATCTCCAGCGGCCTGGCACTGACCGGTATCGGCCTGGTCTCCTGGGCGCTGGAGAGCCGGGCCGGACCGATCCGGCTCGACACACCCCAGGGGCGGTTCTGGGATGCACCCGCTCTGGCGGCGTTTTTCCTCCTCTTCGGCCTGGCCGGCATCGGATTGCCCGGCACGCTCTCGTTCGTCGCCGACGACCTGATCGTCTCTGGCAGCCTCGATGAGCAGCTCCATGCCGGTCTGCTCGTGATCCTGGCGACCGTCCTTTCGGGCATCGCGATGATGCGCGGCTGGTTTCACGTGTTTGGCGGACCGGGCGATTCCGAAGGCACGCGGCATGCGATCCTGCTGCGGGAACGGGTGGCGCTGACCGCGCTGCTGGCGGCCCTGTTTCTGCTGGGTCTGTGGCCCGATCCCCTGGTGCGGGCCCTCGACCGGGCCACCGCCCGGCTGCTTGGCACGCCGCCGGCGGCCGCCGCCCACGATTTGCAGGATTTGCCGCAGGGACGTTGAATGGAGGCCGGACGTTCGGCATCCACACCATTCTCCAGCGGAGTTCCGTTCCCAGCGGACAGCATCATGGCAGTGAGAAAATCGACAGGCGGTGACACGGCACGCGGCAAGGCAATCGAGACGCCGACCGATATCGAGGGGCTGGGCGTCTTCTATCTCGGCCGCAAGGTCGATACCAGCGGCGGCGCGGCCGGCGCTCCGGCTGGCGGTCCCTTGGGTGGACAGCCGCTTCTGATCGATGCCCGGCGGTTTACCACCCATGCCGTCTGCGTGGGCATGACCGGCAGCGGCAAGACAGGCCTGCTCATCGACCTCATCGAGGAGGCGGCGATCGACGGCATTCCCACGCTCGTCATCGACCCCAAGGGGGACCTCGCCAACGTGCTCCTGTCGTTTCCCGGACTCGCCCCGGCGGACTTCCTGCCGTGGGTCGAAGCTGACGCCGCGAAGCGCGACGGGATCACGGTCGAGGAGCTTGCCGAACGAACGGCGAAGAAGTGGTCCGACGGACTCGCCGCCAGCGGGCAGTCGGCCGAGCGGATCCGCCGTCTGCATGAGTCGGTCGAGATGGCGGTCTACACGCCGGGCAGTCGCACGGGCCGGCCGCTGGCGATGCTCGAGAGCCTCGATCCGCCGCCGGCTCACGTGCTCGACGACGCCGAGGCCCGCCGCGAGCGGATCGAGTCGCTGGTGTCGGGCATCCTGGCGCTGGTCGGCATCGATACGGAGCCGGGCAAGAGCCGCGAACACGTGCTGCTCTCGACGATCATCGACTCCATGTGGCGGAGCGGCCAGAAGCTCGACTTCGGGGCGCTGGTGCGGGCGATCCCGTCGCCGCCGATCGAACGGGTCGGGTTTCTCGACCTCGAGAATTTCTATCCCGCCGGCGACCGCTTCCAGCTCGCCAGCAAGCTCAACACGGTGGCGGCCGCGCCCGGCTTCGAGGCCTGGCTCGAGGGCGATCCGCTCGACGTGGGCCGCCTGCTCTGGACTCCAGCCGGTAAGCCGCGGGTGGCCGTCGTCTCGATTGCGCACCTGAACGACAGCCAACGGATGGCCTTCGTGACGCTGCTCGCGGGGCAGACGGTGGCCTGGATGCGGTCGCAGGGGGGCACGTCGTCGCTCAAGGCGCTGTTCCTGATGGACGAGGTCTTCGGCTACCTGCCGCCGACCGCCAACCCGCCGAGCAAGACGCCGATCCTCACGCTCCTCAAGCAGGCCCGCGCCTACGGCCTCGGCATCGTGCTTGCCACCCAGAATCCGGTCGACCTCGACTACAAGGGGCTGTCGAACGCCGGCACCTGGTTTCTCGGCCGTCTGCAGACGGCTCGCGACAAGGCACGCGTGCTCGACGGCCTGGAGGGCGCGGCCTCCTCGGCAGGGAAGTCGTTCGACCGGGCCAAGGTCGACCGCCTTCTCTCGGGCCTGGAGCAGCGGATGTTCCTGCTGCACAGCGTGCACGACGACGAGGAGACGGTGTTTCAGTCGCGGTGGACGATGGCCTATCTTCGCGGGCCGCTCCTTCGCGAGGAGATCCGGCGGCTCACCCAGACCACGGCATCCCAGACCGCGACGTCGCAGACCTCGGCATCCCAGCCCACCGCCGGTGTGTCGGCAGAGGCGTTCCCTCCAGCGGCGTCGGGCGCCGGCAGCTACGCGGCTTCAGGTCGGGAGTCTGCGGCTGGCGGCGCCCGTCCGCTCCTGCCGCCAGGCGTGCGAGAGGTCTTTCTCCCCCCGCGTCATGCCATTCCGCTGGACGGCGTCGTGCACTATCGGCCCGCGATCCTCGGCCGCGGAAGGGTGCGGTTCGCGAAGCCGGCCGCGCGGATCGACATCAACCGTGAAGTGTTTTGCCTGGCGCCCGCCAGTGATTCGCTCGGCGAGTCGGCCTGGGAACAGGCCGATCAGTCTGCGGAAGCCCCGGAGGTGGAGCCGGCGCCGCGGACCGGCACGTTCGCGTCACTGCCTTCGGCGCTAGCCGGCCCGAAAGGCTATGCGACGCTGGCCACCGCGCTCAAAAGTCACCTCGGCCGCACGTCCCGACTGGTGCTCTGGGCAGCCCACGAGGTCGATGCCGTGTCGCGGCCGGATGAGAGCGAGGCCGACTTCCGGGTGCGGATCGCACAGAAGGTGCGGGAATGGCGCGACGCGGAGATCGACCGGGTCCGCGATCGCAATGCGGCCAAACTGGCGTCGCTCACCGATCGCATCGACAGGGCGCGGCAGAAGGTCGAGCGGGAGCGGGCCGAGGCGAAGAACAAGTCGATGCAGACCTACGTGTCGATCGGGTCGGCGGTGCTCGGTGCGCTCCTGGGGCGAAAGGCGGCCACGTCGACGAACATCGGCCGGGCGGCCACGTCGATGCGGACGGCGAGCCGGAGCGCGCGGCAGCAGGCCGATGTCGTGCATGCGGAGGAGAGCCTCGCCACGCTCGAGGAGCGGCGGCAGATCCTCGAGGATGAAGTCGCGGCCGACCTGGAACGGATCCGGCTGGAGTCGAGCCCGGAACGGCTCCAACTGGAGGAGATGGAGATCCCGGCCCGCAAGACAGACATCGCGGTCGACGACGTAGTCCTGGCGTGGGTGCCGCAGGAGCCGGCACCGGCGGGCATCGCGCAGCGTCAGGCGGAAAGCAGAATCTGGTAATGGCAGCATCGAACTCGGCCCGTGAGATCGTGCTCGTTGACTGCCCTGACGACGTCGGTCTGATCCATCGGATCACTGGCGTGCTCGGGGCGCATCGTCTCAACATCGAGAGCAACCACGAGTTCGTCGATACGGAAGCGAGTCATTTTTTCTTCCGCGCGGAGGTGACGCCGGCCGGCGGCGCGGCGGCGCTCCCGGCGAGCGGTGCTCTGGCGGCGGAACTCGCCCGCGTGCTCCCGCCGGCGGCCCGCGTGCGGGTGACCCGGGCGGAGCGGCGGCCGATCGTGGTCTGCGCCACCCGCGAGCCGCATTGCCTCGGTGAACTGCTGCTGCTCGACGCCGTGGGCGACCTGCCGGGGCGGATCGTGGCGGTGGTCAGCAACCACGACAGTCTCCGCGGCCTTGTCGAGCGGTTCGGCCTGCCCTTTCATCATCTGCCCCATCACGATGCGGCGGGTCGCGATCTGCCGCGGGAGGCGCACGAGATGGAGTTGGCCCGGGTGATCGACGGCTGCACGCCGGAGTTCGTCGTCTTGGCCCGGTACATGCGGGTGCTCTCGGAGGGCTTCGTAGCGCGGTATCCCGACCGCATCGTGAACATCCACCATTCCTTCCTGCCGGCTTTTGCGGGCGCGAGCCCCTACCGTCAGGCATTCGCGCGGGGCGTGAAGGTGATCGGCGCCACCGCGCACATCGTCACGGCGGAGCTCGACGACGGGCCGATCATCGCGCAGGACGTGATCCACGTCGACCACTCCTTCACGCCAGAGCGGATGGCGCAGGCGGGGCGCGACGTGGAGAAGCTCGTGCTCGCGAAGGCGGTGCGGCTCGTGCTCGAGGAGCGGGTCTTCCTGTACGGCCGCCGCACGGTGGTGTTTGAGTGACGGTTCGCGGAGTGGCAGGTGGGGTGGTGTTTTCACCCGGAGTCCCCCGGCTTCCGCCGGGGGCTTCTTATCAACCGACAAGCCACCCCTCTGGCCTACTCAACGAGACCGAGGTCTTCGTTGTAGCCCTCCTGCACGACCGCGTTTTCGCTCCGCTCGTGGGCGGCCATGTGGGCAGCGAAGGCCTCGAAGGTGTGGACGGCAGCAGGCCACGACGTGGCTCCCACGGCGACCCCGCCCGATTTCTCGACGATCGTCAGCTGCTCGATCACGCGGTCCAGTTCCGCCAGCAGCGACGGGTGCTGGGCGACGATCGATCGCACAGCGGGCGACAGCCGGGGCATCCTGGTCATCGCCTCCTCGAGAAACCCGCCCAGCTCCTCCTGCGCGAAATGATCACCGAGATGCTCTCGCAGGTGGTGGAGGGATTCGAGCACGTCCGCCCGACTCTCGGGACTTGGCGGACCAGGCAGACCAGCCGTGGCGAACCTCGACTGGGCGGAGTGCATCAGATGGAAGAGGTCGCGATGTTCCGCGAGCACGTGTCCGAGGATCACCGCGTCGGAGCGGTTCATCGATGCCATGGGACGGTACTCCTTAACCATGGGACGGTCGAGCATGGGACAATCGAGCACGGGACGCGTGAACATGAACGGCTTGAGCATGGCCTCCGCCGCCCGCGACCTGCCGGTTCCACAGAAAGAGTATGCTCGCGGGAGGACCGCGAGTCGGTCGCTTGAGCGGGCCGCGAATGCCGGCAGTTCGCGGCGAGTGGACACCTGGCTGAAACAGCAGCATGTTGAACGATCATCGTGATGGAACCACCGTGACAGACGAAGCGAATACCATTTCGAACGTGGCGGTCGCACCCCCCTCGAGCCGTGGACAGGCCAGCTTCCGCGCGCAGGCCGTGCTGGCAGGCACCGGTATCGATCTGGCCGCGCTCGGTTCGACCGACCGCACCGGCGCCGCGCCGCTGGCGGTTGAATTGATCGGTTCGCTGACCGGCGGCTCCCTGGCGGCACATTCCGCAGCCGGCGGCGGAGTGGCCTTCCTCTTTCGCTATGGCGCCGTGGTCTTCTTCGACGCGGCGCCCGCCGGGATCACCGAGTATCTCCGCCAGATCGGCCCCCACATCCGGCAGCCTTTCTCACAGGTTGAACGGGAGACGGAAGTGCTCGATATCCGACTCGATCCAGCGGGCAAGGAGACCATCGAGCGGAATACGCTCGTGTTGGCCGATGCGTCGCTCCAGAAGCTGCAACTCGTCGCCGACATCATGGCCAAGAGCGTGTCGCTGGCGCATCACGAGAAGGGGATCGAGCGGCAGTTCGAACGGATCGAACCATTCGCCGTGAACCTCGACCACTGGGGCCGTGGAGCGAAGGCGGCCCGCGAACTGCTCCACAATCTCGGCGGCGCGCTGCTCGCCGAGCACCGCGTCGTGGCCGGCACCCGCGTGGACGACTCACCGGAATTGCTCTGGGATCACCCCGAGCTCGAGCGGCTCTGGGCGCGGCTCCGTGACGAGTTTGAGATCCGCGAGCGGTTTGCTGCCTTGCACAGCAAGCTCAACCTCATCTCGCGGACCGCGGAGACGGCGCTGGAACTGCTGCAGAACCGGCGGGCCCTGCGGGTGGAGTGGGCGATCGTGGGGCTGATCGTGTTTGAGATCGCACTCACGCTCGTGCAGTGGGCGCTGGGTGTCGGGCATTAGCGATCGAGCCGGCGGCGATTATTCCAGCAGCCTCGAGTGAATGAAGCCGGTGCTCACAGGACGGACGGGTCGCCGGCTGCGGCATGCTCGTCGCCGGCGGATTCTGCTACAGGATGCCCTTGGATGATGGCGAATCGTTCGTGAGTCGCAGAATTCACCGGCTCCTGCGCGTGCCTCCGACCGGCTCCTCAGCATCGTGGGCCCATAATGGTAGACCCACCCCCCCGCGCCAGGCCCGGAGGGCCGTGTAAGTACCAGCGGGCGGAGGCCCGCCAAGAAAAAATCGCACGATGCGATGTTTTTCGTGAACACAGTTCGCCGGCTGCGGCATGCTCGTCGCCGGCGGATTCTGCTACAGGATGCCCTTGGATGATGGCGAATCGTTCGTGAGTCGCAGAATTCACCGGCTCCTGCGCGTGCCTCCGACCGGCTCCTCAGCATCTCGAGCGTGGCGGCAGATTTTCGGCGTGTCGCATCTGGATGAGGCAGCCTGTGATGGAACTGGTCGATTGGAATATCGCGTTTTCCTGGAGCTGGGTATAACTCTGATCATCATCGAGATTCCTCGGAGCTTCCGTCATGCCCAAGCGCGCACTTCGCTCTTTGCTGTTGATCCTGTGGCTGCTGCCAAGCGGTCTTCTGCTGGCTCCGCCGGCGTGGGCGCAGCAGGTGGCGGTGGAGGAATTCAAGCTCGACAACGGCATGCGGTTTTTGCTCGTGCCGCGGCGAGACCAGCCCAACGTCGTCAGTGCGGGATGGGTGGCGAGGGTGGGGAGCGTCAATGAGCGGCCCGGCATCACCGGCATCAGCCACTTCTTCGAACACATGATGTTCAAGGGGACCGACACGATCGGCACCCGTGACGCCGATCGCGACGCGAAGTATCGCGACGAACAGAAGGCCGTCCGCGACGAGATCAACGGCATCGTCTGGACGAAGCAGTACGAACGCCTCAAGCGGGGCGAGATCGCCGATGCCTGGGATCCCGCCAACGACACGCAGGAATTGCGGGTGCTCCGCGGTCGGCTCGACGCGCTGATCCGTGCCCAGCAGGGCCGCGGCGAGGGAGGGGCCGAGGCGGCGACGATCGTCAAGGACGAGTTTGATCAGGTCTACACCAAGGCCGGCGGCAGCGGCATGAACGCCTTCACCAGCCACGATCTCACCTGCTACTTCATCACCGTGCCGGCCAACAAGCTGGAGCTCTGGGCCTGGATGGAGAGCGACCGGCTCAACAACAGCGTGTTTCGCGAGTTTTACTCCGAGCGGGATGTGGTGCATGAAGAGCGGCGGCTCCGCACCGACAGCACGCCCACGGGCCGCTTCCAGGAGCAGTTCGACGCCATGTTCTGGGAGTCGTGCGGCTATGCGTGGCCGGTCATCGGCTGGCCCAGCGACTTGAACAGCTACACCTTCGAACAGGCGATGGATTACTGGAACATCTACTACCGTCCCGGCAACCTGTTTGGCATCGTGGTGGGCGACTTCGATCCTGTGGCGGCGAAGGCGTTCATCACCCGGTATTTCTCGCGGCTCGATCCGGGCACGAAGCCGGCGCCGCCGGTCGTGACGCTGGAGGTCGACCAGATCGCCGAGCAGCGGATGAACGCCGAGGGGGACGTGCCGCCGGCCGTCGAGGTCCGCTACCACACGGTGCCGGCAGGCCATGTCGACAGCTATCCGCTCGACATGCTCTCCGAACTGCTCAACGAGCGGACCGGCCGGCTCTACACGGGGCTGGTGGAGGGCCGGGCCATCGCGGGGTCGGCGCGGACCGCCTCCGACACCCGCAAATACGCCGGACTCTTTTCCTTCGAGGCTGAGACCCGCGGCGATGCGTCGCCCGAGCAGCTCGAGAAGGCCTGGTATGAGGAACTGGCGAAGCTGCAGGCCGAGGAGGTGCCGGAGCGTGAACTCCGCAAGGTGAAGAACCGGGTGGCTGCCGGCAACTATCGGCGGCTCGAGAACAACATGTCGCTCCTCGTCCAGTTGGCCTTCTTCGAGCAGTTGCTCGATTGGCAGGAGATCAACGAGGGGCCGAAAAAATACGAGGCGGTCACGGCGGCCGACATCAAGCGCGTGGCCAACAGGTATTTCTCGCCGGCCAACCGCAGCGTGGCGGTCTACCGTCGGGCGGTGGCAGAGAAGAAATAAGCTAGCGACACGCTAAGGGAAGAAGGCGGCATATCCATGAACATGCGGGTTTTGGCAATTCTGTTGGCGATCGGTGTGACCGGGCTGGTGCTCTTCGCGCCTCGGAGCGGCGCCCGTTCGGAGCCGCCCGCGGCAGCGAAGCCGGCGGCTGCGCCGACTGCCGCGGCGCCGAAGACAGCTCCAGTGGCTCCGGCCGGCGGGACGGCGACTGCGACGGCCGCAGCGGGCATCCCGGCGCGGCCTGAGAAGATCGTCTTTGCTCCCCTTGCCTTCGAGCCACCCGATGCGAGCACGTTTCGCCGCACGCTGGCCGACGGCACGGTGGTCTATCTGGCACCGTCCCGCGAGTTTCCGCTTGTGAATCTCGTCGTCACCTTCAAGGGCGGGGCGTCGCTCGATCCGGCCGATGTTCCCGGCCTCGCGTCGATGACCGCGCGGATGGTGCGGGAGGGTGGCACGGCGACGATGGGGTCGGCCGAGCTCGACGAGTCGCTCGACTTTCTCGCGACCGATGTGGGCGTCGCGGCCAACGAGACGTTCACCGCCGCCACGATGAACTGTCTGAAGAGCAACTTTGACGAGAGCCTGAAGCTCTTCCTCGACATGCTCCGCACGCCGGCCTTCGAGCCGCAGCGGCTTGAGACGGCCGGGGCCCGGGTGCTCGAATCGCTCAAACAGCGCAACGACGACGCCTCCTCGATCCTCTCGAGGGAGTGGAAGCGGCTCGTCTACGGCACCGACCATTTCGAGGCCTCGGAGCCGACCGACCGCACGGTGGCGGCGATCTCGCGGGACCGCCTGGCGGAGATGCACCGCCGCATCTTCCATCCGGGGAACATGATCGTGTCGGTGTCTGGCGACTTCGACGAGAAGGAGATGCTCGGCAAGCTCGAGAAGGCGCTCTCCGGCTGGGAGCGGGGTGGGCCGGTGGCCGATCCCGTCTCGCCCACGGCCGTGCTGCAGCCCGGCCTCTACCACGTGCCAAAGGAGATCCCGCAGGGGAAGGTGGTGATGGGAAGCCGCGCGATCACCCGGGACGACCCCGACGCGATCCCGTTTCTGCTCCTCAATGAGATTCTCGGCGCGGGTGGCTTCACCAGCCGACTGATGCAGCAGGTGCGGAGCAACGAGGGGCTCGCCTATTCGGTGCGTTCGTCGCTCACGCCCCGGGTGTTCTATCCCGGTGACTTCCGCGCCGGATTCGAGAGCAAGAACGCCACGGTCGCCCTGGCTGCCAAGATCGTGATGGAGCAGATCGCGAAGATGCGGAACGAGCTCGTCACCGACGACGAGTTGGAGACGGCCAAGGCGAGCCTGATCGAGACCTTTCCGCGGCAGTTCGAGAGCCGGCCGCAGATGCTGCGCGTGTTCGTCAACGACGAGTGGACGAAGCGGCCGAAGGATTACTGGAAAACATTCCGCGACAAGGTGCGGGCCGTGACCCGGGAGGATCTCAAGCGGGTGGCGCAGAAGCACCTCGACCCCGAGAAGATGGCGATTCTCGTGGTGGGAGACTGGGAGAACATCGCCCCCGGCGACCTGGAGAAGCGGGCCAGCATGAACGACTTCTTCGGCGGCAAGGTGAAGCACCTGCCGCTGCGGGATCCGCTGACGCTCGAGCCGCTGCCGGAACAGGCGGAAAAATGAGCTCCGCTCTGCGGGTGTCTGTGATCGCCGGTATCGTGGCGGGCATGCTGTGGGCAGCCACCGCCTGGGCCCAGCCGCCGGCGGCATTGGCGACGGTGCCTGCGGTGCCGATGCCCGAGCCAGGCAGCGAACCGCAGGTGCGGACGGCAGTGCCGCCCCGAAACACTGGTCCCTCCGCCAGGGCTCATTCACGGTATCGCCGCGGCCGTCATGGCACGACGCGGGTCATCCGCCGCACGCCCGAGGTGATGCGGGAGGATGCGGCCCGCGTGAAGCGGGGCGACCTCTTCAGCACCTGGTCGAACGAATATCTGGAGTGACGCCCACGGCGAGCCGACCGCAACCTGTGGCGGCAGTCGCCGTTGAAGGCGATGCGACACATCTGTGTGAGATCTGAGCCCGCCGCTGTTCAAGGAGCCTGTGATGAGACGCATGCCGGGAATCGCAAGAGTGACGGCCATGGCGGTGATCGCCGCCTCGCTGGTGACGGTCTCTATGGCCCAGCCGCCCGACGGATCGGAAGGAGCGTCCGACCGCGAGGGCCGCTCTGAGGCTCGGGAGAGCAGCCGCGAAGGCCGGGAGGGCCGGGAAGGCCGCGAAGGCCGGGGGCCGGGCGGGCCCCGTGAGGGTCGAACTGGCCCCGGTTCCCGTGAGGGCCGCATGGGACCTGGAGGCGGAGGGCCGGGAGGTGGAGGGCCTGGCGGTGGCGGGCCAGGCGGGCCACCCTCGCCCGAGCGATTTATCGAGCATGCCATGGAGTTTGACGCCGATGGCGATGGCAAGCTCGACCGTGGCGAGCTGACCAAGTTCGCGGAAGAGATCCACCGGATGCGGGGCGGGCCCGGTGGTCCTGGAGGCGGCCGTGGTGGGCCTGGAAGTGCACCCGGCGGACGGAGCGGACGCGGCCCTGGACCCGGTGGCCCGGGCGGACCCGGCGGACCGGGTGGTCCCGGCGGTGGCGGTGAACGGCCCCAGCGGCCACAACGTCCGGAATGAGCGTCGCCCTGAAGCGAGGCGGTCGATCGGGCGTTATGCTCTTGTCATCATGCCCATCGCCCTCCCTGCCCGCCCAGCCGAAGCACACGCCCTCGAGATCGCCCGAGCCTTGCTTGTCGCAGATGGCGATGCCGCCGGCGGCATCAAGGTGATCTGCACGACGGCCGGCCGTGGGCAGGCGGCCTTCGACCTGGCTATGGCGTATCCCGCCGCGGAGGTGACGGTCTGGTTTCTCGACCTCTTTCCGCAGGCGGCGGCGGTCGCGGCCTGGGAGTCGCCGCCGCCAGGGCTGCATGCCGTATGCGCCGCCGACATGCCGCCTGGCCCCTACGACCTTGCCGTCGTGCCGCTCTCGAAAAACGGCGAAGCGGAACTGTCGCGAGACATTCTCCAGTCGGCGTTTCTGCAGCTCGCGATTGGCGGCCGGCTCGTGGCGGCGATCGACAATCCTCACGACAACTGGCTGCGTGAGCAACTCGCGGAGACGGGCGAGACGGTGCGCGTGCGGCCAGCGGCCGCCGGCGACACCGTGGCCTACATCGTGGAGAAGACCCGCGAACCGACGAAGATCCGAGACTTTTCCTGCGAGTTCGTATTTCGCGATCGCGAGCGGCTGCTCACGGCCGTCACGCGGCCGGGTGTTTTCGCGCATCGGCGGATCGATCCCGGTGCCCGCCATCTCTTGAACGCCGTGGACGTGGCGGCCGACACCCGCGTCGTCGATATCGGCTGTGGCTCGGGCTGCGTGGCGATGGGGCTGGCCGCCCGTGACAAGAGTGTGCACGTGCACGCCTTCGATGCGGCCGCCCGCGCCGTGGAATGCACGCGGCGGGGAGCGGCGATGAACGGCCTCGACAATCTGACCGTGGCGCTCGAATGCGAGGGCAACGTCCCCGAGCCCGGCAGCTACGACCTGGCGCTGGCCAACCCGCCCTATTACTCAGACTTCCGTATCACGGAGCTCTTCGTGGAGGCCGCCTATCGGGCGCTGGCACCCGAGGGCACGCTGCTGATCGTGACGAAGCAGCCCACGTGGTACCTGGAGAACCTGCCGCTCTTGTGGCACGGCGTCGCGCGGGAAGAGGTGAAGAACTATCACGTCATCGAGGCGGTGCGGGCGTAGCTAGCGTTCTGTGCGGTCGCGTGATAATCCCCCGGCTCACGCCGGGGGCTTGTATGGGGAGCGGGCATACAAGCCCTGAGCGTAAGCGACGGGATGATGGGGAGCGGGCATACAAGCCCTGAGCGTAAGCGACGGCATGATGGGGAGCGGGCATACAAGCCCTGAGCGTAAGCGACGGCATGATGGGGAGCGGGCATACAAGCCCTGAGCGTAAGCGACGGGATCTACTGATTGACGTGCACCACCTTCGCGGGTGGAAAGCCGTTGAAGTGGGTGGAGCTGGCGGCCGAGTAGGCGCCGATGTTATCGCTGTAGAGGTAGTCGCCCAGCTCCAATTCGGGGAGTTGCTCCGCGAGGCTGATCGTGTCGAGCGCGTCGCAGGTGGGCCCGAAGACCGCGCAGATCTGCGTGGCCCCCTTCTTGAAGCTCTTCATGTGGTAGGTGCAGTGGTCGAAGATCACACCCGAGTAGGTGTGGTAGACGCCGTCGTTGACGTAGTAGCAGAGTTTGTCGTTTCGCACCGCCTTGCCGATGATCTTCGAGACGGCGGAGCCCGCCGAGGCGACCAGAAAGCGTCCCGGCTCGGCGAGGATCTCGATCTCCTTCGGAAACAGCCGGTTGATTTCGTGGTTGATCTTCTTGGCCAGGTCGCTGAACTTCGGCACGCTCGCGTCGTAGGCCGCGGGGAACCCGCCACCGATATCGAGCAGCTTGAGGGTGAAGCCGCGCGACTTCGCCTCGGCGAAGATGCCGGCGCAGAGGTGGATCGCCTGGATGTAATTCTCGGGATTCGTGCACTGGCTGCCGACGTGGAACGATAGCCCTTCGACGGTGAGCCCGTGCTCGTGGGCGTAGGCGATCAGATCCACCGCCTCGCCGGGGAGCGCGCCAAACTTGCTCGACAGCTCCACCATCGAACCGGTGTTGGGCACCCGCAGCCGCAGAGCGAGGCCGGCGTGCGGCGCATGCTTCGCGATCTTCTTGACCTCTTCGTGATTGTCGTAGGTCACCAGTGGCTTGTAGCGGTCGAGTTCCTCGAGCGTCTCCACCGGCTTGATCGGGTTGGCGTAGATGATCTTGTCCCAGATGAAATCCTGCCGCTGCTTCGCCGGCAGCTTGGCGATGTTCTGGTGGACGGTGTGAAACTCCTGCATGCTCGCCACGTCGAAGCTGCCGCCGAGCTCGTAGAACGTCTTCACGATCGCCGCGTCGCTGTTGACCTTCACGGCGTAGTAGATCTGCACCCGCGGGAAATGCTTGCGGAACAGGGCGTAGTTCTTACGGAGTTCGTCGTGGTCGATGACGAACAGGGGCGTGCCGTGCTTCTTGGCGAGATCAAGCAGTTGTTTTTGGTTCATGGGTTCTTTCGTGCAGGGCGAAGGGATCGGCATGAGTTTCCTCGCTACGGCAGGATAGCCTCATGCTCGGAATCCTCGTGCCGATCCCTTCGCCGATCGATCGTGGCGTAGGAAAGTGGTCCAGGAAAAGGGACGATGTTCAGCTGGCGTCAGTCGCCGTCGGTCAACAGGAAGTTCTTGAACTGCCAGGGGTCGGTGGGATCGATCTGCGGTCGATTGTAGCCGTGGAAGGCGTTTGAGTAGTGCTTCAGCGGCGTCCAGTCGGAGGCGACCGAGATGAACTTGCCAAGATAGGGCTTGGCGATGCCGAGGACGTAGTCGTGCGGCAGGTCGTCGGGGAGCTGCACGCCGCGGTCGGGGTGCTCGATCATCCACATGCAGGCGGCCACGACCGAGATCGCGACCTGCATGGTGGTGGCGTTTTGATGGGGCACGAGCCGCCGCGACTCCTCGATCGAGAGGTCGGTGCCGCACCACCAGGAGTGGAGCGGATGGCCCATGACGAGCGCGCCCAAGGCGTCGGAGCCGCTGGTGATCTCATCGGTCATGATCCGGATCCGCGACTGGAGGCGGTAGTCGTTGCCGCGGAGTTCCCAGAGGCTGGCGATCGCCGCATCGCAAGGGCAGTAGGCATAGTGCACCGTGGGGCGGTAGATCGTCTTTCCGCCTGCGTCGCGGACCGACAGCCTTTCGGTGATGCTGTAGGCCTCGCCGTGGCGGACGACCATGCCCACGATCGTGGATCCGGGCACCCAGCTCACCACCGACGTGTTCATCCCCATGCGGGCCAGGCAGATCTGGCTCTGCGGGCCATCGGCATGCTGATAGGCGAACGGGGGCAGTTCCTTTTCGTGCGTGCCCCAGCCCATTTCGGCGGTCGTGGTGCCCTCCTCGCGGAAGCCCTCCACGCTCCAGGTGTTGACGAACTCGTCCACCTCCTTCGGCCGATTGGTGATCTGCGTGTCGCGCTCGCTGCAGTGGATCACCTTCACGCCCAGCTCATGGGCGAGGTGGTTGAAGGCCCGGCTCTTCGCGTGCTGGGCGATCCGCTCCGCCTGCTCGCCGGAAAACTTCTTCTCCTCCAGGCATACGGCGGCGATGTCGAGCAGCGCGTGCTTCGTGAAGTGGCTGATGAGCCCCGGGTTGGCGCCGTGCTCGAGTACGGCCGTCGGGCCGGGCGAGGTCCAGCCGGCGATCTGCTTGCGGAGATTCATGTGCCGCCAGTAGAGCGTGAGGTGCGTGGGGTGGGCCCCCTTCGCATGCTCGTAGGGATCCCAGAGCTCGACCGATGTGTTGAGATAGAGCACGCCGTGGTCGTGGCACCACTGCACGATCTCACAGCCGTCGATGTTCCAGGCGAGGTCGACGAGCAGATCGCCCGCGGAGAGGTGCTTCCCGAGCAGGTCGCCGAGGTTGTCTGGCGTCACCTTGTCGCGGACGAATGTGATGCCCTTCTCGATCCACGGCCGCAATGCCGCCTCGTTGGGCTCGAAGTCGATGATCGTGATGCTGCGTGGATCGACCTTGATGTGGTCGAGGAACACCGGCAGCGTGCAGCGGGCGACGGCACCGAAGCCGACGAAGAGAATGCGTTTGTTGAAGACGAGCATCGTGGGAGGCGGCAATCCAGAGACAGGGACGGGCGGACCGGGCGTGGAATTGGGAACGACTCCCAAGCCCCGGTGTGATTCCGAACCGATCCACTACGCGATCCGGGCCGGAAAGTTCGGCAGTATAATCGCTTTTTACCCATGAACCACCTCACGCACTTTCTTCTGCTTGGGCTGGCTGGAGCAACCGGCACGCTGCTCCGCGCCGGCTGCACGACCATCGCCACGCGGCTCTTTGGCGTCGGTTTCCCCTGGGGCACGCTCGCCATGAACGTGGCGGGGTCGCTCGTGTTTGGGCTGGTCGTGGGACTGGCCCGGACCCGCGGCACGATTGGCGTCGCCACGGAGACGATCCTGCTTGTCGGCCTGCTGGGCGGGTTCACGACCTTTTCCAGCTACGCCTTCCAGTCGGTGGAACTGCTGGAAGGGGGGCGGCCGTTCACGGCGGCCGCGTATGTCATTGGCACCAACGTCGCCGCCCTTGCCGCTGTCTGGGCAGGCCTCAGGATCGCCGGCGGCCAGTGACGGGCCTGGGGTTGAAAATGGGGACGGGAGCAGTAGTGTTCGGCACGATACGTGCTGTTCCCCCGTGGCGGCAAGTTTTTAACTTGTCCGTGGAGAGCGTGCCGGTGATGGCGTGCTGAAGCCAGCCCGCCGGCTGCGGCATGCTCGTCGCCGGCGGATTCTGCTACGGGAGGCTCGTGGACGAATCGTCCATCCACCACCTGGCGCGCAAGAGGATCGCGCCGGCTTGGGGAGTGCCTCGATATGCCACTCCATTTCGTCCGCGCTCGCCCAGCCCGAGAGGTAGAAGCAGACCATCTCGAAGGTCCGCTTGGTGGGCTTGCGGCCTGTGTACAGCATGATCAACAGGCAGGCGATGATGCCGCAATACACCTGGATCTCGACGCGATATGGCTTGGTGGACAAGAGATGGCGACAGCCCAGCAGCTGCTTGAACATCCGGAAGAACGTCTCAATCATCCACCGCAGGCGATAGATCTGCCCTATGATTTCAGCAGGAAGATCAAGGCCGTTGTTCGCGATTCTCAAGGACCGCTCGCTCATCGTCCTCGCCTTTGGGCTTGGCAGGGGTCACGTCGATGCGAGACGGCACGCCACGCAACACCTCGAACTGTGTGTGCAACCGATATCCGCA
>Ga0214919_10004520_pt1 | contig 20322 bp, 16 predicted proteins | sample LL1503_MetaG_FD_177994 | JGI IMG/M metagenome (GOLD analysis project Ga0214919, IMG submission 177994) | Freshwater microbial communities from Lake Lanier, Atlanta, Georgia, United States - LL-1503 | ecosystem: Environmental > Aquatic > Freshwater > Lake | place: USA: Georgia | collected... | reverse complement strand
GGGCGACATGATTGCCCAAGCACGCGCAGCAGGCAAACCGATTTTGATCGACCCCAAGGGCAGTGACTATTCGCGCTACCGCAACGCCACCGCCATCACCCCAAACCGCGCTGAAATGCAGGAAGTGATCGGAGCCTGGAGCGACGAAGCCGATCTGCGCACCAAGGCGCATGCCCTGCGCCAGGAATTGCAGCTTGACGCCGTATTGCTTACCCGCAGCGAAGAAGGCATGACCCTGTTTGACGCCCAGGGCGAGCTGCATGTAGGCGCCCAGGCGCGCGAGGTGTTTGATGTGACAGGTGCAGGCGACACCGTGATTGCCACCATGGCCGCGCTGGTGGGAGCGGGTTTAAGCCTGCGCGAGGCGCTGCCTTGGGCCAACCGGGCCGGCGGCATCGTGGTCGGCAAATTTGGCACCGCCACAGTGTCCTACCAGGAGTTGTTTGCATGACGCGCATCGTAGTCACCGGCGCCGCCGGTTTTATTGGCAGCCGCATCATCGCCGGGCTTAACGCGCGCGGCTTCGACGACATCATCGCGGTGGACGACCTGACACAGGGAGATAAATTTCGCAACCTGGCGGACCTGAAAATTGCCGACTATGTGGACGCCGAGCGCTTTTATGCGGACTTTGCGGCGCGCGATTTTGGCCACATCGAGGCGGTTTTTCACGAAGGCGCCTGCAGCGATACCATGGAACTCGACGGCAAGTACATGCTGCAAAACAACTTCGAGACCTCCAAGCAGCTTTTCCACGCTGCTCAGGCCCAAGGCACCCGGCTCCTGTACGCGTCCTCAGCGGCTACCTACGGCGGATCGGCCACTTTCAAGGAGGAGCCGGCTTTTGAGGCACCGCTCAACGTCTATGGCTACTCCAAGCTCTTGTTTGACCAGGTGATGCGCCGCAAACTAGGCGCGCAGTTGCAACAGGCCAAGACGCAGGTAGTGGGTTTTCGCTATTTCAATGTGTATGGCCCGCATGAGCAGCACAAGGGCCGCATGGCCAGCGTGGCCTACCACCAGTTTCACCAGTTCAAGACTGAGGGGCGGGTCAAGCTGTTTGGCGAGTACGGCGGCTATGCGCCGGGCGCCCAAATGCGCGACTTTGTGTTTGTAGACGACGTGGTCGACGTCAACTTGTGGTTTTTCGACCATCCCGAGCAAAGTGGCATTTTCAACCTCGGCTCGGGCCGCGCCCAGCCCTTTAACGACGTGGCTTGCGCTGTGGTCAACACCTTGCGCGCGCAAGATGGCCACGTGCCGCTTCCACTGGAAACCATCGTCTCCATGGACCTGATCGCGTACATCCCCTTTCCCGACGCCTTGCGCGGCAAATACCAGTGCTACACCCAGGCGGACCTGGGCGCGCTGCGCGCTAGCGGCTGCGACCACGCCTTCGCCGACGTGGCCAGCGGCGTGGGCCAGTACGTGCAATGGATGTTAGCCAACGCCTGAGCCGTAATACCCGCATGCGCCTGCACCACCTTGTGACCGGCACGCTCGCCATTCTGGTGGCCGCCGTGTGCCTGGGGGCTACCGAGATTAACCAAGCCACCGAAGCCGAACTCGACAGCGTCAAGGGCCTCGGACCGGCCAGCACAGCTCGCATTTTGCAAGAGCGCGAGCAAGCACCGTTCAAGGACTGGCCGGACTTTCTGCGCCGAGTCAAAGGCTTCAAGACCAACGCGGCAGCGCGGCTGTCCGAGGCGGGTTTGACGGTCAACGGCGCAGCCTTTGATCCATCAATCAAAGCCAAGCCCTGATTCCCTTACCCGCGAAGGAGTCGCCCACATGCCATCCGTCATCGCCATTTGTATCGGTGCCTGCTTGGGCGCGCTGGGCCGCTGGCAACTGGGACTGTGGCTCAACCCGATGGTGGTGCCCGGTACCGCCCTGCCCCTGGGTACGCTGGCGGCCAACTGGATTGGAGGGTATTTGGTCGGATTGGCGGTCGCCCTGTTCCAGGCGCTGCCAGATTTGGACCCGGTGTGGCGCCTGGCGCTGATTACGGGGTTTTTAGGCGCCTTGACCACGTTTTCCAGCTTTTCTGCCGAAGTGATCGCCATGCTGGGGCAGCAAAAGTACGCGCTGGCGCTGGGCACGGCTGCGCTGCATTTGTTTGGTTCGTTGCTGCTCACGGTGGCGGGCATGCGCACGCTGGCGGTATTTCTGCCACCCCAAGTCTGAGCGGCTCTGGCTGCGCAGGGCCAGTTGCACTGATTACAGCGGCAGCACCTGCCCCATATCCGGAGCTTCCAGCCAAGCGGCAAACTCATCGGCCATTTGCTGCGCGGCGCGGGTTGCCGTAGTCCAGACCTTAACCCGATTCGCAAGGTCGTTTCCGTAGCGCAAAAAATCGGTGCGGTCGGGCAGTTTGGCGTTCGGCAGAGTCTGCACCCACTCTGCACGCGGCGCCAGCACCACCATCGAGTCCAGTGCCGACGTGGCCCGGTGGCGAGACTTCAAAGCCTTGTCCAGCCAACCCGGCACAACCGCTTTTTGGAAGTGCGGATACAGCACGATGCCCGCACCCGCTGCCGCGCTTTCACCCGCCCCGTGCGCTGCGATCGGCAAACCGGTGTAGCGCAAATGCAGGTGGTAGTCGGTAATGCCACCGTCCCAATACGCCCCCGGCGGTGCACCGGCAATGTCATGCACCGCCTTCAACACAAAAGGAATCGAGCAACTGGCCTGCAGCGCAGCCATGAAATTGCCCTCGTTCAGGGCGCATTGCAGGGTGGCGAAGTCGTCGGTGGCAAAGGGCAGCGGCGCGCTCTGGGCCGAAAACACCACCCGTTCCAGCCACCCACCCAAAGCCCGGCGCTGCACCGCGTTACTGACAAATGCGGCGGCGTAACCCACCGGCGTCCACAGCGGGTGTTCGCGGTGCAACAAGCGGCGCCCGTGCGAGGTCATGATGTGCAAGCGGTAGCGCGAATGGCCCAGCACCTCACCTATGCGCCCGCCGTAAAACTGCTGGAGGCTGCTGCCAAACTGCGCGCTCACTTGCTGCGCTGGCACCCGCTTCTGGCCCTCGGGCAGCTCGTAGTGCTGGTGGATGTAGTCGTGCTCCAGCCGCTCAAAGGCGGCCACCGGCTCGTTCAGGCAGGCCGTGGCCATGCGCCAGGCGCCAATGGATGCGCCCACCAGCGCCACTGGCTGGCTGCTTTGGGGCAGCCAGTGGCCAAAAATAAAGCGGTCCAGCGGCCCCAATATCAGCCCTTTGGGACCGCCAGCAGCCGCTGGAATCACGTCCACATGCGCGGGCAGCAAGCCGTGGCTTGCCAAGTGCGAACGCGCGCCGGGCCCGGCGTAGATTTGCAGCGCGCGTATTCCCATAGCCAGCCCCTACTTCCGCAAACCCTGCAATTTGGAAAATGCCGACGCCATGGCGCTGGGGCCTTGTGGCTCGGGCGCGCGCTGCGCCAGGCCTTGTGGAGGGCGCTGGTCACGGCTGGCGCCTTCAAAGCGGTTGTCGCGCGGAGCACCTCTCTCGCCCGTGCTACGCGGTACCTCACCCAGCTTCATGGTCAGCACAATGCGCTTGCGGGCCACGTCCACTTCGACCACCTGCACTTTGACGATATCGCCGGTTTTGACCACCTCGCGCGCGTCACTCACAAACTTGTGGGCCAGCTGGCTCACGTGCACCAGGCCGTCTTGGTGCACGCCCAGGTCCACAAAGGCGCCAAAGGCCGCCACGTTGCTTACGGTGCCTTCCAAAATCATGCCTTCCACCAGGTCTTTGATGTCGTTCACGCCGTCTTGCAGGCGCGCCACCTTGAAGTCTGGGCGCGGGTCGCGGCCGGGCTTTTCCAGCTCGCCCAAAATGTCTTGCACCGTGATAACGCCAAACTTCTCATTGGCAAACAGCTCGGGGCGCAGGGTTTTGAGCATGTCGGCGCGGCCCATCAGCTCGGCCACGGGCTTACCGGCTTTGGCCATGATCTGCTCCACCACCGAATAGGTTTCGGGGTGCACGCCGGTCATGTCCAGTGGGTTGTCGCCGCCACGAATGCGCAAAAAGCCCGCGCTTTGCTCAAAAGTCTTGGCGCCCAGGCCGGCCACTTGGAGCAACTGCTGGCGGTTGGCAAAGGCGCCGTTGGCCTCGCGCCAGCGCACCACCGCCTTGGCCACCGTGCCTGAGAGGCCCGACACGCGCGAGAGCAGCGGCACGCTGGCCGTGTTCAGGTCCACGCCCACCGAGTTCACACAGTCTTCCACCACGGTGGCCAGGGTTTTGGCCAGCTCGCTTTGGTTCACATCATGCTGGTACTGGCCCACGCCGATGGATTTGGGGTCAATCTTGACGAGTTCGGCCAGCGGGTCTTGCAGGCGCCGGGCAATGCTGGCGGCACCGCGCAGGCTCACGTCCACGTCGGGCATTTCTTGGCTGGCGTATTCGCTGGCGCTGTAAACCGAGGCCCCGGCCTCGCTCACCACCACTTTGTCGATCGCTACGCCACCGCCTTTGGAGATTTGCTTGATCAGGTCGCCCGCCAGCTTGTCGGTCTCGCGGCTGGCGGTGCCGTTGCCAATGGCGATCAGGTTCACGCCGTGGCGCTGGCACAGGGCGCCCAGCGCATGGAGCGAGCCGTCCCAGTCTTTGCGCGGCTCGTGGGGGAAGACGGTGGCCGTGTCCACCAGCTTGCCGGTGGCGTCCACTACCGCCACTTTCACGCCGGTGCGAATGCCCGGGTCCAGGCCCATCACCACGCGCGGCCCGGCGGGTGCGGCCAGAAGCAGATCGCGCACATTGTCGGCAAACACCTTGATGGCCACGCCTTCGGCGTCTTCGCGCAGGCGGGCAAACAGATCGCGCTCGGTGGACAGGCTGAGCTTGACGCGCCAGGTCCAGGCCACGCACTTTCGAATCAGGTCGTCCGCCGCGCGGCCCTGGTGGCTCCAGCCCAGGCGCAGCGCAATGCGCGCCTCGGCCAGCGAAACCACCGGACCCTTGGCCTTGGGCGCAGCTTCTGGCGCGGCCAGCCCAAAAGCGGCGTCCGGCAGCACGAGCTTGGCGTCCAAAACCTCCAGCGCCCGGCCCCGAAACACCGCCAGCGCCCGGTGCGAAGGCACGCGGCCAATTGGCTCGTCGTAGGCAAAGTAGTCTCGAAACTTGGCCACCTCGGGCTGGTTTTCGTCTTTGCCCTCAATGCGCTTGCTTTGCAGCAGGCCCTGGTCCCACAGCCAGGCGCGCAGGTCTTGCACCACGGCGGGCGCCTCGGCCCAGCGCTCACTCAGCAAATCGCGCACGCCGTCCAACACCAGGGCCACGGTGGAGAAATCGGTTTGCTTGTCCTCGCCTTCCACCACCGCTCGCATGGGCACCACATAGGCCAGTGCCTCATCGGCTGGCACCAGGTGCGGGTTGGCAAACAAGGCGTCGGCCAAGGGTTCGAGCCCGGCTTCGCGCGCCAACTGGCCCTTGGTGCGGCGCTTGAGCTTGAAGGGCAGGTAAATATCTTCCAGCTCCTGCTTGGTGGCGGCGGCCTCAATGGCCGCGCGCAGCGCCGGGGTCAGCTTGCCCTGTTCGTCAATGGCCTTGGCCACCACCAGGCGGCGGTCGCGCAGCTCGCGCAAATAGGACAAACGGGCCTCTAGCTCGCGCAACTGAATGTCGTCCAGCCCGTCGGTCACCTCTTTGCGGTAACGGGCGATAAAAGGCACGGTGGCGCCACCGTCAAGCAAAGCCACAGCAGCCTCGACTTGGTTGGGACGAACACGGATTTCTTGCGCGATCTGCGCGATGATTTTTTGCATGACAACCTAGCGGGAGCCAGCGCGGGGGCTGGGCTCGGGGGCGGATACGGGGAGCGGGCTTGGACACCAAGCTGATCGCCTGGGCAAGGGCACCAGTTTACTGCGCTGCGAGGGGCGTTTACCGCAGCTTCCCAAACGCCGGATGCGCCTGAGAGGGGGCAAATTCTGCTGCTTTCACTTCGGCGAGTTCATGGAGAGGCGGCGCAAGGCAAGCCCTAGCAAAAAGTGTTAGCCCGGCTAAGTCCTAGCTCGACAAAACGGCCGTATTGGCCAAGAGCTTCAAGCGACGTCAGCAATGGCTAAAGCACGCACGCGAGCAATACGGCTTCGCAAACAGTGGTATTTTCTCAGCCAGTGAAACTCAATGCATCAGGTCCGTCAGTTATGCTGAAAAACTGGTCAACTACACCCTCGCGACTAAAAAGCACCATGAGCCTGATCCAAGCCCTCCCCCACGGCCCGCTGGATATCGTGGGTGATATCCACGGCGAATACGAGGCGCTGCTGGCCTTGTTGGGGCACTTGGGCTATGGCGGGCAAGGCGCACATGCAGACCATCGCACCCTGGTGTTTGTGGGCGACTTTTGCGACCGGGGCCCTGACAGCCCAGCGGTTTTGGCGCTGGTGCAGCAGCTTGTAAACGCCGGCCGTGCGGTAGCGGTGCTGGGCAACCACGAAATCAACCTGCTACGCGAGGACGTCAAGGATGGGTCGGGCTGGTTTTTTGACGCCCGCGCCAGCAAGGACCACGCCAAATACGCGCCCTACCGGCGCCCCAGCGCGCGAGAACGGGCGGAAATTATTGCGTTTTTGACGTCGCTGCCCATTGCGCTAGAGCGCAACGATCTGCGCGTGGTGCACGCCGCTTGGCAAGACTACGAGATCGGGCTGGCGCGCACTCTTACGCTGGGCAGCGTGCGCGAACGCTACGACGCGTGGGAGGTCGAGTCCACGCGCCTGGCCACAGCCAACCAACAACAGCAGCGCATGGCCGCCGAGCTGGAAAACTGGGAACACGGCCTGGAAAATCCGCACCACCAACCACCTTTTTTGCATGCGCTGGCGGACTTTGAGGTGGGCAAACAGATGCTGAACCCGCTCAAGGTTTTGACCTCGGGCGTAGAGCACAAGGGCCGTACACCCTTTTTCGCGGGCGGCAAATGGCGCTTTGTCAGCCGTGTGCCATGGTGGGACAGTTACGGCGACGAAACGCCCGTGGTCATCGGCCACTACTGGCGTCGCGTTCACAAGGTGGGCACCGCCGCCATGGGCCAGGACGACCAAGACCTGTTTAGGGACACCGACCCGTTTGCCTGGCATGGCAAGCGGGGTAATGTGTTTTGCGTGGACTTTTCGGTTGGCGGGCGCTGGACAGAACGCAAGGCCGGGTTGCCGTTGGGCCAAGACTTCAAACTGGCCGCGCTGCGTTGGCCCGAGCGAAGCCTGCTGTTTGACGATGGACATACTAAAGCCACGCACCGTGAGCGCAGCTTAACTCAGCGCGTCCGATAAAACGGGTTGTCTTATGTATCCGACTTAGGTGGCTCAAACCACAGCGCTTGCATTCAAGCGCGCAGACCGGGTGCGGCGGATCAGCGCCTCTACCGTTTCCAACAATTCAGCAAGATCATCAATGGCTTGGTCCATGGCAATCACCACGATGCGTGTTCTGTGGTCCTCGCTGGGCCAGCTATCGAGTTCCACGACTTTATGAACAAGCGTCTGTACGCCATGAACGACAACCGGACGATCTGGTTGTGATGTGAGGCATACCAAGGCCTTGACCCGCAGCAATGCTGGCCCGGCGCTTTGTTCGAGCGCAGTTAAGAAGAACTCAAGTACTTCCGGATCAATTGGCTCATCGCGCACCAGCGTTAGGGTGCGTATGCGCAAGCGCAAGCGATGTGCAGGCCGAGATGCAGCCACGGGCGTAACAAAGGGTACCGAGTCGAAATTCAGTAGCTCTGCGGCATTCGTGTCACTCGCCATAACCCATGTCGCCATGCAATTACCGGCTTCAATGGCCTGTCGCAACTCAGACGACAAGGGTTGAATGTCGGCTTTGGTGACGACAACGCGATCAGCAAGAGCCAATTGCCGCTGCGCCTCATCATGCTCCGCCAGGGTGGATGCACCGTTCACCGAGTCAATCGTCGTCACAATGCCCAAGAGAGCAAACTGGGCCGAAACTGCAAGGTCTCCGGTAATGGCGGAAACCACTCCCGATGGTTCGGCCAGACCGGATGTCTCAATAACCACACGTTCAAAAAAGGGAATGGATCCGGTGCGACGGCGTTGATACAGGTCAAGAAGCGTTGTGATCAAGTCACTCCTTACCGCGCAACATAAACAGCCCCGTTCAAGTAACACAACGGCATCACGACTGGATTCGATAAGCTCATGGTCGAGGCCTACGTCACCAAATTCGTTGACGATGACAGCCGTGCGTGAGAAGTTGGACTGGCGCAGGGCGCCGTTGAGCAAGCTTGTCTTACCACTGCCCAAAAACCCGGTGAGAACGGTGATGGGGATGCGAATCATCGATGTCAGACTCCAACCCCATCAGGGCCGCGAGGTACCCGAATTGTTCGCAAGGCTTTCAACGAAATTTACATATGAGAAAAAATCTAACTCACTATGGCCTTGGGCCTTGAGGGCTAGAAATCCCTCGCGCACTAGCGCCAAGACCGGAGTCGTGACATGGACTTCGTGTGCTGCGGCCAAGGCCAATTCCAAATCTTTCGCCATCTGTGCGACAGTAAACATGGGCGTGAAGTCCCGCTCGGCAACCATGTGCGCTTTGTATCCAATCAAGGGGGACGCAAGGGCGCTGTCCTTTATCACCGCAACTGCTTGGCGCCAGTCCACGTGTCCTTTGCTAGCAAGCGCCATTGCCTCACCCAACATCGCTGCGGTAACACCCAGCATTAAGTTGATAGCAAGTTTCAAGTAGCGGGCCTGATCACCATCGCCCAAGTAATGAAACTTTTTGCCGAACAGCGCAAGTAATGGCTTGGCGGCCTCATAGGCTTGTTGGTCACCCGATGCAAGAATCGTAAGACTGCCGCCCGCTGCCGCTGCGGTGCTGCCGGAGACAGGGGCGCGCAGGTAAAAAACCCCCCGGGTCCTTGCAGCAACGGCGACTTCACCAGAGAGCTCGGGAGACACGGTGCTCATGTCGATGTGCAAAGTACCAGGCTGCAGATGGTCGTAGCAACCCTGATCTCCAACAGTCACGCTTCGCAGCGCTACATCGTCCGCCACCATAGTGAAGACGGTATTCATCTCGCCAAGGTCTTTCGGTGAACTGGCCGCTTGCGCTCCCATGGCACACAACTTTTGGACGGGCCCGGCCGAGCGGTTGTAGACCGTGAGTAGGACTCCATTAGCGATAAGCCGCTGAGCCATGGGCAAGCCCATCTTGCCAAGGCCGATCCATCCGACTTTTGCTTTGCTTGGAGTTACCACACGTCACATCCCGGTAATCCGCAAGAGATCAGGCGGTCAGACGGGAAGTTGGTGATGACCTCGCAACCGTCTTTGGTAACGACCACTTCCTCTTCAATGCGCGCAGCGCCCGATCCGTCTTCGGCACCTTTCCAACACTCCACAGCGAAAACCATGCCCTCTTTGAGCACCGTGTTTTGCCCACGAAATCGACGGGTGATGATCGGACGCTCCCACAGCGACAGTCCGATACCATGACCCACCTGCAATAAGAATGCCTCATCCTCGTCTTTGTAGCCAAATTCACTGGCCATGGGCCACACTGCGGAAACTTCGTCTACGGTAACGCCCGGCCGAATGGCATCAATCGAATCGCTTACCCACTTAGAGCACTGTTCGTAAGCCTCGATTTGGTATTTGTTGGGTAGGCCACAGATGAAAGTGCGGTAGTAGCAAGTGTGGTAGCCGTTGAACGAATGCATGAGGTCCAGGAACACCATGTCGCCCGGCTGAATAATCCGATCCGAAAAAGTGTGCGAATGGGGCTTTCCGCGAGGTCCCGAAACAGAATTCACGCACTCGACACGCTCCGAACCGAGACGAAAAAGTCGATCGTGTGCGATAGCGACCAACTCGTTCTCCCGGACACCTGGACGGATCGCCTTGGCGATGTCCACATAGGTTGCGTCAACCATGCTTGCGGCGACCTTCAGGAGCTCAATTTCGTCCTTGGTCTTGATTTCCCTAGCATCCAGCATGGCCTGCTGCCCGTCAACGACTTCAATGCCCTCTTTCTCCAGAGCACGCAACATGGTCAGTTCCATGAGGTCCACACCCAGCGGACGCTTGTCAATGCCGTAATGCACCAGCATTTTTTTGATCTGCCGTGCAAAGTCCTGCTGCACATTCATCGATGGCGGCAGCGCCCCCTGAAGCGTGCTAATTGGTGAACCAATTCGGTCGGCAATCCAGGGCGAAGAAATCCGCTTCGCTGGAGGCGCCGGATCCCAGAGGTAGGGTTCTCCATCAGCAGGGCATAGTGCGTATCGATCAAATTTGTCACGCGCCCATTCGCCTATGTGCGTTCCTGTGATGTACCGTACATTGTCAACGTTGAAGCACAGCACAGCGCCAAGGCCTGCAGCTTTCACAGCCGCCTGAGCGCGCTGAAACCTCTCCCTGATCAACCTGGGGTAATCGATTCCGGCTTCCCAGTCCTTTGCCATCGTGCCCCAACTAGCCGTGGCGTGTGGTCGGTTGTATTTCATACCTATCCCTTTTTGACAATGTGAGTCTGCTTCCGACAGAAAAATAATTTGTACAGCATTTGAAGGATAGAGGGGCATTCAGAGCGGTACAAGGCTCTAACAATCCGAAATGGATGGAGTAAGTCGAATTAAGTGAGATTGCGCAGACTATTAGGGAATACACCGAGTCCTATCGAACCGTTGACCACTACCAAGCAGGTTTCACCTTCCGCAGGACGGGTCTCGCCTAAGCCCCCGTCGTGGCCGGTTTCTTCAACCCAATCCCCATGTCATCGATCCGCCCCTGGGCGTCGCGCAGTCCATCCTCGATGGTTTTGCGACCCGTCATCACGTCGTGTATTTCAGTCCCTAAGACGTCCTCGATCAATTTGTACTCTGGCAAATCCGGACGGATGTTGTTATTTAAGAGTCCCTGGCGCTCCAATTGATCGACAAACTTCACGATCGACGAAGTGGCCGCCATTTCGGAATCGGTAGCCACGCTAAAAAACGGTGCAACCGGGAGGGCGCTGCGCACTGCGGTTTGGTCAGCAATTGACGACGTTAACCATTTGATTGCCTGGATCGCCATTGCCATGCGTTCCCTTGGAAGGTTACTCGGAATAGCCAACACATAACCCCCCATCGGCGCTGTGCACCGCACGCCACTGACGTTGGGGTGGGCAAGGTACTTCACAAGTCCTTTCACCTTAGACCTGGGGTCGTACTCCAGTCTGGCGGCACGCATGGTCCAGATGTAACCCATCGCAGCCCTGCCGACCATGAGCTCATTCAGATTACTGTCTGGGTCTCCGTCGAGCACGTCAGGCGTAGAGACCTCCAGGAGCTTTAGCATGAAGCGCAGCGTTGCACGTGCCTCAGGCGTGTTCAGATTAACAGCCGTCCGGCTCTGCTCCTCCATACTAAGACGCGGGCGAACGTTCTCAACCTTGGTTAGCAAAGCGCCCCCATGTGCGGCAAGTAGGAACATGAAGGTGCTGGCAATCGGCATCCCCCTCGCACCATTCCAGACTATGCCGTACTGGCCTCGCTTGGGGCGATGCAATTTGCGCGCTGATTCGAGCAGTTGCTTGAGCGTCTTGGGATAGGGAAGGTTTGCCGATTCAAAAAGATCGGTCCGGACGGTCAGAAACTCGATGGTTATGTAGAGTGGGGCTGCGTATTGCCGTGAGCCCCAGCTGCCGCAGTGCCAGATGGTGGGGTGAAAGTCGTGTCGATCGAAGAGCCCGCCACCACGCTCGTCGTCCAGCGGCGCAATGAGGCCTTTGCTGGCAAGCTCGTGAAGCCACGGAAGATTCAATGCGACGACGTCAAAGGCTGAGCATGGAAGCGTGGAGTTTCGCAAGATCGTCTCATACAGAGCGGGCAAGCTTGCGAGCGTGAAGTCCCTTCTGTTGCCTACGTTCGCACGAAAATCCGTCCACCAATTGCGCAGTGACCGAAAGTAGTTGTCGTCGTGAAAAAGAAACTTGAGTCCGTGCCGCGAACCGCTGACAGGCTGTCTTAAGTTTGCTGGAGGCAACACATTTTCAAGACCTTTGCGCGAGCCCCCAAAGGTGTAGTTTTCGTCGCGCTCACTGTCGCCGCGATTGCCGGTCAACTCCGTCAGCAAGACCTTGATTTGATGCGCATAATTTTCAACTGATCTGCGAAGCTTCGAACTCGGAAACAGAAGGTTTGATTTGCGGGTCGGCTGCGCTGAGCGTTTGACAATCAACCCTTCTTCAAGCATTTGGGTAATTCGCCGATGCGCAGTCGTATAGGGCAGGCCAGACGCGGCGATGAGATCCATCAGCGTGACAGGCTGATCGACGATCTGGCAGCGAACCAGGTGGCTAACGATCTGCCAACCGGCATCAACATCGGCGCCGGGAACCGTCTCCCTCAGCGGCGAACGCGTGTTCTGTATCAAATTGATGAGCCGCAGCAATTCTTCGTCTGCAATTTCTGAATCACTCAATATCGCACCCTAGGATTTAGTTTAGAGAAGCTGTTGCAGGCCACGGATACCGCTCTGCGGTAGAAAGCCTCAGCGTCTGGGTACTCGCCGCGGCGTGCGAATTCAACGGGTGTGGACCAGTTTAGCGCAGCGCGAAAGCGGTTCTTAATCGCCAAGCCCCTAGGTGTTTTCCCTGTGAAGCACACAAAACCGGCGCAGACTGGTAGATTCGAGTGTTGCTTTATCCGAATCGGATAAATTGATTGTTTTTGATTAAAAGGTCCACCTCTATCATCTTCCAGAGTTTTCAAATCGTTGCTCATAAATATGAAAACACAAGATAGGCACCATGTTAAATGTCGCGATGATCGGTCTAGGTTGGTGGGGCAAGAAGATGGTAACGGTCATCCAAGGAAGAAGCCCGGCGCTTCGCGTCGTTCGTGCCGTGGAGCCACAGATCGAGGGTGCCAAGGACTTTGCCATGCAGCACGGCATTGCGCTGTCTGCTGACTACGCCGAGGCGCTGGATGACCCGATGGTTGATGCAGTGATTCTCGCAACGCCGCATTCTTTGCACGAAACGCAGATCGAAGCAGCAGTCAAAGCGGGCAAGCACATCTTCTGCGAAAAACCGCTGGCCCTCACACGTGCCGGAGCAGAACAGGCCGTTGAACTGTGCAAGAACGCGGGCTTGGTTCTGGGTATGGGCCACGAGCGTCGTTTTGAGCCACCGATGGCTGAGATGCTGGTCGCTGCAGCGCAGGGGCGGCTGGGCCGGCTACTCCAAATCGAGGCGAACTTCAGCCACGACAAATTTCTCTCATTGGACGCGTCAAACTGGCGACTGCAGCCGCAGGAGGCGCCGGCCGCCGGTATGACCGCAACGGGTATTCACTTGACCGACCTCGCGGTCAAGCTGATGGGGCCAGCGAAGGAAGTGCTGGTAACTTGCGAGCAACTCGGTTCGCAGCTCCCGTCTGGCGACACCATGAGCGCGCTGTGCCGCTTCAAGAATGGTGGAACCGCCTACGTGACTGCAACATTGGCCACTCCGTTTTTCTCACGTTTTGCGGTGTTCGGCACAAAGGGCTGGATCGACATACGCGACAAAGCCCATGTAGAGGCGCCCGACGGTTGGACAGTGACCACCGGCTGTGCGGGCGAGTCCATCAAAATCACAGACGTGCCAAAAGCCGAGCCGGTTAAAGCCAATTTAGAGGCCTTTGCATATGCGATCGATAGTGGGACGCCGTACCCGATTTCTGGTGAGGACATGATTAACAACATCGCCCTGCTTGAATCCATCATTCGTGGCGCCCGCACCGGGCAACTCGAAACTGTCTAATCCTCAAATCTGAAATTCGATGGCACCACTTTCACCAATGCAGCCTTAACCCGAAAAAACATAAACCTATGAGGCTCGTCAACACCTTCGAAGTACCGGCGGATATCGAATCCGCCTGGCAGACTTTATTGAACCTTGAGCTGGTGGCGCCTTGCATGCCCGGAGCGACGCTGACCAGCTTTGATGGGAACTCATTCACTGCAGATATGAAGGTCAAGCTCGGTCCGGTGCTGATGTCCTACGCAGGGGAAGGAGCCATCATCAGCAGGGATGACGCAAGCTTCACGGTGGTGATCGAAGCCAAAGGAAAGGAGCGTCAGGGCGGAGGTGGCGCCAAGGCGCTCGTCACAGTTCAGCTGGTCTCTGCGGGCCCGTCTTCAACGACCGCCAACATCGACACCGATCTCACCGTCAACGGAAAGGCCGCGCAGTTCGGCCGTGGATTGATGGTCGACGTGTCAAAGCAAATAATCGCGCAGTTCGCGGCAAATCTTGCCAAGGTTATTGACGTAACCGGCGCATCGCGTTCGCCCGCCACTGAACCAGACTCGGCCGAGACAGTTGTTCGCGATGGGGCAATTGTTTTTGCTACTTCTGCTGCCAGTGCCGCCACGCCGGCGCCAATCGCCAACGAGCCGCTCGATCTCTCCAGTGTCGCTTTCGGCCCTCTTCTCAAGCGGGCGGTGTTCGTGCTGATCGCCGTTTGCTTGATCGCCTATGTGGTCTGGGAATTTTTCTGACGATCGCACGGATGATTTTCCAAAACCCGCCATAAATAATGAGCCCCCTCCCAACAACTGCCAATCTAGTCCCGGACGTTGCTACGCTCATTGAACGTCTAGAGGCGCACGATTACTTCAGCCCGAGGGGTTTGGCGGAGGCGCTTTTTTGCGCCGTAAGGCTACCCCAGCCCCTGCTGCTTGAAGGCGAGGCCGGAGTGGGAAAGACGCAGGCAGCCAAGTCGCTGGCCGCAATGCTGGGTTCGCCGCTGATCAGGCTCCAGTGTTTCGAGGGCATCACCGCAAGCCAGGCGCTGTATGAATGGAATTACCCACGCCAACTTCTAGACATTCGCCTCGCCGAGACTCGTGGTGCCGCGCTTGCTGGGGAATCTTTGTTTTCTCGCCAGTACCTCTTTAGCCGTCCACTGTTGCAGGCGCTTGAGCACCCGGGGCCAACGCCGGCGGTTCTGCTCATCGACGAGGTCGATCGTGCTGACGAGGAGTTTGAAGCGTTCCTGCTTGAGATGCTTGCAGAAGGGGCGATAACCATACCCGAGCTTGGCACGATTCGCGCGGTCGTCCCCCCGGTGGTGGTGCTCACGTCGAACCGTACACGCGATCTGCACGACGCCCTCAAGCGCCGATGTCTCTACCACTGGATCGACTACCCTCGCGCGGAGCTTACTACCCGCATCTTGCAGCGGCGTGTTCCAGAAGTACCCCTGGAATTGGCTAAGCAGATCTCGTTAGCTGTTGAGCGCTTGCGGGGTCTGGACCTGCAGAAACCACCAGGATTGGCTGAATCTATCGATTGGGCTCGCGCTGCACAACTGCTCGGCATCGCATCGCTGAGCGCCGAGGCCGCCGGCCAAACACTGGGTTCCGTTCTGAAGTACCGAGAGGACCAAGAGGTCGCACACACGCGAGGCCTGGCATGGATCACAGCGAACTAACGGTCGCGACCAAATTGTTTGGTCAGATCGTCGGCGCTTTCGGGCATCGACTGCATGCGGCGGGCGTGCCTGTAGACCCGGAACGAAGCGCACGCTTTGCGAATTCGGTCACTCTTGCTGCGCCCACTACCGTCGAGCAACTCTACTGGCTGGGGCGCGTCACACTTTTGTCAGCGCGTGCGCACATCGGCACCTACGACCGTGTATTCAAGCAGTACTTTTTGCAAATCTCCGAATATGCCGAGGGTGCTCCTGACGAACGCCCACGAGATGCTGCTTTTCCGTCGCAGGACTTTAGCCAGAACGACACGTCTGCCGAAGGCGATAACCATCCCCCGGACGCGTCTGATGCTGCTTTGGCGCACCCCTATGGAACTGCGGACACCGCCTCGTCGGAAGACTTTGCCGCGACTGGGCAGCCAACCGAGGATTCTGCGCAAGGGCACCATCAAGCGAAAACAACGATTCTGATGAGCGCCGACGAGCGTTTGGCAACCAAAGATTTCGCCGCCTGTTCGCCAGCGGAACTCTCCATGTTGGCCCGCGCCATAGGTCGCCTTCATTTGGTTCCGCCGCTGCGAAGAACGGCACGCGTGCGCAGCGGCCGAAAGGGTCGAGGCTTCGATGTGCGGGCCACGATCCGTCGTGCCAGCCAGACAGCGGGCGAGCCACTGGTCCTCGTTCGCCAAGAGCGTGTCTGGCGACCCCGGCGTGTGGTGTTGATAGCCGACGTATCGGGGTCCATGGAGGCCTATTCGCGACTGTATCTGCACCTGCTGCGCAGCGCTGTACAGGCGCTCAATGCAGAGACCTTTGTGTTTGCAACACGGCTTACACGCTTGACAAAAGTGCTTCGCGCAAACCAGCCAGACATGGCATACCAGCGCGCCCTGGACAGCGCTCCAGATTGGGCCGGCGGCACCCGAATCGGGCAGGCACTCTCCGACTTCGTGGGCCAGCACGGACGTCGCGGTATGGCTCGCGGCGCGATAGTGGTCATTGTCTCCGACGGTTGGGAGACACAGAGCCCCGAGCTGATCAAAAAATCTATGGAAGAACTCGCCCGGCTGGCGCACCGCATCATCTGGGTCAATCCTCGCAAGGCAGCCGACAGCTATCAACCCTTGGTTGGCGGCATGGTGGCCGCGCTCCCTTACATCAACACGTTCGTTCCCGGCCAGAGCTACCGAGCTTTGGAGGACGTTGTGGCAGCTATCGATGCGGCCACCCACCTAAGCGGGCAATCACGATAGCGCCCGGTTTGTTCAACTGCAGCACAAGGAGACCCATGACACCCATTCAATCTCTCAATAAAACGCCGAGGACGTGTTTACACGAAATGACCGTCCACTTGACCAACCTGCACGCTCACAGGAGCTCACGATGAAGCCACCTAAGTTCGAATTTTTCCGTGCAACATCGGTTCAGGATGCCGTCACCGCTTTGAATGAATATGGCGATGGCGCACGAATCCTGGCTGGTGGGCATAGTCTGGTTCCCATGATGAACCTTCGACTCGCACGACCCACACACCTCATTGACATCACACGCATTCCCGGTCTTGACCGGGTGGAGGAACGGTCCGACGGAGTCGTGATCGGCGCTGCGGCGCGACATTGCGATGTTGAGCACAGTGAGATCGCCAAGCGTGTGTGTCCACTATTGCCGGAGGCGCTCAAGCTTGTGGCACACGAAACCATCCGTAACCGCGGCACGGTTTGTGGCAATCTTGCGCACGCAGACCCGCGCTCCGAGCTCCCGGCAGTTGCGTTGGCGCTGGATGCTGTCTTTACGATCGCTGGGGTTTCGGGCGAGCGCCAAGTACCCGCCTCTGAGTTCTTTCTTGGCCCATTCATGACCGCCGTGGGGCCGGCAGAAATGCTCGTGTCGGTGAAGTTCCCAGTCATCGCCAAATCAGCCGGCTACGCAATCGCTGAGTTCGCGCGGACACACGGAAATTACGCATTAGCGGGGGCGGCGTCCCTCGTCGAAACGGATGCAAGCGGTGTAGTTACTCGCGCAACAGTCAGCCTCTTTGGTTTGTCTAGTCGACCATTGCGAGCGACAAAAGCGGAAAAGACCTTGCTTGGAAGAATTGCGACAGCACAGGTCGTGGAGCAGGCTGCTACCGCCGCGCTCGAGGGCGTCGAATGCAGCGAGGACATGCACGGGTCAGCTGACTATCGCGCCAAGATCGGTCGCGTCTATGCAGCACGTGTTATCAATTCCGCCATCGCGCGGGCAAATGCAGGAGAAAACAAATGAGCGGTTCCGAAAAGCACAACATTAACCTGGTAGTCAACGGTGAAAAGCGGATGCTTAACGTCGAGAGCCGGGCGCTGCTCCACGATGTGCTGCGCCGCGATCTGGGTCTCGTGGGGGTGCACGCCGGATGCGAGCACGGTGTCTGCGGCGCTTGTACTATCCACATCGATGGCAAGTCTGCTAGGGCCTGCCTCACGCTGGCCGTGCAGATTGATGGGAGCAAGGTGGACACGGTAGAAGGATTAGCCAATGGGCCAAAGCTCCACCCGATTCAGGAGGCCTTTTGGCGTTGCAATGGTTTGCAGTGCGGCTTCTGTACGCCTGGCATGCTCATGAGAGTAAGCGAGTTCCTCGAAATAAATCCGAACCCCACCCGAGACGAAGCGCGTGAAGCCATCGCAAGCAATATCTGCCGATGCACGGGCTATCAACACATCGTCGATTCGGTCATGGAAGCGGCCGGTCGCTTGCGCGGTGAAGAATGGTCTGCAACAGCTGGAATTCCTGCCACGGAACTCCGGGATACAGTAAAGGAGACTCTGTAATGAGCATGCAAGGAATGAAAAAATTGCAGTGGATCGGTCGGTCCATTCCGAAGGTCGAGGACCGCAAGTTCTTGATGGGCCAAGGTGGCTACGTGGACGACATCGATCTCCCGAACCTGCTGCATGTCGCGGTAGTTCGCAGTCCGCTGGCCCACGCGCGCATCGTCAGTATCGACGCCTCTCGTGCGCTGGAACTCGACGGCGTGGTCGCCGTTATCACCGGAAAGCAGGCCGCCGAGCTGTGCGACTTCATGCCGGACTTCAACCCGGAGCCGAATCTGCACAAATGGCGCGTCCTGGCCGATGAGAAGGTGCGGTTCGTCGGCGAAGGCGTGGCTGTCGTGGTGGCGCGCAGCCGCTATATCGCTGAAGATGGTCGGGATTTGGTCGATGTCGAATACGACCCTCTTCCGGTCGTCCCGAACGCACGGGCCGCACTGAAACCGGGTGCGGCGCTACTCCACGAGGGTATGGAGTCGAATGTCGCGCTGGACAGCACGCTCGCGTTTGGCGATGTCGATGGCGAGTTCCGAAACGCAGATATCGTGGTCCGCGAGACCATTCGCTGGGGCAGAACCTCTGGACAACCCTTGGAGACGGTGGGTGCGGTGGCCAATTACAACTCGGCCACGGGGATGCTCACCATCAACTCGAATTCCGTATCGCTGACCAACTTTGTCTTCTTGATTGCTGGCTCGTTGAAAGTGCCCAGCAACAAGCTGGACCTGATCCCGATGCCCTGTGGTGGCAGCTTCGGTGCGAAATTCTGGGCCCCGCGTGTGGCCGTCACGGCCGGCATGTGCGCGAAGTTTCTCGGCCGTCCTGTCAAATACGTGGAAGATCGACTGGACCATGCGCTCAGTTGTGACCACCACGGATCCGAGCGGGAGTACGAGATCGAATTGGCAATGACCAAGGAAGGCGAGTTTCGTGCCATTCGCTTTGATGTCATCGACGACTACGGCGCCTATTTTCAGTTCGGTCTAGGCACCCACGGCAACGCAATGTCGCAGGTGATTGGTCCCTACAACATGAAGGCCGTTTCTTATCGCGCTCAAGGCGTCCTCAGCAACAAGTGCCAACAAGGTGCTTACCGTGGTTTTGGCTCTGAAGTTCATAACTTCGCAATCGAACGCATTGTCGATAAAACGGTCCGTGAGTATGGGTTCGACCCCATAGAGTTGCGGCGCCGCAATTTCATCCAACCTTCCCAGTTCCCCTTCAAGATCCCCGGAGGAAACATCTACGACTCTGGTAATTACGACGGCGTTCTGGACGAGGCACTGAGCATGGCCAAGCTTGAACACTGGCGCGCCGAGCAAAAGAAAGGGCGCGCTGAAGGACGCTACATCGGCATCGGCCTGGTGACTTGCCAGGAGCGCAGCGTCTATTCCGCCAACGAATGGTGGTTCTTCCGACGCAGCCCTGAGATGGGCGTGAGCAGCGTGCCGGAGAGCATTTCGATCAGCGTTGACGCGGTCGGTGCGGTTTCGGCCACGCTCTACTCCACTGCCTTCTGGGGCAACAGTCCTGAGACCATGGTTGCCCAGGTGCTCGGCGAAGAACTAGGGGTCAATCCGGGTGACGTAAGCATCAGTTATGCCGGAACTGCCAAAGGTCTGCCCGCAAGTGGGCCCGGTGGAAGCCGCTTTACGGTAATGATCACCGGCGCCGTTGTAGGAGCCGCGGCGAAGATCCGAGCGAAGGCCTTGAAGGTCGCAGCGCACATGATGGAGATCAGCGAGAGCGATCTCGAGTTCGTCAATGGTGGGGTACAGGTGAAGGGCGACAAGGGCAAGCGCTTGAGCCTGGCGGAAATCGCGGTCATGCCGCGTCTTTTCAAGCATCAGTTGCCGGCCGACATCGATAGTGGTTTCGAAGCCGACATGGTGTTCGATCACCCGTACACCACACTTCCGACGGCTGACCGCAGCGACCTGGGAATCTATTACCCCATGATGGCCCACGCCGCACACATTGCCGTTGTAGAAGTGGATGTTCAGACCGGAGCAGTCAAGTTCCTCGACTATGTCGCGGTACACGACTGCGGAACCGTGGTGAATCCACGATCGCTT
>Ga0214919_10004519_pt1 | contig 20329 bp, 15 predicted proteins | sample LL1503_MetaG_FD_177994 | JGI IMG/M metagenome (GOLD analysis project Ga0214919, IMG submission 177994) | Freshwater microbial communities from Lake Lanier, Atlanta, Georgia, United States - LL-1503 | ecosystem: Environmental > Aquatic > Freshwater > Lake | place: USA: Georgia | collected... | reverse complement strand
TTAGTTTATTTTATTTTATTTTATTTTATTTTATTTTTAATTCGAGACCAATTGCCAAGGTCGAAATTTCCAAACTTCTTCATTTAATATAGCATACGCCTCTTTATGGATGTAAACTAATTCTGGTTGTGCTATTTTGAAATCGTGTAAGACATTTATCATTTTTATTTCTGTAAAAGCATCTGAATTAGGCGACATCATATTATTAGTAAACGCATCAAACACTGCTTGTAGTTCCTCTGTAAAATGGTTATGATATATTTCTCTTATTCGTTGTGAATAAAGTTCATACATTTGTATCCAAAATTCAGGTGTACGATTCATTCTAAATAATAATAATAATATTAATAATAGTGTTAGATTATAAACATTATACAATATAAAAATTAGTATTCAATTTTTTAAAATAGAATATTATATATAATAATGAAAACTAATCTTATTGGTTATGCTTTTATGGCCTTATTGTTATATATTTGTATTAAAATATATCAAGATTCTGATACATTTAATTTAAAATGTATTATTTCTGATGTAGATGGAAAAAAGTATTGTGTCAGAGAACGAAGTAAATTGACATTAGCCGCTGATCGTTTAGCACATGTGAACCAGAAAATGCAGAAATTAGTGACGCATTGTAAAAAGAAATATCCAGAACGAAAAAATGTAATAAAACTAGCCGAAGGGTTTAATCCGAAAAAAATATATGAAACATTACCTACCAGCGAATTTACGGCATATAGCGAAAATAAAGGCGAAAAATTAGCCTTTTGTTTAAATACAGAAAAAAACGGCAACCAACTGATTGATCCTAATACTTTAACCTTTGTGGCGATACATGAATTAGCGCATGTGGCAACGGAAAGCATTGGCCATAAAGATGAATTTTGGACGAATTTTAAATTTCTGTTAGGCGAAGCTGAAAAAATAAATATTTATAACCAAACCGATTATAAAAAAAAACCTGTCAGATATTGTGGTATGACCATTGCCGATAACCCTTATTATGATTTTTAATATTAAATTCCATGATTATTAATAAATTCCATAAATATTAAATTCAACTGATTTGAGGTAATTATCTCTTCAGATTTAACTAACGACCAATGTTCGTTAAGTGGAAAAGGCGAAAAAAAAGTATCACATTCATATTCTTTATCAATATAAGTAAGATAACATTTATGGATTAAATTTCTCTCTATAAATTGTGTATAAATTTGCGAACCGCCGATGACCCATATTTCCTCGTATACATTATTTAACTTTTCTAAATAATAAATTAAATGCGTTATACTCGGAAATGATTTGATTAAATGTGTATTATCGTCCATTTGTTTATCGAGATGAAGGGTATTACTAAGAATGAAATGATCTCGTCCAGGGAGATAATGATTTGGTAAAGGCAGACTCTCATATGTTTTACTTCCCATAATAACGGCATTTTTGCCATTGCCTTTGGTAAGTTTAGAAAAATGGCAAAGATCTTCTTTAATTTGCCACGGCAATTTATTATTTTGTCCTATTCCGCCCTTTTTACATAATGCCACAATTAAATTAAATTTCATTTATACATATATAAAATAATATCATTTTAATTTATATATGACGACTATTTATAAATTTCATTCAAAAAAAACAAAACAAATATGGGTGTTTATAGGAGAAAATACGATTACTGAAAAAGGCAACACAATAACATTAGATGATTTATTTAAAGAGAACCAAGATCATGACATTTTTAAAGAAAAAAAAGTATTTAGTGAAGATGGTAAGGAATTAGAAGAGATAAAAAGAGAGAAAATAGAAGTTAAATTCGTGGATGAATATATCCATGTGGATGATACCATAGAAACCATAAAAAAGAAATTACTTAAACAACTGGTAAAAAACATAAGTGTATCCTTTGACGAATTATATTTATTTTTTCAACAACCCATTCAATTAAATCCAATTAATGTATATCAAACTCTTACAAAAAATTCTAAAGTTGATTTAACCAAGCAAAATATTGCGCGATTTAGTTTAAATATTGAAAATGTCGACAGAGAAGAGGGCTCCGCATTATCAGAAGCAGCAGCAGCCGACGAGGAAGATGGGTATAAACAAATAGAGGCACTCAATATATATAAAACTCCATCCCTCCTAAGTAAACCCTTAGGCCAATTTTTTAATCAAACAGAAACAGACTATGAATATTTAGTGAACCCCTATAATATTACCTCTGCCGATATCTACAAGGATTTAAAAATAACAGATATAACCGAAATTGTGACGACCACCAATAAAAATATTTTAATGAATGTTGGAGAGATTGAACATCATTGTATTTATTTTTGTCTAGCAGAAGAACTTCTCACGTATATTGAACCGCTTGGTGTTTCACAAGAGAACATCATAAAAATATATTTCCCTTATTTGGCAGAAAAAAATATAATGGATTTAAATAAATTAAATTTAAATAATGAAAAATTAAAATTAGAAACAGAAAAATTATTGAATGCCGCCTTTGATAAAAATGTATCTAATGTGAATTTATTTTATGACGTATATAATGGCAGAAAAAATAAACCTACTACTAAATATTCTTTTACCGAATATGGTATTAAAAAAATCGAAATAACATTGCATCCCTTATATACTTTTAATATTCCCCTCGACATTATATTTAAACTTATTCATGCGACCAAAAATCACCCTTTTATTAAATATAATCCAGACAAACGACGAGAGAAAATGTATAGAATACATACAGATAAAATAACCACAAATGGAAAAAAAATTCCTTCATTGTCCAAGGCAAAAATTTTTAAACTAATAAAAGAAATAGGATTAAATCAATGTGTTGCCGTTTATATTGATACTTTTTATAAAGAAAAAAATTATGAAATTGTATGTGAGTTTGAAAAAAATGGAAATATTACTATTCGGGCAACTTTTAATGAAGTGATGAAAGAAGAGGACATAAATGAATTATTTATTTTGGCAGTAAATCCTGTAATTACTATAATAAAAGATTATATTTCACAAAATGGGTATAAAATGGAGACATTTAAAAATTTAAATGAAACCAATATTGAAATATTAAATATGATATATGTTATGAGTGTTCCAATGAAATCCGAATCATTAAATTTTAAACCCATCATGGGTTGTGTCTCTAGTGTATTTAGTATTTTAGAAGAAAATATATCAAAAGGTATTATTATGCGTTTTAAACGTGTTTCAAATTATAATGAAATGAATAGTCAAGAAGCGTTCATCGTAGATAATATAAATATAAATACGAATGAACATGATATCATACAAGGGTTAATCAGTAATTATAATCTGACTGATGTAAAAGCACGTGAAAAATATTCAAGTTTTGTCACATCGCTTCAAACAATGCAAACGGCCTTTCAAAATAAAAAAATTAAAGTGAAAAATAATCCTGGATTTTCAATTATTATTATTAAGAAAAAAAATGAAGAAAATGAGAATATGATTTTAGTTACTATTACTGGAATAAATGATGTTGGATATTTAACAACTATACCTATATATGTAGATTCGCTTTTAAGAATAACACAAGACCCTAATAGTACGAGTATAAAAAAATCAATTATTGACGCCAAATGTAAAAAAGTAAAAATTGTAGAAGAAAAACAAATAAAAGATATCGTGACAGAAGAATCAAAAATAGCAACACTAGGCGTACCTATAATAGCCCCCCTACAAGAAGCAATTGAAGATTATAAGGGGATGGAAGAAGAGCAGGAAGAAGGTGTAAATATGTTAGATATTTTATTAGGGTTTGGTGATGATGAAGATGAAGATGAGGATGAGAATGAGAACGAAGACGATAATAAGGCAGAAGACGAGAATAAGGCAGAAGAAAATATTGATGTATCTGAGATTGGAGGAGGAAAACCAAAATTAAGCGCGCGTAAAGAAAAAGAAAGTGATGATGAGGATGTGGGCGCTGCTGCGGAGGCGGATGAGGACGAGGGTCAGGCTTCTGCTGCTGCTGAGGACGAGGATGAGGACGAGGACGAGGATGACGAGGATGAGGATGACGAAGAAAAAGACAAAGGAGCAACATTAACTTTAGCAAAAAAAGATATTACTGGTATGCGACTAAATAATCCATCACCTTTTTTTAAAAAAATGCAAAAATTAGACCCTACTTTATTTCCCAAAAAAAGTGAAGGCGCTTTTAATTCTTATTCGACTTCATGTGCGTGGACGAAAAGTCATCGTAAACAACCAGTGTTAATAACAAATGAAGAAAAACAAAAAATTGATGAGAAGGATAAATCATATGAAGATGGCGAAAAATCGTATGATCAAGCAATACAATATGGTACAACGGATAAAAAATATTGGTATATATGTCCACAATATTGGAGTTTTAAAGATAATATGAGTCTGACCAAAGAGGAAGTAAAATCAGGTAAATATGGAAAAGTTATACCTTCTACTACCGATATTGTTCCCGCCGACGCAACTATTTTTAATTTTCAAGATACCAAACATAGTTTAAATGATAAAGGAGAATATATAAAAAATTTCCCATCGATGATGAATACCTCGAAACATCCCGATGGAAAATGTATGCCGTGTTGTGGTAAGAAAAAACAACAAGGCACTAAAGCACAAAAAGAGTTAGAAAAAAAATGTAATTTAATTATTTTTAATAATACCAAAGAAGGCATAAAGAAACAACAAGAGCAGCAGCAGCAACAACAACAACAGCAACAACCAAATCCAGCACAACAACAACCAATGCCATCACAGCCACAACCAATGCCAGCACAACAACAACCACAAGACATAAGTGAAGCGGTCACTGGTAATGTCGAGAGTAAAGATAGCACAGCATCTGTCACTGATTATATTTTTGATTTTGATGCGTTCCCCTTAAATGAATTTAAATATGGTACTATCTCTCCTTCATTACAGAAATTTCTTCAAATTGATGAAAAAGAATATAAGAATAAAACTAAAAAAATGATTGAAGATAAAAATAAAAATAAAATTAAAAATAAATATTTAGACTTTCCGTATATATTTCGTCATGGTGTGAAAAGTAGTCAAAACCAATCATTTATTGCGTGTATTGCCGATATATTCAGTACACCTGAAACCACTTTAACTATTTCACAAATGAGAAATATTTTTTTACAAAAAATAGATTTGGATAAATTTATGACCTTACAAAATGGCGATTTAATCGATTTATTTTATAATGAAGGAATGGTGGTACAACAAGATAATGACGATGAGGATCATGCTAGTAGTATGGAAAAATATAAAAAAACAAAAATATATGAAACTATCTTTTCAAAAAAGAAATATACAAATTTTAAAGAAAGAGAATTTTTTCTTAAAAAATTAATAAATTCATATGAAAATTATCATTCTTTTTTAAAAGATGATAATGTAGAAATAAATTATAAATACGTATGGGATTTAATTTGTAAACCTAATTATCTCTCTAAAGATGGTTGTAATATGCTTATTTTAGATATAATAAATGACGGCATTAAAGAAGTTACGCATATTATATGTCCATCAAATCATTATTCTAATCAATTATTTAATCGTAATTTAAAAACAATAATTATTATAAAAAAAGACAATTATTATGAGCCATTATATATTGTAAAAAAAACTACCCAAACAAAGGGTGATGTCAAAACCATTATTACAAAAAAATTTGAAATAACCGATGATAAGAAAAAAAATGATTATACCTTAAATAAATTCTTAATTAGTACTGAAGAAATAATAAACACGAAATGTTTACCTTTACCCAGCATTCCTAAAAAGTATAATTATAAAGAAGAGGTGTTGGATAGTATTGTAGTATTAGAGCGTCTCCTGAAACTACTTAAAGCAAAAACTTATACGATTACAAAACAAATTATTAATTATAATGGCAAAGTGTTAGGGGTGCTGGCGACCACCTCTGCAGATAATATAACTGGTTTTATTCCTTGCTATCCCTCAAACCCTATTTTAAATATTCCTTTTATATGGGTGGATGATATGAGTTATGTAAGACCATATAAAGAAACCATCGATTTTCTTATCAATGTGAATAAAGAATATCAAAATGAAAAAAATATCATTCATTGTAAACCAAAATTTAAGATCGTGAAAAAGGGAAAAATTATCGGAATTTTAACGGAAGCCAACCAGTTTATTCATGTCGCCGACGCGCCCTATGAAGATTATGATAAAACCAAAGATGACGCGAATGCATATAATGATAATAAATTAGAGGTCTTAAAAGAAAAGGATGAAGGGAAATATGTGCCTTTCATGCCAGAAGTAGAGAGAACGATTTTAACAAGTGCAAAAGTGGATGATAAACGCATAGAACTCGTTCAAGGTATAAAAGAAGATAATGAAAAATATATAGATTTTAGAAGTAAAATGCGATTATTAATAAATGAATTTGAGAATCGAGAAAGAAAAAAGCAAATACAAACAATTATTTCAGAACAAAAATTATATTATGTAAAAATAGATGAAATTATTAAAATTCTTAAAGTCTTATTTAAAAAATTAAAAAAGCGTAATGAAGATGCAAGTGAAGACATGGACGACGACGTAAATAAATCTTATTTTATGAAAATGGCAGATGAGTTAATTAGATACAATAGAATTAAATCATTTATTTTTCAACCGAAATATTTTCTGATGTTTAATAAATTAAATTATAATTTGGCAGAAGATGAAATCATTATATTAGGGTCTTTATTAACCCAAGAATATTTTGAAAATCTAGTATCGGATGTGGTAAATCCATATATCAAACATAATTCATATGATACGTCAAATCCAGCAATAATCCGCCAAGTCTATTCAAATGAAGTAGTAATTTAAATTTTTTAACACCTTTTAACATTTATCCAGTCTTTTGTTTAATCATAAAAATAATATTAAAATTATTAATTTCTTTATATTCAGTTAGATCTAGCGATAAATCAAAATCAAGAGGCCTTGAAGTACTATTTGCTCCATATCTGTCATATCCCCATCTTTCCGTTTCTAAAATATCTTTTATGGGAACTAAGAGTTTTTGTTCAAATAAAGAGCCATCACTTAAATCTGGTTCAACTTTACTACTAAATTTTGATTTATAATAGGAACCATTATTTTTGAATTCAGTTATTAAATGTTCTTTACATTCAAGTAAACTTTCTGGTAATTCATTATCATTTTCTCCATAACCTACTATTTTTTTATAGGCTTCATTATAATAACCATTTTTATCTTCAATACATCCAGCATATAACATTTCTTTAATTAAATTAAAATTATTTTCATTTATTTGTAAAATGAGGTCAGATAGTAAAATCTTTATACCAATAGAGGCGGTTGCACTATCACATCTTCCCATTCTATTATAATTATAATTATATTATAATATAAAAAAAATATTTATATTGTAATTTGATATTATAATTATATACACAATTAGAAATTATGTATGGTAAACTTATGTATGGTTTATTATTTTTTACATATTTATTTTTTTACATATTTAATTCATAGCCATTATCTGTGCCCATATCAGTGGAAACAATATTCATCACATTATTTTGAATGATTAGATTATTTAAGTCACAGACGCCGCCGTCAGTCTTTGTCATTTCATCAAAGCCTTTTTGTATTTCCGCCTCATCATTATCCTCTTTCCATTCTTCCGCATTTAATTGAGCCATCTTTTCAATATCAAGCACGACTTGAAACGCGCTAGTACCATAATAACCTTCTTGACCGCACATCACGTTGGCGGATACGCCCCGCATATTATCTAATTCGGCATGTCGTGCGGCTTTGAAAAACATTTCTGGTGTTTCTTCAAAAGAGGCTTTGGCAATAGGACCAATATTATCTTTATTAATCCCATGGCGAAAGATCGAGACCATGCCGCCCTTATCATTACAGGTCATTCGATCGCATAAAATACTTAAATGGTGATAGTTAATATACGCGCCATCAAATTCTAATACTTCTGAAATTTCATTTAAGATCGATTGCCGTGCCGCTTCAATTCCAAACACATCATATATTTCTTGAATTGCATTGGTGTAGGTTCGGGTAGTATCGATATAATCTAAACTCAATAAATCCATTAAATTTGTGCCGACTGTATCAATAACCCATGTTTCTTTTTTCGTATAAACTCCTTCTTCTAAAATAAGACTATCTAGAATTTTTCGCGGAATAACTTTTTCAATTCGTTTCACGCCTCTAATCACTAATTTATTTAATAAATCATCTTGAAAACCTTTCAACAAATAAATTTCATCAGATTGATCTAATGTTTTTTGACTATATTTCTTTTTTGCAGAAATCGTATTTAAACGCACACGAAATACGAGTTTATCGCTATTATAATCAGTAAACACGCAGGAGACTTGATCTTTATATGTATTTTTAATCGCAAAATGAATATCATTCATCGTAATATTTCTATCTAACATCTCTTCGATATTTAAATCCATCCGAATAACCCATTTTGACTTAGTTGTGTTTGTTTCATCGGCGCTGGCAGCACCTCCACCTACACATTCATTTACCATGTCTTCAAATTCTTTATATTGTTCCATGGTAGTTTTATCCTCTTGAATCAAAGTGGAAGTATCGTCAGGATCAAAACATATTTGGATAGAATCTACTACCACATTTAGTTTGGTATGTTCAATCTTATGCAATAATTTTTTAGCATTTTCTTGATGTTGTTCTTCATTCGGGTGTAAATAAATAGTACACGCTGGTTGTTTGGGATTTTCCGATAAAGACAAGATTTCCTCAATACGCGGCAATCCTCTTGTGACATTTGATTTACTCGCAACCCCTGCAAAATGAAAGGTATTCAGTGTCATTTGGGTCGTGGGTTCACCAATGGATTGTGCCGCAATCATCCCAACCATTTCACCTGGCGCAATAATTGCTTTTTTATAAGTCGTTATAATCGTTTCAATTAGAATCAGTAAATTTTGTTTATTAAATCGTTTTACAAATAAAAGATCTTTAATATTTAAATAATAATAATACAACGCTTTAAATAACATAGTTGGTTTCACATGGTAGAATGAATCGATCTTTTTATAACCAGCATCAATTAAATCGAGTGCTTCCAATGGGGTTATATCCACAATAGAATTCGCCGTAATAAACGTTTGCCCTTGCACATTATTAATAATATGTACAAACCCTACTGGCATGTTTACTTTGTCATTTTCTCGGCCACTAAACACATGCTCGGCAATATCATCTCTGGTCGCAATATTCCATTTTATTAAATCTTCAGTTCGTTGTATTAGTTCTTTACTTTGTTTATTCATTCGCGTAAGAACGGCTTTCTGAAAATAGGCCGTATAGGATTTATCTTTCCCATTTGTAACAGGCGAGTTATAATGTGCGTATAATTCTTCTAGCGACATTTTTACAAAAGGTAACATTTGCGACTCGACTCTTACTGGGTCAAAACCATCTTCGCCATAGGCAAACTGAATTATTTTATTTTGATTATTGCGCACCGTCATATCATATTCTACCTTCAAATCTTCAAGACCTTTAATAAGACGGCGTTGAATATAACCCGTTTGCGAAGTTTTCACGGCCGTATCAATAATACCAATACGACCACCCATCGCGTGAAAGAATAATTCTTCCGGAGTTAGACCAGATATAAAGGAATTTTCCACAAATCCTCTTGCCGCAGGCGAGTCGTCATATTTAGTAAAATGAGGTAGCGTTCGATGTTCAAAACCATAAGGAATACGTTTATTGTCGACATTTTGTTGGCCGAGACATGAAATCATTTGTGAAATATTTAAATCACTGCCTTTAGACCCCGCATTTACCATAATAACAAACCGATTTTCTTTACTCAGACTTTCGCGTCCGATTTTGCCGGCATCATTTACAGCACGACTTAAAATATTATTCACTTGAGTTTCGAATTCTTCTTCATCAGTTTTACCTGATTTATTTTCGAAAATACCCAAATGAGTTTGGTCAATTAAATTTTTCACTTCCATTTTTTTCTTGGAAATAACGCTAGAGATAGCGGTGTTGGTATTTTCATCCGCAATTAAATCACTAATACCGACACTATACGCACTAGATTTCATATATTCCGTAACAATATTTTGTAAATTATTAATAAAGTTGATGGATTCTTCATTTCCGAAATCATTACAAACACGTTGCAAAATACCAATGGTACCGCCACCGAGAATACCTTTATCTAATTGACCTCGCAGATATTTACCATTCACGATTTCTAATACAGCATTAGAGGTTTTATAATCGTCTTTTTCTTTAAAGGCTTTTGTTTTATATTTAAGTGTCATCAGTGGTAAAATCTGTGATAAGATTTCAAAATTTGTAATTTTTTTATTCGACAATAGAGTAGTTATATCGACCTTATTAAATGCCATTAATAAATTCATCGCTTGGCGTGGCGTAAAATTAATATTTTCACGCGTAAAACGATAGGCGCCCAATAAGGAATCTTGAAAAATGCCCACAATAGAACTATTATTTGCGGGACTAACAATTTGCCAAGTAACTGCTGCTAAATTTTTCAGTTCAGATTCACTTTCAACATCTTGGGGCATATGTAAATTCATTTCATCTCCATCAAAATCGGCATTGTAGGGTTTAGTATCGGCTACATTCATTCGAAACGTATCTCCGACTGGCATAATTCGCGCAATATGTCCCATCATAGACATTCGATGTAAGGTGGGCTGACGATTAAATAATATAATATCGCCATCCATCATATGCCGATGTACAATATCCCCATATTCCAATTTAATGGAATCTCTATCGACATAACGCAAAGAAATATTGTCGCCATTTTTCTTTTCTAGAATTTTAGCACCAGGATGTACATCTGGTCCATTTTGTATTAATTTTTCTAAAAATTTTTTATTCAGTTTATTTACGGTAATCGGTTTTGTAATATTTTTCGCAATTTTCATTGGAATACCTAACTCTTGTGCGCCTAAATTTGGATCTGGCGTAATTACCGTACGCGCACTAAAATCCACACGTTTTCCCATTAAATTTCCACGCACTCGTCCATGTTTTCCGTTTAATCTTTCTTTAATCGATTTAAGAGGGCGCCCAGAACGTTGTGCCATCGGCGCAGCACCAGGTATTTTATTGTCGACCATCATCGCAACATAATATTGCAATACGGTAGTCCAATCATTAATTACATTTGAACTTGCGTTTGTTTGGATTTTTTCTTGTAAGGTTTTATTTGCCTTAATAATATTTACAATAATATGGCTAATGTCGTCTTCACTTCGTTGTTGTGAATCATGTTTTACTGAAGGCCGCACCGCTGGTGGCGGAATGGCTAAGACTTGACAAATCATCCAATTGGGGCGTGACCATATCGGACTGAACCCCATAAAAGAGACATCTTCATCCGAAATACGTTTAAAATTTTTTACTAAAATTTCTGGCGTTAATAACATCGTAAGTTTATCTGAATTATCTGTAGTTAAACCATCAATATTATCCCACTCCGCAATAATAGTGGCTAATCCTTCCTTGCGTATTTTACTTGGTTGTTTACACCCACACCCGTCATCGGTATCTTCGCCGCATCTTTTTATTTTTTTTGTGAGTTCAAACACAAAATTCCAGCGTTCTTCTGATGACATTTCCAGAATATGTTTATATTTGCTTTTACTAATTAAAAGTTTGCTACACTTGATACAGATGCATTTAATAATTTTTAAAACTGTTGGTAAATATTGAATATAAAATAATGGTCGGGCTAATTCTAAATGTCCGAAATAACCTGGAGTTTGCATATAATCCAACCCATCTGTTGGACAAATATAACCCGGTTCTAATACACCCATTCTTGGATCAAACAAACCATTTATGACTGGTTTATTATTAATATATGTATCACGACTAGTAATTTCGGCGACGGAGCCTTTCCTTATTTCTTCTGGTGATAATATACTAAATTGTAATCCAATAATTTGAGCCGCACTTTTTTTATGAATGGTGCCTTTTGTTCGTTGCGTCATTCTTATTATACATAAATAATATTTAGATTGTTTTGAATCAATTTTTAATTATAATATAACTTTAATTCTTTTAAAAAACATGATTTAATTAAAAAATTGATTTAATTAAATGAATATAAATGTTATTAAACTAATATTATTAATATAAGAATGTCTTCTGATACTAAAACTTCCTCTAAATCCTCACTTAATTGCTCTTCTGCCGCCAATCGGCAAAAAAAACAATTATCATCATCAGCAAAAAATAAAAACATTGAAGAAAAATATAAAAAGAATATGTCGTCGGATGAAGAAGATGGTAATGATGATTTTATTCTATCTGATAATGAAGAAGAGGGCGGTGAATTAGATAAGAAAGAATATCGAAATTGGCTTTCAGTATTATTTCCGTCTAAATATATTAAAAATAAGGCAGATAAAACACCGACGCATGAAAAAAATAGCCAGATAAACACCACGCCTCCGCCATCAACTCCTAAAAAAGCGCCACCAAAAGCGCCTAAAAAGGATGTCTCATCCTCTTCCTCCTCCTCTTCGCGTATTACGGAAGAAGACAAAAAGAATAAATGTTCGCCTAAAAAGCCTTCATTGTCTTCATTGTCTTCAATGTCTTCAACGCCTATGAAACAAAAATCGGGTCCTCCGACTCCTATGCAACAAAGATCAGGTCCTCCGACTCCTACACAAAAACCCACTTTACCGCCTCTAAATCTAAATAATAAGCGTCGAAATGTAGCAGAAAAAGAAAAAGAAAAAAATAAAAATAAAAAGGAAGAAGAAGAAGAAATTCTCACAGATGATGGAGATTCTGAATATGAAACTTATACCGATACTGATGACGACGACGACGAAGATGATACTGATGATGAAGAGGATGATGAAAATTTGTTCACGCTGAATTTACGTAAACAGCCACATAATCCATCTAAATTCAATATCATACTTACGTTAGGCGGAAATAATAAGGATTATGATGATGAAGACGATGAGGATTATGATGAAGACGATGATTATGATGAAGACGATGATTATGATGAAGACGATGATTATGATGAAGATGAAGATGAAGATGAAGATGAAGATGAAGATGAAGATGATTATAATGAAGACGAGGATGAAGACGAAGACGAAGACGATGATGAAGATGAAACAAAAAATAAAAAAAATAAGAATAATAATTCCTATAAAACCGATATAGCGTCCTTAAACATCACAAATGAAAATGTGTTTGAACAATTTAAACTTTTAGTGAACGGGTTTTCAGAAGCCGAGCGAAAAAATCCAATAGTAAAAGACGTGATTGCGCATATTGCCAAAAAAGAAAAAGAATGTAAAAAAGCAGAAGAAAAGAAAATTAAAAAAACAAAATTAAAAAATACACAAAAATTCCGTGAATTACTCAAAGAAAAAAATGTCATGAATGATGTAAGGTTCTTTAATGAAAAGTTATCAGCCGAACAACAAAAACAGGTGATTACTCAAATGGAAGAAATAAAAAAATTCTCTGACATCGAAAAACCATACAGATTAGCCTTACTCGAATCGAATATTCCCACTGCGTTTAAAGCATGTGCTTATAAAAAAATAACTACACTGAAATACATGGAACCAGGCGCAGGCGAATATTACAAAATCAAGAATTGGGTGGATACATTTATGCAACTCCCTTTTAATAAATATAAAAATCTGCCCCTTACGATGGATGATGGAGTAGAAAAATGTCACGATTTCATGGATAAGGCGAAAAAAATATTAGATGAAGCCGTCTATGGTTTAAACGACGCCAAATTACAAATTATGCAAATGATTGGGCAGTTATTAGTGAATCCTACCGCAATCGGTACGGCTATTGCGATTAAAGGTCCGATGGGTACTGGTAAGACCACGTTAATTAAAGACGGCATCAGTAAAATTCTCGGTCGTGAATTTGCGTTTATTGCGTTGGGCGGAGCAACAGATAGTAGTTTTCTTGAAGGACATTCGTATACATATGAGGGTTCTTCATGGGGCCGAATTGTGGATATTATAATTCAATGTAAAAGCATGAACCCCGTGATTTATTTTGATGAATTGGATAAAGTGAGCGACACGCCTCGTGGTGAAGAAATCATTGGCATTCTCACACATTTAACGGATACGACCCAAAATAGTAAATTTCATGATAAATATTTTGCGGAAATAGATTTTGATTTAAGTCGGTGTCTTTTCATTTTCAGTTATAATGACGAAAGTAAAGTGAACCCCATTTTACGCGATCGTATGTATCGTATCACTACAAAGGGATATGACCAACCGCAAAAAACCACGATTTCAAATAATTATTTATTGCCGAAAATTCGCGAACAAGTGCGGTTTAAAGAAAATGATATTGTCATTCCTGACGACACATTGCATTACATTATAACCAATCATACCGATAAAGAAGACGGCGTACGTAATTTGAAGCGGTGTCTAGAAATTATTCATACGAAATTAAATCTCTACCGCTTAATGAAGCCAGGCACGAATTTATTCGAAAATGATATGTCGCTTAAAGTCGAGTTTCCTTTAAATGTTACAATAGATATTGTAGATAAACTAATTAAGAAAAATAGTGAGACGGGGTCTTGGACTACAATGTATTCTTAAAAATGATTGTGTGGATATGTACATGTTATGGATGTTATGGTCACACGTGGATGTTAATATATGAAATATAAATAGTAATGAATTAAATATAGAATGATGATATAAATTACTTTTTTTATTTTATTAATTAAAACATAAAATAAAATAAAAAATTGATATGATTTATTTTAATTTAAAACAAATAAACCATAGTATACTAAGAATGAATTTCCTCATTAAAGATACAAAGAAAGCCGCCAAATTTACGGCTATTATACAACATCTTAAACAATTCACTTCGAACATATTAATAAATTTACGACCGACGGGATTATATATCCAATGTCTTGATGATAGTCATTGTTGTTTATTTGAATGCGATCTTAAAAAAGAATGGTTTGAGGAATACACGTTTGCTTCTTCCAAAACGATTGGAATTAATTTAGGTATATTTCATAAAGTCTTAAATGCTCGACAAGAATCGCAATCGATTGAATTAAGTTTAGATGAAACTAAAAATATCGATAATGTAGATATTAATTTTATTAATGGAACAGGCGGTCATTTTAATAAATATTTTGAACTTTCTTTAGTGAATGTAGAAGTCGATTTAATGGATGTAAAAGAAAGCGAAACTTTAGTAGATTTAACCATCGATACTAAAACCTTTTGCGAAATGATAAATCAATTTATGATATTTGATGATCTGCTGACCATTGCTTTTACTGAAGAGAATATTGCCTTAACAGCGTCAGGCACCGATGGAAAAATGCGCATAGAAATAAACTTGGATGATGTTAAAGAATACGCCACAGCAGCCTCTTTGAAACAATCGTATAGTCTTCGTTATATTAGCATGATGTGTCATTTTAATAAATTAGCGGCAGAATTATATATGGGGTTTAGCGATACGATGCCGATGTTGATGAAATATGCTTTAGGTGAAAATAGTTATGCGAATTTTCATTTAGCGCCAAAAATTCCAGATGATGAGTAAAAAATATAAAAAAGAATTATTTTTAAAAAGTAGTAGAAGAACAAGAAAATATGAATCTATTTATTTCCATATTTATATTTTGTATCATCCTATTTTTTTATTTACATATTTATTTTCATTTAAATACGAGTAATGATTTAGAAATTTATGAAATAGAATTGCCGTCCAAAGATAAATTTGAAGAAATATGCGATTTAAAACAACCCGTTTTATTTTCTTTTCATAATGAGCGGCTTTTAGAAACATGTAACCGCGCAGCAATTTTAGATACCTATGGCGCTTTTGATATTAAATTACGTAATGTGAAAAATTCTGCAATTACTGCCGCCGCCGCCGCCAATAAGAAAGAGGCTACAGAAAAAGAAGAAGAAGAAGTATATGTTCCATTACCATTTAGTAGTGCGATACAAGTATTAGCCAATGACACAGAAATGAAATATATTAGTGAAAATAATATGGAATTTTTAGAAGAAACGAGTTTAATTAAAACATATAAATACAATGATGCTTTTTTTCGACCTTATATGGTATCCAATTGTATCTATGATTTTATAACGGCCGCTACAGGGACGCAGACACCTTTACGATATGAATTAAATTATCGGAACTTTTTTTATGTGACCGAAGGTGAAGTTAAAATAAAATTAACACCGCCCAAAAGTTCACGCTATTTATATCAAATAACCGATTATGAAAATATGGAATTTTATTCACCGATCAATCCGTGGCACGTACAAGCCTCTTATAAAAATGATTTTGATAAAATAAAATGCCTTGAATTGACGCTACAAAAAGGCCAAATGTTATTTATGCCTGCGTTTTGGTGGTATAGTATAGAATTTGGGAAAAATGCGAGTATATGTAGCATGAAATATCGAACTTATATGAATAATGTGGCGATTTTAGATAAAATTCTTATGAAATTTCTTCAATCCCAAAATACGAAAAGAACGCTTGTAAAAACATATACGCCAATGTAATATGCCATCACGAATTATTATTATTATTATTATTATTATTATTATTATTATTATTATTATTATTATTATTATAAATTTTTTCTATAGTAAATATATAAATGAGTAAATACGCTAGTAAAAGTACAAAAATGCCTCGTACATCTTTACCAACGATCAAAGAAGAAGAAAAAGAAGAGGAAGAAGAGGAAGATGATGAAAAAGAAGAAGAACCTTATTATAAAGAAGGTTCTTTATTTTATATTTTGTTTGGCGTACATAAAGTATCTGAATTATCACAGAAACAAAGAGATGCAATAGATGCATTAAATAAAAAATCGGCACAAAAGAAAGAAAGAGAAAAAAGAAAAAATGCTGCTGCTGCTGCTGCTTCTGCTGCTTCTTATGCTAATACTAATGCTAATACTACTGCGAAAAAAACTGGTGGAAAAAAATACTTTTTAAAAAAACGTGTAACAAGAACACATCGAAAACGCACGTATAAAAAAAAATATATATAAATCTTCCGACCATTCTATTACAATTATTTTTTTGATGCTATACAAATAATAATATTATTATAAATATTATTATTATTTATTTATTTTTATGTATGATACTATACTTGCATATTTACTTACACATGTTAAATAATAAGCGGTTAGAAATATAATTAATAAATAAGATGATAATATTGGTGAACGAGATAACAATTAAATTCATGTTTTTCTTTTGAGTGGTTAATAAAAAGAACAAATTAATAATGACAATAATTAACGCAAAAAAATTCATAAAAGAAAGACCATAGAACAAATTACAATATTTCTTATCCATGGGGGCAAAAAAACTATTAATATATTCTACTAATGTTTCAAACATTTATATATTAGTTGAATATTTATTTTATATTTTATATTTTATATTTTATATTTTATTAATATTTATTATTATATATTTTTTTTACACCTTCGCACATTTAAAACGCCGATTTTATAATTAAATAAAAAATTGATTTATATATAAATTACATATTTATATATAAATTTACAATGGATACTCTTACTCAATATGTAATTTATGAAAAAAAAAATGATGATAATAATAATAAGGTGTGTAATATAAAAATACGATGCGTATGTTATGGTATTAATGATGCTGAAAATAAATTCAATATATTAAAAGAAATAATTCCTAATATATTTATGGATACAACTACTAATTTTCATAATAAATTTTCCATTCAATAATCGGCGTTTTAAATGTGCGAAGGTGTAAAACGCCGATTTATTTTCAATCCGTATAGTATTGCGACAATGTCAATTTATATGGTTTTTCAAAATATTTATCATTTGTATTCAATAAATTATTGTATTTATTGAATACAATATCGCTAATAAATAATGCTTCCTTTAATAACATAGCAACCACCACTTTATCTCCTTCAATGGAACGTAAATATTTACACGATTCGTGACAAATGCCATCGCAATACTCTTCATTTTCTTTGGTATCACAATCAGAATGGTCGCAATTACAACGGCATTTGTCGTCCTTTTTATTTAATTTTGGATAACTATGACAAGTCATATCACCATCCGCAACAATAGCGATAGCAAAAACTTTCACAATTACCTATAATACACTCCGGACACGATATTGCTCCTTCTAATTGTAAATCTTCAATAATTTCCTCACGATGTCGGTATAATAAACGTTTCATTTCAATTAATGCTAAATCCATTTGAAGATTACTCATTTATTATATTACACCTTTTAACATTTAAAACGCCGATTTTAGACCTTATAATTTTTAAGTTTCAGGGTCATTAGTGAGATTTTCTTTGACAGCACGCAGAAAATCAATCGGTGGACGCAAATATTTTGTTAATAGTTATAGATAAAATATATCTTAATCAATTTTTATAGTTTTTAGATTTGTTACTATATTTCCATTTTCTTCATCAAAATATATTTCATCTTCTATTGATATATTAAAACTAATAATTATATCAAATATTTCATTAAATATATATATTGGACGATTTCCATAATCATCGTATTCTTCTTCTAATATAAAATATAATTGATTTTTATATTTACCTAGAAAAGATAATTCGTATGTATGAAAATGGCAATTAATTAGTGTATTTGCAGTAAATGATTTTCTTAATTTGTTATAGTTCGGTAATATAAATTCTTTATCACAAATACAAAATTTGCCATCTATAATATTTAATTCTGTGTTCATTTTTATCTTGTTATATTATTTATTATTTATTATAATTTAAAATTAAATCAATTTTTTATTTAATTTTAAAATCGGCGTTTTAAATGTGCGAAGGTGTAATATAATCCGCTTTTCTCTCTCTCCCTCTAAATAACTTTAACATAAAGAATAGATGACATTTTATAAATTTTATTTTAATTTTTTTCAATCACAATATTTTTTAAGACTTTTTTAATCACTTTATTCATGTTTTCTGGTGTGCCATTAGTGGCGTTAGATACGATTTGTAAATAAGTGTCATTCTCAGGTGAAGTGCATTCTTTAAAATGGGGATGCTTGAGTTGCCATTCCTTCAACATTTTTAAATTCTTTTGTTCAATATGCCGAAGCGCATTCTTCATCTTTTTATTATCAGGGCCTTCTTTTTCCCATTTATTTTCATCTTTAATATATAAAGTTTCCCTCTTTAAATCACTACAATGAATCGGTCTTTTAAACGTTTCCATATCCACAATCTCGTTTTGAATAATTTTATAGATACCTTCAGTATAGCCTAATTTTCCTACATTTTCTAAATCTGAAATCTGTAATTGAATCGAAGCAATAAATTCGGACATGTTCATCGCATCTTTACATTGTTCATTCAAAAAGAATTGTAGATTAAAGGTTTTATTATTTGAATTATTATTAATATGATTCGTGGTATTATTTATATGATTTCCATTTTTATATAATTCTAGCATTTGATTTTGTAATTCTTTATTACTTTTCACGATATCCAATACAAGATTAGTTAATAATTGTATTTTGTCTTCAGAATTATTATTATTATTATTATTATTATTATTATGATTATTATTTATTTCATCAAGATGATTCATATCAGTTCCGTCGTTAATTTCATTATTTTTGTAATATAATATACATTTCTTTTTATGCGTGTATAAACTTTGTCTATAAATATATTCATTCTTACATAATTCACAAGTATATTTTTTTTGCGATTTTTTAAAATTTTCTTGTAAGTATTCGTCAGTATTATTATGTTTTCTAGTAAGCAAATGTTTATTAAAATCATTTTTATTACTCGTGGTTAAATTACATTTTTCACAATTATAAATTGTAGGATTTTTTGCGATTTTTTGAGATTCGGCGAAATTCGTGGTTTTTTTCGTTTCCATTTTTTTAATATGTTTATTCGTTTGGTTATGTGCATCTAATAAATCTTTATTATTAAAATGTTTATTACATTCTTTACAATATAAAATTTCTTTTATTATTGTATTTTTTATAACAGGTGGTTCCTTTGGTTTGTGTATTGCGTAAGGTTCTATGCTATTTAAATTCGCGTTTAAAGATAAAAAATATTCTTGTTCTTTTTTTCTCGCTTCATATTGATTTTTACAATCAAAAAAATTTATAATTTCCATTTTCCAATTTGCCCAACCACCATTATTCCTTATGACTTCATATAATT
>Ga0214919_10004518_pt1 | contig 20335 bp, 33 predicted proteins | sample LL1503_MetaG_FD_177994 | JGI IMG/M metagenome (GOLD analysis project Ga0214919, IMG submission 177994) | Freshwater microbial communities from Lake Lanier, Atlanta, Georgia, United States - LL-1503 | ecosystem: Environmental > Aquatic > Freshwater > Lake | place: USA: Georgia | collected... | reverse complement strand
CAACGCCAAACACAAACACAGCCACACCAAACACAAACAGGGCAGGCTGTATCACATAGAATACCAAGAATGCTTCAAAATCATTCATTCTTCAACTCCTAAATGTTGTTTGGTTATTTTAGCACATTCTTCAATAACCAACTTGGTGTATTTCTCCAATTGTGCAGGGGTAAGCATGGCTGATCCAAATGGTGCAGACTTGACCACATCAACAGGTTGATTCCGGGCTTGAGCCAGTAGTTCAAACATTTTATCGTTCATTTCAAATCCCCACGCAAGGTGTGCCACATCCGGGGATCAGTGCCCAAATAGATGCGATACTTTTGATAATTGCGCCACTGGCTCAGTCTATTCACGCCACGCTCAACCCAGTCAAACATGGCACTGCGGAACCACAAGGGATTTACAATGGCTATCAGCAAAGCCACAGCCACAGGCACAATCAGCACAGCCACAACCACCCAGTGGAAGGTCATTGCACGATAATAACGGCCGCCGCCGGGTACCAGTTCAATTTCTTTACTCATATTTGCCATTCCTCTTTTGCTTTGCGTTTGAGAATCTTGTCAGCCACTGCCAACAAATCTTGTGTGACATCTTCTTCAATGTCTTTGTCCTTGGACTTTTTAAGGCCCAGTGCAACCTTTTCTTCTTCACTCAGTTTACGCAGGGCCGCACGCCGCAGTCGAATGCGCTCTTGTTTACGCTGTTCTTTTTCACGAGCCTTGCGATCTGCTTCCTTGTGCTTGGCCCACCATTCACGCACTTCGTCATCACGGAGCAACAACAAGTCTTCGATTCGGTTGTTCTCCAGTTCGGTCATGGCCTTGCAGGCAATACGGGCCAGCTTGTCGTTGTTTGCTTTAAGTTCTTTATACTGCCAACTATCGGTTGGCTCGCCTGAACGATAATCATCCTCATAACTTCTGCAGGGCATGTTACTCTCCTTTGGCCTGCCGGGCTTTCAAAAACTCCACGCATGCGGCTTCGGTGCGTTTGGTCACCACCACCCGGCCACCCCAGAAGCCCACGTACAGACTACGGTGCTCTACAAACTTCACTTCGCCGTCTGCACCCACATGCTTTTGACGAGTGGCTGACTTTGCAGGTGCGGCTTTTTTTGCCGGAGCCTTTGGCACTACTGCCACCACAGGCTTGACTGCCACTGCCTTTGCAGGCACAGGCACTGCCAACGGACGGTGTTCAAAGCCATGTTTGGCATCATAGCGGGCTATGGCTTTTTCATCCATGCCCCATGTGGCCAGCAGTCGTTTGACTTCTGTGCCGGGCAGTTGATTCCAGTGTATGATAGGGTCAGTCCAGTTAGTCATGATGGGCTCCTTAATAAGATTGATGTGAATGTCCAATACGATACACAGGTGCGCCTGGCGTCAAATCATTTTCCGGAGTATACACTTCCGGCAACATGATATCCGCAAACTCACTGTAGGAGTAATAACCGGACTCGGTCACTACCAAGCGAGCATCAGCGGGCAGGGCACTGAGTGCCTCAATCATTTGTGCTACAGTTATAGTGGTCATCTCGAGCTCCTTTGTGTCTATGTGTGTATTATAGCAAAACGGTGATTTGGTGTCAACCGTTTTGCTTCACGCGAACATCCGTGTTCAGCGCAGGTGCATACTTTTGTATTAACTCGCGCTCCAACTTGTGCGCCGCAGTTTTGCCGCGCACAATGTCCACGATCGCCACATTCATTGCCGCCACGCCGTTTGTGCGAATTGCTTCGTACAAGTTCCAGCTCTTGTCTTCAGTGCGGCTACGGTAGATGTGCTTGTTCACACGGCTACGGAGCGACATGTTAATTGTGCGCTGGGTTTTAGCGGTAATACCAATGTAGTACTCAAATCCAATTTGGATACAGTACACAATGTGGCTTCGATCAGTGCGTTTCTTTCTCATCATGTGTGTATTATAGCATTTCGAGCATTATTGGTCAACCAAAAGATACCACTACAAAAGTACTACTTTTTGTAACCCTAAAAAGTAGTACTTTTTGCTATTTTAGCTCAGGGTCACGAGTGTTGCTAAGTACCCACATGACGGTTGACTTATATCACGACATTTACACCAGTGAAGTGTTTCAAAAAACACAATGCATATGGCACGAGAATACCATGATGGATTTCTTCCGCAGCCAATTGACCCAACTGGGCTATCACAGCATATCCGAATCAAACAAAGTGTGGGCTCGCGGCTCACGCCAAGTTATTGTGTGTTTGGCCGACGATGTGTTTACTTGCAAGCCGTGGGACCAACCAGGCACCATGCCAGATGCTTGGGGCACCAATACCACAGTAATTACAGACAATGAGATTACTTGTGCCACACAATACCAAGTGTGCCAACTACCTGATAGCTATTTTGGCATCTACAGTTACCGGCCGGAACTGAGCGATTGGACACCAGAGCGTAGATTTAACTTTTCGGTCAACAGATTAGATGCCAAACGCTTGGAATTGTTTTTGGAGTTGACTACTCGAGCAACCAAACCAGATCCAGATCCCATGCATAAAGATTGGCCAGTACTGTTGGATCTTGATAGAGATTTTGTCAACTTTAACTGCTGGACCTGGGGCAGTACAAATGATTCAACTGAGGCATTTCAGCAAAGTTTTATCAAAGAATTTGGACATGTTCCTGAAAATTTGCAAACAATTTATCGTAAAACATTCAAACAAATGACTCCACTGATGCCTTATCGCAATCACAGTTATTCCGTAGAACAATCTCATGTGCATGCCTGGCTTAACATGGTGATTGAAACTTACAGCAGCGAAACCTGCATTGCATTGAGCGAAAAGACATTCAGAGCTTTGGTTACACCTGTGCCATTTATGGTGTATGCTGGCCGATACACCACAGCCAGACTCATACAAATGGGGTTTGATATTATGTCAGACTTGGTGAATCATCGTGCAGATTTTAATTTGGAAAAACAAACTGGAGAGTTTGGCGATCGCATGGTAGACTTTGTGAGAGATGGCGACGAATCTGTAACAGCAATAAAAAAACAATCTTTTGAACAAGTCAAACAAAGATGCCAGGCGGCTGCCAATCATAATCAACAGCAGTTGGCCACAATGAAACAAAACTGGCCAGCAGATTTTGCTAAATGGTGGCCCCAAGTAGTTGAGCAAATAAAATAATGTGCGGTATATTGTTTGTAAAAAGTCAGCGTCCTCTTGACCTTAACCTACATCTACAGGCAGTTGAAAAGATACATGACCGCGGCCCAGACTTCACACACTACCAACATCACAACAACATATTCATAGCACAAACTGTGCTACACATCACAGGTGAAGATGAATTTTATCATTGGCCCAAGCCAGACTTCTTGGCCTACAACGGCGAAGTGTACAACTATCGGTGGTTTGGTCGATACACTACAGACACAGAATTAGTTTATCGCACAGTTCGAGAACAAAACTACAAGAAGTTTCCTTACTTTGAAGGACCCTGGGCATGGGTATACACTGACTTTGAGTCAGTAAGATTTGCCACAGATCCTCAAGGCGAACGCTGTTTGTATCGATATCAAGACGATGACATTTTGATTGTGAGCAGTGAAGTGTCGGCAATCCTGTGCTATGTTCAGCCCCAAGTTCAAGTTGATGCATGGAGTCAACGACACTGGCCCACCATACGGCACACACCTTACCTAGGTATTGAACGCTGTGAGCCAGGTCGATTGTATACCGAAATAAGACCAAGTTTTCAAATTGACAGTATATTTGATTGGACGCACAGTCATCAGACCATGACCGACTTGGAAGCTCAAGAAGAATTTGATTGGATATTTGACAAAGTTATAGCAGACATGCGTCCTACAGAACCAGCAGGATTGACCTTTAGTGGTGGCGTGGACTCTGGCATTATACTGGCTGCCATGCCTGAATTTGCAGGATTGTATACCACCGTATGCGAAGGCAAAGACACTGTAAGCAACCGAGTGAGAGAGTTTTTAACTGACCAACAATGTCAAAATCTCACTGAGCTGCCCATGACCAAACAAGACTGGGCACAAGACTACATTGACATCATTGAGTGTTCACAGATGCCTGTGCAGAGTTGGAGTTTTGTTGGCCAATGGCACATTGCGCATCACTGTCAGCAACGAATTTTGTTCACTGGCATAGGCGCTGATGAACTGTTTGGTGGATATGGTCAATATCAAAACATGCAATTTGTCACAAACACATCTGCAAGTCCTTACAGTCAATTTGATTCGTCGGACACAGATAGTCAACGACTTTGGAATCAATGTGTGTCTGCCTCACAAGGGCATGCTGGTGCAGCCACACTGCTAATGGATTATCTTGTGCAGATCACAGCAGTCGATGCACGAGGTGTAGACACCATGACCATGGCACACAGCATAGAACCGCGTTCGCCTTTTATGCATCCTAAGATTATAAAGTTTGCTCTCAACTTGCCTTGGCATTTGCGGCAAGGCAAACCCTTGTTACAAAACAGATTTTTGCAGAAATGGCCTAAAGATTTGCTGTTGCCCAAGCAAGGATTTGCAGGACATTGTAACGATAGCTTGCCTTGGATGGGAGTGAATGTTCCTGCATCTCTTAATCGATCTGCACAGTGGAAACAGATTCAGTCGGCTACTTTTTTACAATATTGTGGTATTGATTCCAGTCAATCAGGCAATCAAACCACTCAGGCGTGATGTTGATTTTTGGATGAGCTTGTGCATAGGCCACAAACGCCGCAACACAATCTGATTCACTGGGTGTGACCCATCTAGTTTGGTCACTATTGTATTCGTACCAATACATGCCAAATGGAGCGGCGGGATCTGTCAATCTAAAAGTAAACAACTGCCCGGGCCGAGCTCCACACAATCGAGCAAATTGATCCAACGTGGTCACAGGCTCAAGATGCTGATACTGATTAGCCCTGTCAACATGTGTGCTTATAAACGCAGGCACAGTTTGGATTTCTGGTATGCGTTCCAAGCATCTCAATCTACTGTCCCCAGTACCAGGAACCAGTGTGCCATCTTGATCTAACAACAACCAAGGTTTTATAATGCCTTGTACCCGGATGTCGTGTATCCAAAGATTCAGTTTGACCAAGTTAGCAATGTCGTAATGGTTGCGTAGTTCGGCAGCAAACCCATCTATGCTGTCATGGTCAAGCCATTCCATTGCCCATCTACACAGTTCGCCGAGTCGTTGATTGGTTGGTAAGTTTTGAAATTCTGCGGTTGGATTCCAAAACAAACAATGATTGCCGTTGTGCATGCTATCATGCACAGGATCTTGAGTGCCAGGCCACTGTGCTTCAATTAAGGGATTGTTCCAGTACATATAATTAGGTCCGATTCAAAAAAGTCATCCATTTTTCTAGATCACCGTACATGGCCAACATCACTGCTTGTCGGCTGCCAAACAAAATAATCTGCGGATTTTTGCCAATTTTGATGTAGTAAGGACAATCTAATTTTTTGTCTAAAATTAACAAATGCCTGGCAATGGCAACCAAGTTAGTTGGAACAGCAAATGAATATGTTTCTAAATCACAAGTTCCGAATGCCATAAATCCAGCATTGGTCAAACGCAACCCGCCACCATCTCTAAAATTCATCCACCAAGATTGCAAGGCTTCTTCTAGTGTGGGACGATCATCTTCGGGTAATGACTCCAGCAATCGTGCTGTGTATTGCTGTCTGGTTGTCATACATCTTGTAATCTTTCAATTTTAAGATACTGTTGAAATCGATTCAAGTTAGTACCATCACATTCTGTGCTACAAATTCTCATGGGGTTGGTGGCCCACCGGTCACTTACTTTTTTATACAGTGGTAAAATTTTATCTAGGCCATTTGTGCCGTGATACTGTTGAAAGTCTCCCAACACTTCATGTATTTCTTCTGTAGCGTCATCGGGGCGAGTTGGCCCATATGCTGCTTCAGCAATATACGGACAAGGTAAAAAATATCCTTGTGCAGTGATCATGATTTCGTTGCGAGGTATTTGTAGACACTGTATGTCACCTTTGCCTCGAGGTTTAACTACTTTCCAACTCTTAGGAGGAGTTAACCATTGCACCGGTCTTATGGCTTCTCTCGAACTTACTTTTACTTGAAAATAAGTAAACCCCATTTTTTTAGCCAAGTTACGTGCTTCCATGACTTGATGCTTGTTATGTTCAAATACCAAAAAGGCCCAACATGCTATACCGCCAGCGTCAATAAATGCCCGGGCATTGCGCATGACTTTTTTCCAAACTACTCGCCGTCTATAGATGTGATTGGTATCTTCCAATCCATCTATACTAAAAGTTAAAAAGTTGTAAGGTTGAGTATCTACAGTAAAAAATTTAGCAGCCTCTCGCCACCATGTTACTGTTCTAGTACCGCCATTGCTATCCATTTGAAAAAGTATATTGGGATTCTGTTGTTTGATCCAACTCATTATAGGTATAGCATCCTTGGCCATGGTAGGGTCACCATGCGATCCTGTTAATTTGATGTACTCAACCTTGGCAAGATATTCTGACGGCAACAATTTTTTAATATCATTTAACGTCATTGTGGTTTGTGGCACCGCAGGATTTTCAACTATACCTAATATAGGATCATCGTCAAGATATCGATTGCATTGTATGCAGGCACTATTACACTGCGTGGATAATTCTAACGCCAGTCTAGTAGGATGATGATCAAACATTATGGATAGATTTTATCGCCATCAGTTAATAACACTACTGAAAATTTTGTGGTTTGAAATTGTGTGTTGAGTTTGCGAGCCAGATTCTTGGCATGACCAGGATTTGAAAAACTAACTTTTTTATACTTAGGCCCAGGATACTGAGTAAGCATGTTTGAAGTTTTTAAGTTGATTGGTTTGTTTTCGTAAAACACTGCCCACACACCTTCTGAGGCCAACACTTGTTCGGTCTTGTAGGTTTGTTTGTTGGTGATTTCAATTAACACCTGTGGTTTGGGTCTTGACATAGATAAACTCCGTGTTTATTTATCCCAATAACTATGTAGATTTAAAACTGCCACCTGACAAAACTACTTCAATCGGCTCATTTTGACTGACCTGTTGTTGACGAGATTGCTCAAGTGCCAGCAACAATTTGGTTATATCGCCGTGCAGGTCTTTGGCATCACGCATGGGTATGATAAGGTCTTTTTGCCCACGGCTTTCTGCTGCCTTGATTGAGTCGATAAATCGATTGATGTGCAAACTCATTTTTTAAGATATGGTTCTAAATTAGGAGGACTCCATCCTACCGGCTTGAGTACCTTGCCATCTTCACGCTTGCGAACCTTGCCTGTTTCCTTGTCAATCTTGGCAAAGTTAGTGTTCATAACTTCTTTCCAAGCACCTTCTGCATCTGCACCCATGCTGTGCAAGGCACCAATGGTAACAACCAAAATATCAATTAGCGCATCTAGTGTTTCTACTTTGTCAGCATCAGTTATAGCAACACCAAGTTCTTTCCATTCTTCTTCAATTAGATTTATATACAAATTAAATTGTTCAACGTTCCACTCGCCAGCAGTTTGATCGCAAGCCTTCATAAATTTTTCTTGATCACGAAACGGGTTTGTCATTAAGATCCTTTAGTTTTAATTTATATATTGGTTGCCACTTAGTGGCAGCATTTTTATGTGCATCATCAAGCGGGTGTAACCCTATTGAGGTTACTGTATAATGATTGTGATAAGACCAATCTAAAAAATTTTTATCTTCGAACCACAATATTTCTTTTGAAACTTGAGTTTGCAATGCCTGTATGTAATCAGGGGCATGCATTGATTGATCTATTAGATGGTAATCCATGCATGTTTGAACAGAAACTACATTTTGATTTTTTAAAAAGTTTTGTACAGCATAGATAGTTTGTAAATTTCGAAATTTGTTCCAGACCAAACTACTATTAGTGTAGTCATTATAAAAATCAACTACTCGATGGGCTTCGGTTTCGTTAATATCTTGCGTGAGTTTTTCTGGAACACATGTCTCGCCTAACGTGATCCATTTTTCATGTTTCACCATGTAAAAATCCCAACGGTGTAACCAAGTCCAATTTATAACTGCTAATGTGTTTGAGTTGGTTGGGTTACTATAATAAGAATAAATTTGTCTTGCAATATGATCATTGCCGCAGCCTGGCACAGCAAAAGTTTTATAGGAACAGTTTAAATTTTTTGCGGCTTGGCCAGGCCACCCTAGTGATCCATTGTGATTATTAGGCAGTTCTGATCCATATATAAAACTATCACCAAAACTTGCAATATCAAACTGACACACTAGCCTGCTCCTTGGTATAAAACGGTCCTTGATACTTGTAACGTTCAAGTGCAATCAGTTTGGGATTGCGCACAATCTTCCATGTACGATGTTGTTTTACTGTGTACCATCCAGCCGCAAACCATGACTTGGATTTATCCTGTTTGGTAAACAATGGCAACTTTAGTCGAACATTCCACAATCCGTTGTAGGTCTTGCACCCAGTTTCGTAGCCATGCACCGAATCATTAGGCGTTGGTGTAACTGTTTCAGATGGTTCAAAGGTAATGTCAATCACTTCTTTAACCATGGGCATGGTTTTGTAGCTGGATACTTGATTTTGTATTTTTACAACATACCCATCTGCACTGGCTTCAATGTTGCCAATCTTTTGATTGTTTTGTTTAAGAATCCAGTATTGATTGTCAATCACTGGTTTAGCTACGATCATTTTAACACTCCTTGATATGTTTGATTCAGCCAGCGACCAATGGGTTCAGCTTGGTCACTGAGCTTGGTAAGTTCATACTTGCCGCAGAACTTAAGAAAGTGTGCGCCTACCATGCCCGTGTCTTTGGCACTGACTTGTTCACAGATTACTGTGTCTACTACATCTTTGATATCTTGTGGTTGGGCTGTGAGATCAATCAGCGTGACATTGCGTTCGTAATCTGTCAGCACCTTGTGTTCAACTTGTTCGTGGTCAGACCAACGTTGCAACATGAGATTGTTCCAAGAGTAGCCTTTTTTGTCACGGTCCTCAAAGGCTTCTGTAAGACCCACTTGATTTTTAGTGCCCTTCACACGCACACCTGGATATGCCGAGAACACATTGTCACCAGGATCGCCACGCATGCACTTCAAGAACAGCACCCATTTCTGATAGTCAGCTGGAGTCACAAAGCTCCGGTCAGCTTTGCCTACTTTAATCTTTGAATTGCTTTCTATTGAAAAACTCAATTGGTTGCCTTTGGCATCTGTTACGCCATCAACACTGAACAGGTGATCGTTTATACCATTGTATAATTGACAATTGGGTGCAACCAACTGAACAAAGTCTGAATCACTGCTGACGATAATATGTTCATCTTGGGGGTGTAGTGCAATCCAGCGGGCTATGACGTCGTCCGCTTCTGCTGTTGCGCAACGGATCACGCTACAATTTGTTTTCTCGGACAAGTATTTAGTCAGTTCATCATAGGTTTCCCAAAACAACTTGTCCTCTTCTGCTTCAGTTTCACTCATGGCACCGCGGGCCACAGCACGATTGGCTTTGTAGGGCTTGTAGTGGTCTTTGCGCCACGAGCGCCCTTCTAGTGCGAAAACCACATGATCTACGCCAAACCGCCGAGCTACCTTGTTGGCGCTCATCATGGTCAAGTGTAGCGCAAAGCCCAATTTAGTCCATGTGTCGCTGGCCCTGTGTGCCGAATGGCGGGCGCGGAAGAACATGTTGGCAGTATCAATCAGTAGATATTTCATCAAAGCGGTCCAGAAGTTTGTGTTGTTTTAAGTATTGTAACACATATTCCGACCAAAATCTATGGCCATTGGCTCCAAAGTGATAACTTTTGGGATTCACATGCTCGAATCCGTTGTTTTTTAGTATGGCGTTCCAACTGTGCTCTCTTGAGTAAGGTTGGATATAGTGATTTTGCCAATCTCTTTGATTTGGTATATCACTGAATGTGCTGTTGCCGCTGTAGAAAAGATGTCGTACATTGAGATCTTTAAGTCGGCGATGCAGGTGCCATATTTTGTTGTGCCATTCATCTGTTTTTTGAGTCCAATTCACATCCAAAATGTACTGACGATATCTAGGGTCAAGCTCTGGCGGCACCATGTCTACCCCACTGGCATTCACTTGGTAGTGCCGGCCTTCATGCACCCATTCTTCTCGTTCCCATGTGGTCCATTGGATTACCATCACAGTATCATACAGTCGGGAATAGTTTTCATGAATCCAATTGTTAGTGGTACGCAATATGCGATCATTGCTGGCTGCTGTTTCGGCGTCACAGTAAAATTCAGTGTTGAGCATTCGGCTCAATTGCCGACCCCAGCTGGCTTCTAAGTTGATTGGATGAGGTCGACGATCAATTCCATGTTTACCATCATCTACAGCAAAGCAATCGGGCACCACCGCCTCGGCTGCCGCTGTATGGCTGCATCCATTAACGTATAATATCATTTTTGTAGTAACACTTTTTCTGTTTCAGCAGCCACCACACGCTTGCGCAGGCTTGAGCTTGAGAACGAATGATCTCGGCCGTTGAACACAATTTCAATGCCGCGGTCATAGCATTCGTCACGCCCGGTAAAATCTTTGTCGCAGTATTCCACGCCCAGTACACGAACATCCAATGGCAGGATCAGCAAAAGATCACGGAGATCTTGTTCGGTTTGGTACACCACAACTTCATCAACATAACGACACGCCGCCAACTGTATCTGGCGTTCCACCACACTTTGTATAGGGTGATTCTTGGTATCTGGACGGTCGATAGTGTGATCAGTCTGCAGGCCCGCGATGAGGTAATCACAGTGATTTTTTGCTTCGGAGAGCATAGCAATATGACCTGCATGCAACATATCAAAGGTCGAGAAAGTGATGCCAATTCGTTTACCTTCTGCTTTAAGTTGTTTGATGTGATTGAATATCATCCTATCTCGCTTCTTCCATCTCCAAGGTCACGCTTTTGCACATACATGCCAGAATTTTTAATTGCTTGTTCTTGTTCCCATGTTTCCATCACAACATGTCTGCATATATTTTGGAACCAGCGATCCACAATCTCACCATCTGAGTCTGTGGGTTTCATCATGTAACCAGCCTTGACCAAGCGGGCCACAAATATTTCATTCCAGTCCAGTTCAAATGCACCTTGATGCAAGTTGTTGGGGTCTACGTCCATACTGAGCACAGCTACGTAAGGTTCGCCTTTTTCGTTGGCCAATTCTTTTTCTGTTTTTACTGGCACCTTTGTAACTTTACCAGCAGCCTTGATGCTGTCGACTAAGTCGTCAACAGAATCGCGTTTAGGCTTCTTTGCTTTTTTCTTAAACCATTCAAACATATCTAATACTCCTAACATTACGTCTGGTGTAATCATTTGCCCCAGCCATTGCCCCAAAGATCCACATGCAATCTTGGGCTATAGTTGTAACCACGGGCCAGTGCCCAGTCGGCCACATTCACACGATTGGCAGCGTAAGGAGTAACCACACCACCTTGTGGCATCACATAGGTTACACCGCGGAAGCCTGCCGCACGATATGCAGCCACAGCACGATCAACTTCTTCAAAGTGTGCTTCACTATCAACAACAAACTTCAAATACACTTTGCCGTTGCTTTGATAGTCTGCTATGATTTCTGGCCGGATGGCATCTGACCATGATTCACCTGATGCTGATAGTTTGGGACTTACTGAAAAAGTAATTTCTCGTGTGACACCCGGTTCAGGGTAGCGCCATTCTTGCAAAAATTTTCGAAATGCTAGTTGTAGCGTTTGAGTGCCATTGGTTTCAAATGTGATATTCTTCAAATCACTCATGGCGTCTTGACTCAGCAGTTCTTCGTAGCCACGCTGCCAACCCAGTAGTGGTTCGCCACCTGTGATCACAAGATGCACATCATTGCCATTGTCTTGTTGCCACCGATGGTTGGGAGTAAGAGCCAGCATCTTTGAGATCAGTTCATCGTGTGTGAGTGTGTGACTTAGGTCCTTGAATGCAGGATGCCAACTGGCATACGAGTCGCATCCTGTATTAACAAGAGGAAGCTGTTCAAAAGTCTTGTAGAGATGGATTGACTTGGCCACTTCATCCGCCTCAATGCTCTTATGGCCGGGAGCGCATCCAAATCCCGCGCATGTAAAGTTGCAGCCGAAGGTTCGTAAGAACACTGAAGGAACACCAACAAAGCGTCCTTCGCCCTGTGCAGAATAAAATAACTCACTGACTTTTAATTTCATATTTTTGTTGCTTTAACCAGTAGATGCCAACCCAAGTATTCGCGAACTGCTTGACGCATTTCTTCGCTCATTGCTTCAAACCAAGGTTCTAGTTCATAGATACCTTGCTTGTACTTAGGTACATTATACATGAAACAATGCGCTTGTCTAATGCGTCCGATATGGAATTTGCCCTCTAGCAACTGATAGATTTCTTCTTTTGTGTAGGCTTTGGCATACGGACAACCAGCCTGTGCTTCGTATTGGTCCAGACCTTTTTGAATCATGGCATATTTCCAACTGTCACGAGCATACACCAACATCTTAAATTCGCCGCCGTCTACTGTTAGACTGTGTATGTTTTCAATAACTCGATCAATTGCAGGATAGTGGTGCAATACACCGCAACTGTAAACCAAATCAAATTTGCCTAAGTGTGCAAGATCATTGTCGCCGCTTGCTTGGTAGAATTCACCTTCTAGGCCAAATACTTCAAAACGTTTTTTGGCTAGTGCAATACTTTCACTGCTGAGATCAATTCCAACATACTCGGCGCCGTGCCTAGCAAACTCAGCCGCATCAGCACCAATACCACATCCAATTTCTAACACACGTTTGCCAGCATACAAGTGAAACTGTGCTAGGTCTTTGAGATGCGGTTCAACAAAATAACGCTTTTCACTATTCTCATTAAAGAATTGTTCGGTACCAACTTCGCTGGCGCTGTGGTTGATGTTACAAGGCTGGCGGTCCCAGTACTGTACAATTTTGTCTAATAGTTCATTACTCAAAGGGACTTTCCTTCCATTGTCTTAGTCGCTTGTGTGGATCTTGCAGGACCATTCTAGCCCAAATGTCTGGATTTTTACCTACTATAGAATCTCTAAACCATGTGGTATCACGGCCTATGCTGTCAAGATAGTCTGCAATTTTGGTAGTTTCATCAATTCTACGTTTGCGCCATGAAATGTGATTGAAGTCTCTAGGATTATTACCTGGCATGTTTTCCAACATGATACGTTCCTTGAATGTTTCATCCAAGTTCTCACCAGTAAGATCATAACGTTCGTGATGTATCATTACAGGAATTGTTTTTACAATATCCAACATCCAGGCCACTTGGCTGGTCCAGGCATCGTTAATTTGATGCGGGCTCAAGTGTCCGGTAATTTCCACCCACTTCTTTGGTAGGATAGGAAAGATAGCATACGGATGTTCGTGATTGGTCTCGGCTCGAAGCAAATAAAACTCTTGAGCGTTGTCTCGAATTACTTGATCCCAATCCTGTGTTTTCATCACAGCATCGTCATTCCAAAAGAATAGCCAAGAGCCTTGGCTGTGTTTGGCCAGTTCATTGAGATATTCGTTCAGTCGCATGTAGCCCAGTCTTTCAAACTGTATGGCACTGTATTCTACCCCAAGATCATCAAGATAGGGTTGTATAACATCTACAAAGTATGCAATGTTCTCAGTATCGTCATTGTCAAACGCCAACATCACTTCTATTCGACTGGGGTCTTTGGCCCGGTCAAGTAGAGTGCGTAGGCATTGTTCTAGTGGTTTTGGTCTGCCACGGGTGGGCAATAAAATACTGATGTCGATGGGGTTGTCAGGGGGTAATAAGTTCTCTGTTGTCATATTCTATTTCAGGTAAGTTGGCTGAATTAGTTTTTGTTATTGTTGTTTTTCCAAAATTTCTCTTGCGACCAAAATACATATTTTCTAAAAATCTTTCTATGCTCATGGTCTTGTCTTCACCAGTATCAAATTGATACACACATGATGTGGCTATGTCAGAATTGTCTAACAAATATCCAAGGAAGTCGTAATCAAACGTTTGTTTGATTGGCAATGCTGGCAAATCTTTGTAGTCAATCACATAGTTTCTTTGAAATTGCAACAACTGTTCTAGTATGTTGCTGTCAATAGTATACGTGGTTCTTACAAAATTGTCAATGATATCGAACACATGGTCAATCTTGTTTTCCAATTGCATGTTCAGTGTTATTCTATGCATGAGGTTCTGACCAGTGACTTCTACGTTGCCAATCCGTGGATGGTTAGCAAGCCCAGTAGTGGTCCATAGCTCGTAGTATTTGTGTGTGTCAGCAAATTGTTGTTGCATCCAAGAGTCACGTTGGATATGCTGATAAAACGCATCATAAAATTCACTGTAATCGATACCATGCGCTTTGGCCAAGTATCTTGCAATATAAGTGGTCAATCCGTTAATATGAAAAGTTTGTATGAAACTATTCCATACCAGGGTAGTCAACATCTGTTCTTTGGGAATATCTTTTGTGCTAATCACAACATCGATACATTCAATCAAATCAACATCGCCGTAGCTGCCACTGATATAGTCATACACTGGAATGGACTCAATCTTCCACATTCTCTTCTGCAAGAGATTCATCTCGGCGTTTTCCAACAGCTGAGCTTGCAAAATGTTGATTCCAGTATGATTGCCTGCACGGAAGATTTTCCAAAAAGCTTCTTTCCATGTTTCCACAGTTTCGCCCGGCAATCCAAGAATCACTTCTGTATACACAGGAATGTTGTTGCGATCGCACAAGGCAAAGATTTCGTCAATCTTGTGCTGATCTAAATTTCTACGTTTGATGTTTTCCAACACATCATGGTCCATACTCTGTACGCTCACAGTGAGACCTGATCCAAAGTTGGGACTTTCATCAATCAGTTTCTTTACAATGCCAACCACTTCGTTCTTTTGATTCTTGGCCCATGTCATGGAGAATGACGCCAGCTTGGCCCAACGTTTTTGTACTTCAATTAGCTTGTCCACAATCATATTGTCACGTTCAATGAACATGCCAAAGTTAGCGTCGGTGATGGTAACAAATCCGCAGTGACGGCCGATCCAGTCTAACTCATGAAACACTCTAGTGAGTTCAAACTTTTTAACTTTGTTATAGGTTAAACTACCCCAATCGCAAAAGGTACATTGGTAAGGGCACCCACGATTGGTTTCTAATGTAGCATTCCAAATTACATCAGGGTTTTCTGCCATGATACGATCAAAAATTCCTGTGAGATATGGACTGGGAATTTGATCAAGATTGTCGATCCTGGCACAATCACCAGTATCTATTAGACCTGTTGGGGTGTTGATCAACAGGCCAGGAATATGAGAGAAGTCAGTGTCAAAGTCTTCTAATATACGCTTGAATGTAATTTCACCTTCCATCTTGCTTACAAGATCCATGAAAGGTTCTTTTTCAAACAATTTTGGATCAGTGTTGGCTATTTCTGGACCACCAAACAAAATTTTCACTTGAGGGTTGAGTTCTTTAACTCGTTGCGCAAGTTTATAGTTGTATCTGTGATTCCACACGTAGGTGCTAAATGCCACAATGTCATTGTGCTGTAGTCTTGCGGCCGCTTCTTCAATCGGCTCTCTACGCCAAATCAATTCGTCAATTTCCCAGGTGTTTTTAATGTGCTCAAATCCAAATGCATAACTCAAGATCACACCTGCAGAGTATGGCAAGTAGTATGCATTAAATTCCTCGGGACCTTGCTGAAAGTTAGGCTGTACAAAACTTATTGTTTTTTTATTCATAGTGTATTTAATCTGTTTCAAACCCTAGAGATAACTTGTTAAAAACCCAGGGACAAGCCCTGGGTTAATAGATGGTTAATAACCATTAGTCGGGCTGTTTGACGTCGTCTACTATTTTCTTTTGCAGTTGATTCAACAGCAAACCATACACAGGCAGAATAACTACCAGACTCACAATGATCTTGCTGATTGAATTGTTGGTTGCAACAATGTGCCAGTTGGCAGCCATGAACTCATTGGCACCGCCAGCAAATGCAGTAAAGAAGAATACATAGGTATCAAAGAATGTGCTAACAACTGAACTCAATGCAGGTGCAATCCACCAAGTAGCATACTTTTCACGAATGTATTGGAACACATACACATCAAGCAAGTTGCTGATGAAATATGCACAACCACTACCAAGACCAATGCGGAATGCCACTGAGTCAGGAGCGCCGCCCAGTTTGACCACTGCCATTGACACAATGATAGCAGGAATGAATGCCAATGCAATCACAGCACGACCAGTTTGTTTGCCCAACAGTCGCACAGTCAAGTCGGTTAGCACAACCACTAGTGGGAATGTAAACGCGGCTGCTGCCAATGGCGCACCAAACACTGAGAATTTGAATTGCACAATGTAGTTGCTGATAGCAATAATAATAATATGTGCCAGCATGAGCTTGTAGGCCAATGCACGGTCAACGCCATTTAAGATTCGATCTAACATGATTTTTCCTTGTTATATTAAACGAATAGATCTTCCATCCACTCGCGATGGCCTTCTCGGAAAGCCATGTTGCTCTGTGTTTCGCGCACTTCCACACGATAGCACCAGAGACGCTCTGCTTCACCCGGTCCCCACAGGTCCGGAATGTAAACACCATTAACATACTTGTACAGCATGTCTGCCAAACCTTCGCAACCTAAGCGTGGAAGGATTGTGAGTTTGGCCATTTTCTTTTGTTGCAACAGTCGGTATGTTTCCAACTCTGGATCATCTGCAGACACTAGTAAGGTATGATCAAATTGATCTTCCAAAGTTTTCTTCAGTTCTTTGAGACCGCCGTAGTCGGCTGCCCAGTTGCGCACATCCAGATTGTCTGTGCCAAAGTAAAACTTCATTGAGAATGAATAACCATGAATTAAGTTGCAGTGGCTGTCGGCACGCCATTGACGGTATGCGCAGGGAAATGCATCATGATACTCTTTGGTGCTGGTATATGTGTATTGACGGGGTTGATTTGCCATATTGTCCTCCTATGTATTATAGCATAGGCAGCAGAGTTTGTATAGCGGGATGATGCCGGACAGGCCGCTGAAAGAACTATTTAACAAGTTTTTCGAGTAGTGATTGTTTTGTGCCTAGTAGCGCACAATCCAACGTACCAAATTGAGATAATAACAAATGTCGATTGTGATATATGTCTGGTGGTGCGAAGTCTTTTGGATAACTGAGCTTTGGTCGATGTGGTACTTTATAGATATTGGCTTTGTTTTCTTGCATGGTCATACTGGTATCCCATTCGTTGACAAACGCCGCTAAAATATCTGGACTCCAATAATGAAATCCCCAAGGGTGTTGATCAGGGCACATTGTTTCTAAATATCGATCAGTTTCTTCCATCACAAACCCCACATAGTTTCCCAGTTGTGATTCTAAGTATGTCATTTGCTCGTGATCAGGATAGTATTCTAACTGATATCCAGTTACCAATAGTCCATTGCGTTCTTTAACATGTGTTGCTAACATCAAACTGGTAACATTACCAAAAAATAATCTAGGTTTAACATTAAGAAATGCAGCACGTTCTTCTAGTGACCCAATAAAGTTTTGTGAATGAATTACCCATGGTTCAATTTTGTGTTTCTTACACCATTCAATGGCGTATAAACTTTCTGTCACTTGCTCCTGATCATCTACATTGTTGTAAATTAAAATAATAGGAGTAAACGGTATATTGTTTCTGTAGAATGTATTAGCCACATTCTCACTGTCACATCCGCCACTAAGTGCAACGTATAAATTTTTGTATTGGCTATAAATTTCATGTGCAGTTTGATCACATGCTTGATCAAACGGTATAATCTTGTCAGCCTTTTGATTGAATATCACACGCAAGTTTTCTTTTTGTTTGCGCTGTGGAAGTCCGTCCCAACTGATGTCAATCCAGTTATCTCTGCACAGCATAATAAATCCTATGATGTTGTTTGAGTTGATCTAGATTAGTGTGACCAAACTCAACTATGTTTTCACTAAGAGTTTTATCTTGACTCCAGGCCAACTCCCATACATCTTCGTTAATGTTCCAACTGCTGAGTGGATATCTTGTGTCTCGATATTTGTACACTTGTACACCACTGTTGGTTGCCACGGTAACAAATAGCGCACCAGGCTGCCATTCAATCATTGTGCCGGGATACAGTGCCATCCAACAAGCACCAAGATTTAAATCTTGATCTTGTGCAATCATGTGGTTGTTAAATTGTGGGGGTACAAATTGTACAGAACCACCATCAAAGGTTTCATACACCACACGACCAACTGTTACAATACCAATTCGATCATACACGCCCGCATGTGCAACAGGAATGTGATCTATGTCCAAGAACACATCCATGATTGTTTCAACTGATGCGTTCACTGTGTCTTGGCGATGCTCTACCAGTTCAAAGTGTTCTGTTGGAATTGGAAAACTATAAGGCACTGCGTGATCAAACAACATAGCACTATCACTGTGGCAAGATTTTTTTTGTAGCACCAGATCGTTACCAATGCCTAGTCCCAATAAATCAAATTGCATACCATGGTATGGGCACGTTAACTTGGATGTTTCACAATTGCTGATTCTGCTGTGCTGATGCGGACACACATTGGACAACAAATAAAAACGACCGTAGTGATTTACTACTGACCACTTTTTATCAAGTTGATCAATAGGCGTTGCACTATCGGATTTGAAATCTTGTTTGAGCCCTAGAAACATATTATGGTTTTTGATAGCCTGCTGTTTTGTAATTAGCTTGACCAGGAATCACACCACGCACACCACCAACAGGATCTGCACAGTCGCCTACACGACGCGGAATCAAATGCACATGCGGATACATCACAGTCTGGCCTGCTTCACGACCCATGTTGATGCCGATGTTGAATGCATCACACTTGCCATCAGCCACCATACGGCGACCATGCAACATAGCCGATTCAAAACATTCCATGATTACATCATCAGTATTGTACTGTGGCACAAACAACAAATGGCCGGGCGTAACCGGATAACGATCGCGAAACGCAACCACGTGATAGTCTGAAAGTTCTTCCACACGGTCATCCCAGGGTGCAATATCTTGTTGATATGCAATTTCTAAATCAGTCATGCTTGTTCCAGTTCCAACTCGCCGTAAAACCAGTATTCAGTGTCGTCGTTTGACCAGCCCAAGCCTTCCATACCATCGTAGAAATCTTCTTCCCAGGCTGCTTCAATTGCTTCTTGTTCCTCTTCAGTCATGTCGTCTGGATATGTCCAATCTGCCCAACAGCCATCGTCAAGATGATCAAGTTCCCAGTCATACTCAGTGCCGCCAAGTTCATAGCCATCGGGGTTGGCAAGATCCACATCGGGGCGCTCATCGCTTTCGCAATAGAACTTGCCCCAACGATAGCCTTCTTCGCGGATAATAACTTTTCCATCTTTGTACCAAAACTGCTTTTCAACAGCATTCTTTTTGGTCTTAGTGGTTAGAACCCAAGTGGCCATGATTACACCTGTTCTTCTGTAGCGTTGTCGTATCCACGCTGATAATCATCAGCGTCGGCCTCTGCATCTTCAATATCAGAATATGGATTGACAAATTTTTCTTTTGCAATTGCAGAATCGTAACCTTGTTTATAAGGTGCTTCTGCGTATAGTTCAATTTTCTTTTTTGCCATTAGTCTGCTCTTTCAATTTCGGTTGCTTCACGTACCAGCACCAAGAGTTCTTCCACAGTGCCTACCATGATCTTGGCAGTCTTCCAGTTGTCTTCGTCGTCTCTGCCGCCCACTTCAATCATGTAGCCATTGTCATACATGTTGATAGTGAATGACTCATTGACCTTGGTCAACTTGTCACTGAGTTTTTTAACTGGCCCTGCGGCCTTTGCTTTTGATTTTGCCATTTGATTCTCCTCTATGGTTAGTGCTTCAAATTCTTCTTTCAATGCCTCGAGCGCTTCTAAGTCTGCTTCAGACATCTTTGGTCTCTTTTTTCCCATTTAAATCTCCGCCAGGTGGTATTGGGAGTAGGGATAGTTGGTCTGCAACCATTCCAACAGGCCTTCTTCAACTGGCAACTGAATGTCACCAGAGCGATCAGTAATAATTATCATCGCGGAGCAAAGTCCTGTTGTAGTTTGATGTTGTCAAAGAACTCTTTCTTCACGCCCGGATCAGTCTTGAATGCACCGTGAAGAACTGTGGTTTGGGTGAGACTACTATGGGCCATAATACCGCGATTCTCACAGCAACCGTTGGTAGCTTGAATATAAAC
>Ga0214919_10004517_pt1 | contig 20345 bp, 16 predicted proteins | sample LL1503_MetaG_FD_177994 | JGI IMG/M metagenome (GOLD analysis project Ga0214919, IMG submission 177994) | Freshwater microbial communities from Lake Lanier, Atlanta, Georgia, United States - LL-1503 | ecosystem: Environmental > Aquatic > Freshwater > Lake | place: USA: Georgia | collected... | reverse complement strand
GACCGCCTGACACCCTATCCAGCCCCAATCCGGCGTCGCCGGAAAGCCCCTCACCCACCAGCCGAAGCACGGGGGCAACCAGCATCACCAGCAAAAACGCCAATGGCGCCAACGCCAGCCAGTGCGGCGAGCGCAGAAAAGTGGGGCGGGAGGCGTTTGGCACCGTGTTTGTAGTTCAGTGGGCGCAGGACGCGGCCAGCTTGCGGGAAATCACTGGCCGTGCCGGGCGTAACCGTCGGGCGCTTACTTCAGCACGACCTTGGTCCAGCGCGCCACCCAGGCCGCACCCTTGTCGGCGATGTCTTGGTCGCTGGGGGTGTCGAACTTGGCTGGTTCGGGGGCGAACTGCATGACCTCGGCGCGGGCCGCACCGGCTTCGACCGGGTACATCCACATCTCGGTTTGCATTTGCATTTGCACCTCGGGCGAACGCATGAACTCGATGAATTTTTCTGCCGCAGCGCGCGCCTTACCGCCTTTTACCAGGGCAACACCTTCAACCTGGCGAAACACCGCTCCGGGCACGCTCAGGCTACCGGTGGGCGGCTCGGTGAGTTTGGTCTTGCTATAAAACACCTCGGCCGCCGGGCTACTGGCGTAGCTCACGGTCAGCGGGTAGGCGCCGCCTGGGGTGTGAGAAAAGTCGGTGTAGTAAGACTCGCTCCAGCCCTTGGCCACTTTGACGCCGCCCTTGCGCATGCGGGCCCACCAGTCAAAGGCTTTCTCTTCACCCATGGCGCCAATCGTGGCGAGCAAAAAGGCGTAGCCAGTGCTCGAGGTGGCCGGGTTCTGCACCACCAGCAGTTTGGCGGCACCCGGCTGGGCCAGCTCATCCAAAGTTTTGGGTAAAGCCACGGCGCGTTTGTTGAACCAAGTTTTATCGTAGTTCAGCGTCACATAACCATAGTCCACCGGCACCAGCGGCGCGGGCAGGGCCACGGCGCTAGGACGTTGGGCGGCGGCGCCGGTATAGGCTTCCAGCACATCGGCGGCCAGCGCTTTGGCAGCCAGGGTGTTGTCAATGCCAAACACCACGTCGGCAATGGGCGCCTTGCGGGTGAGGATGAGCTTGTTGAGCATTTCCCCGGCATCGCCCGCCTTGGTGATGCGCAGCTTGACGCCTGCGTCTTTTTCAAACTGGGCCAAGAGCGGCTTGGGCAACGCAAACGCACTGTGGGTGAGCAGGCGCAATTCAGGCGCGGCGCCGGCGGCAAACACTGCAGGCGCGGCTGCAACACCCAAGGTGGACACCACCAGCAGCACGCTGGCGCGGCGGCGGGACAAAGAAAAAATGCCGTGGTTCATGGAGATGCTCCTTTACGTTTCAAAACAATCCGGGACGGATGCATGAAACGAAAAAACCGCCAGAACACAAGGCATTTTCCCCATCACGCTTCCTACGCTGGCATGACCCAGATCAGGTTAATGGGGTATTTCTCAGTTTGGCCTGCGCCAGACACCCCCGGTGGTGGGGCGATGATAGCCGCACCGACCACGCGTCGGGGGGTAAGCCACGCACAATCTCCCCTATGCAAAACCCTCTTTGGCCTCTGATCGCCAGCTTCTCCTGGCAAGAGCTGCGCCAGCACCCCTGGCGCAACGCCGCCGCAGTGGTGTCGGTCATGCTGGGGGTGGCTCTCGCCTTTGCGGTGCACGTGATCAACGCCTCGGCGCTGGACGAATTTGCGCAGGCGGTGCGCTCGGTCTCGGGCCAGGCCGATTTGTCGCTTAGCAGCACCAACGGCTCTCGGATGGATGAAACCCTGTACGGGCGCCTTGTCCACCACCCGGACGTGGCCTGGGCGTCGCCGGTGCTGGAAATTAACTCCTATGCGCTGGCCGCCGGTGACGACCAAGGCGCTCGCACGCAGAGCGCGCCTTACAAAGTAGCTTTGCGCGTGCTGGGCGTCGATGCGCTGCAGGTCGCCGCCATTGCGCCCGACTTGCTGCCCGTCCCGGGCACCGGCGCCGATCGCCTGGATGTGTTCGCCCCCAACGCCGTGTTTTTGAACCCCAGCGCGCGCGCCGCGCTCTTGCACCCTGGCAGCGACCGGTTGGACGTGCAACACGGCATGCGCTGGCAGCGACTGCGGGTGGCCGGCACGGTGACCGCCAGCGGCACGCCCCTGGCGGTGATGGATGTGGCCGCCGCACAAGCAGCCTTTGGCGCGCAGGGACAACTGAGCCGTGTGGACCTGCGCTTGCGTCCAGGCGTGGACCGCGAGGCCTTCGCCCGCGCCCTGCTGGCGCGAAGCGACTGGCCCACAGGCGCGGTGCTGCAGCCGCCGGGCGATGCGCTCTCGCGCATGGGCAATGTGTCGCGCGCCTACCGGGTCAACCTGACGGTGCTGGCGTTGGTGGCCCTGTTTACCGGCGGGTTTTTGGTGTTTTCGGTGCTGGCGCTGAGCGTGACGCGACGCGCGCAGCAGTTTGCCTTGCTCGACGTGCTGGGTCTGCAACGCAGCCACCGCATGGCGCTGGTGCTGCTCGAAGCGCTGGGGCTGGGGCTGCTGGGCAGCGTGCTGGGCTTGGCCTTGGGCACTGGTCTGGCGGCAGCGGCATTGCGTTTGCTGGGTGGCGACCTGGGCGGGGGCTACTTTTCGGGCGACACCCCCGCGCTGCATTGGAGCGCGAGCGCAGCATTGGTATTTGGCGCGCTGGGCGTGGCCGCAGCCCTGCTCGGCGCTTTTTTACCCGCGCGCATGGCCGCACGCCTGCCTCCGGCGCAAACCCTCAAGGGCTTGGGTGCCAGCATGGACGGTAGCAACCACGCGCGCCGGGGCCTTTTTCTATTGCTCGCTGCTGCCGCGTTAGCCGCGCTACCGCCAGTGGCGGGTGTGCCCCTGGCCGCCTATGTCAGCGTGGCGTTGCTGCTGCTAGGCGGCATAGGCACTTTGCCGTGGGTGGTGTCTTTGCTGCTCAACGGGGTGGCGCCCTGGGTGGCCAGACGCCCCCTGCTCTTGCTAGCGGTGGAGCGCGCACGCCGCGTGCCCCACGGCGCGGCCATTGCGGTCAGCGGCGTGGTGGCGTCACTGAGCCTGGCGGTGGCGCTGACGGTGATGGTGGCGAGCTTTCGCCAGTCGGTCACACAGTGGCTCGACACCGTGCTGCCTGCGGCCCTGTACGTGCGCACCGCAGGCAGCGCCAGCAGCAGCGACACCGCGTTTTTTGACCCGCGCTTTGCGCAAGAGGCTGCGCAGTTGCCCGGTGTGGCGCGCCTGACGGCGCAGCGCACCATCGCGCTCGCCTTGGACCCAGCCAAGCCCGCTGTGGCGCTGCTGGTGCGCCCGCTTCGTGCGCCGCCGAACCACGCCGCCAGCGCGCCCGAGGCTGCTGACAACGCCAGCCTGCCGCTGGTGGGCGATGCGCTGCCGGTGCCTCCTGGGCGCGTGGGTATTTATGTGAGCGAGGCGATGGTGGACCTATATGGCGCGCGCCTGGGGCAAGACTTTGCGCCCTTGGGCTCGGCGCTGCAAACACTGGCGCGCGCGCACCCGACAGCGCAGCCCCGATTTTTTGTGGCCGGTGTGTGGCGCGACTATGCGCGCCAGTTTGGCACCGTAGTAATAGACAGCGCAGACTTTGAGACGCTGAGCGACGACCGCCGCACCAATGACCTGGCGCTCTGGCTCACCCCCGGCACCGACGAAGCAACCATACAAACGCAATTGCGCGCGCTGGCCGACCGCCTGGGTGACAAGGAAGATGACACGCCGGGCGCAGCGAGCGATGGGGCGCGTGCCAGCGCGCTGCTGGACTTTGGTTCGGCAGGCGAGATTCGCCAGCGCACGCTGCAAATTTTTGACCGCAGCTTTGCCGTGACCTACTGGCTGCAGGCGGTGGCCATTGGCATTGGTCTGTTTGGCGTAACGGCCAGCTTTAGCGCGCAGGTGCTGGCGCGGCGCAAGGAGTTTGGGCTGCTGGTACACCTGGGCCTCACAAACACACAAGTACTGCGCCTCTTGTCCCTTGAAGGCGCCGCCTGGACCCTGCTTGGCGCGATAGCGGGTACGGCGCTGGGGCTGGCGGTAGCGGCGGTGCTGGTGTTTGTAGTCAACCCGCAAAGTTTCCACTGGACCATGGATCTGCGCGTGCCCTGGCTTCGCCTGCTAGCCCTGGCCGGGGCGGTTGTGGCGGCGGGCACGGCCACCGCCTGGGTGTCAGGCCGCAGCGCTGGGGGGCAGGATGCAGTGATAGCGGTGAAGGAAGACTGGTAGCGGCCCAGCTACCGGCGCGACCCGCCAAATATGCTGCCCAGCACGCCGCGAATGATCTGGCGGCCTACTTCCCGGCCTATGGAGCTGGCGGCGCTTTTCAGGAGTTGCTCGCCCACGCTGGCGCGGGTTCTACGGGTACCGCCGCCCAAGAGGTCGCCCAGACCGTCGAGCATGCCGCGCTCGGGGGCGGTGCTCGGCGCGCTTGCTGGCGCGCCTTTATTGGCCCGGCCATCTGTTGCGGTCGCGCCCTCTTGGGCGTCTGCGCCTGCCATGCGGCTGGGTGCGGGGCCCTTGAGCGCCTCAAAGGCCGATGCGCGGTCCAGCACTTTTTCATACACCCCTGCCACGATGGACTGCTCCAGTAGCACCTTGCGCTGCGGTCCCGTGATGGGACCAATTTGGCTATCGGGCGGCAGCACGTAAACGCGCTCGGTCGGGGTGGGGCGGCCTTTTTCATCGAGCAAGCTAACCAGCGCCTCGCCCACGCCCAACTCGGTAATAGCGGTGGCAACGTCCAGCCCAGGGTTGGCGCGCATGGTGTCTGCCGCCGCTTTGACGGCCTTCTGGTCGCGCGGCGTGAAGGCGCGCAGGGCATGCTGCACCCGGTTGCCCAGTTGCGCCAGCACCGTATCAGGAATGTCCAGCGGGTTTTGGGTGACAAAAAACACACCCACGCCCTTGGAGCGCACTAGGCGCACCACCAGCTCAATGCGCTCAATGAGCACCTTGGGCGCGTCCTTGAAGAGCAAATGGGCTTCGTCAAAAAAGAACACCAGCTTTGGTTTATCGAGGTCGCCCACCTCGGGCAGTGACTCAAAAAGCTCGCTGAGCATCCAGAGCAAAAAAGTGGCGTACAGGCGCGGCGAGTTCATCAGTTTGTCCGCCGCCAGCACGTTGATGACGCCCTTGCCCCCGCCACCTGCCGTAGTTCCACAGCTGGTGTCGGTCTGCATGAAATCAGCAATATTGAGCATGGGCTCGCCAAAGAACTGGTCGCCGCCCTGGCTCTCGATTTGCATCAGGCCGCGCTGGATGGCGCCAATGCTTGCGGCGCTGATGTTGCCGTATTCAGTGGTGTAGCCGGACGCGTTTTCGCCCACGTGCTGACACATGGCGCGCAGGTCTTTCATGTCCAGCAACATCAGACCGTCGTCGTCGGCAATCTTGAACACCAGTTGCAAAACGCCAGATTGGGTGTCGTTGAGGTTAAGCATGCGCGACAGCAGCAAGGGGCCGAGGTCGCTGACCGTGGCGCGAACCGGATGACCCTGCTCACCAAAAACGTCCCACAAGGTGGTGGGGAACGCACAGAAGTTCGGGCTGGGCAAGCCGCGCTCCTTCAGGACTTTGGCCAGCTTGTCCCCCAGCGCACCTGTCTGGGAAAGCCCAGTCAGGTCGCCCTTGATGTCGGCTAGAAACACCGGCACACCCAGGTTGGAAAAGCCTTCGGCCAGCGTTTGCAGGGTGATGGTCTTGCCGGTGCCGGTGGCACCGGTAATCAGGCCATGGCGGTTGGCTTTGTCGGGGCGCAAAAAGCACTGAATGCTTTGCTTGCCTTGTGTGCGCTGGGCGATCAGGATGCCCTCGTCTTGAATCGATGCCATGGAACTCCCGTAAATTGCTTTGAATCCGTCAACCCAGCAACTGAGCAGGCTGGGCTGCCAAGGGCGACACGCTGGCGCATATTAATATCAATGCCCCATCGTTACTTGTTTTTTCGGTAAGGCTGGGGCTGCCGGCAAAGCGCCGAAATAGTTGACGCTTGGTATTCAGAGCACCGCTAAAACGTCTGAGAGAGACTGGCCTTCATAGTCAGGACGTTCACCAATTTCCTCAAAGGGATGGCCGAGTCGGTTCACCCAAAACACATTAAATCCAAACCATTTGGCCGCGAGCGCATCCCATGCGTTGCTGGAGACAAACAGTATTTCCTGCTTGGCCACAGGAAACGCGGACAGCAGCAGCGCGTAGGCCTGCGGCGCAGTCTTGAATAGGCGGACATCCTCCACGGAGACGACCTGATCCAAATAAGGCGTTAATCCGTTGGCCGTCACCACCGTGGACAGCATCTCCCGGCTACCGTTGGACAAAATGGCCGTCGACAGCCCCTTGTTCTTGATGGAACGAAGGACATCCAAACTATCGGGGAATCCGGTCAGTTTGGCGTACTGGTCCATCAGCCGTTGCTCATAGCCCTCACCCAGTGGCAACTGCATGCGCTTGCAGCAATAACGCAAGGAGCGCACGGTCAACTCCCAAAACGGCAGGTAATGCCGACTCCCCCCAGAGTCGGGATCGCTCATGGTGACCAGGCGCGTGTATTCAATTTGCCGGTCACGCCACATCAAGGCCAAGGCTTGACCCTTACCAGGAAACAGTTGCTCGGCCAACTGGCCCATGGAATACACGTCAAACAGCGTCCCATAGGCATCAAAGGCAACTAACTTGACCATACGGCCCTTTTTTGTGAGCCCACAAGAACGTTAAACCTAGGCATTCTTTTCCAGGCGCTCGTTTTGCGGAAACATGAATTTGCGCGCATCAGCATCGAGCTCCGCTTTGAAGCTGTGTCGGCTTTTCAATGCTTCTGCGCGTTGGGCCGCTGGCCTGGTGTTAATCAGGTCCAACAGCCGCTTCACATTGGGGTACTGCACCCAGGTGGCGTCGCCGGTACCCAGTACAAAGGGCAGCAGACGGGCCCAACCCCAAAAAGCCATGTCAACCAGACTGTAGGTTTCCCCGACCATGAATGTCCGTGTGGAAAGATGATTCTCCAAGATTCCCCAATGGCGGTTGGCTTCGTAGTCGTACCGATTCAAGGCATAGGTTTTTGGTTCGGGTGCCATGTGGCGAAAGTGCACAGACTGCCCGGAAAAAGGGCCTATGCCGCTTGCGATGAACATGAGCCATGAAAGGGTTTCAGCCCGCTCCGGGCTCGCCATATCAGAGCAGACGAAGCGTTTTTCACGGTCAGCCAGGAAAAGCAAGATGGCATTGCTGTCAAAAACAGTGACATCGCCCTCAACGATTGCTGGAACTTTTGCGTTGGGATTGACCGCCAGGAATTCGGGGGCGAATTGTTGGCCCTTGCGGGTATCCACCGGTATGGCCTCATAGGAAAGTCCCAGCTCTTCGAGCAAAAGGGCAATCTTCATGGGGTTGGGGGCGGCGTTGTAGAAAAACTTCAGCATATGCTCTCCAGTGGAAGTAGTTTGAAACCTGAACAGCTGCATTCTAAGAACTGCTGGCGTGCTAGCCGCTAAAGCCGTTGAGCTAGCAGCCCCGCAGGCATAGACGGTCAAAATACTCCGTTTCAGACGCCACAAGCCATGCCCTTTCCGCTCCTGAGTCGCCGCCAGCTCGTACAGACCGGCATGGCCGCTGCCACGTCGGCTTGTCTGCCCCTTGCAGCGCCAGCGGCCACAGATACGCCTGGCAGGCCGCTGGCCTTTCCCCGCGACGCAGGCGCCCACCCCGACTTTCAGACCGAATGGTGGTACGTCACCGGCTGTGCGAATGTGGCCGGACAGGTGGCGGCGCTGGGGTTTCAGGTCACCTTCTTTCGGCGCCGCGTGGCATCCACACAGGGCTTGGACTCGGCGCTAGCAGCCAAGCAACTATTGTTTGCGCACGCCGCGGTGAGCGATGTGGCGGGCAAAACGCTCTGGTCAGACCAGCGTATTGCGCGCTGGTCGGGCACGCCAGGCGGTGACAACCCGGCGGATGGGGCCTGGGCTAGCGTGGCGGACACTGGCGTGGTGCTGCGCGACTGGTCGCTACTGCGCACGCCCGAGGGCGACCTGCGCGCCCAGGTGCGTGCGGCTGACTTTGTGCTGGATCTGCGCTTTACCGACACGCAGCCGCTGCTCTTGCAGGGCGACCAGGGCCGCTCGCGCAAGGGGCCGGACGCGGCGCAGTTCAGCTACTACTACAGCCGTCCGCAGCTGCGCGCGCAGGGCGAAATTCGCCTCAAGGGTCAACGCCGGGTGCTAGAGGCGGGCAGCAGCGCCTGGTTGGACCAGGAATGGAGCGACGCGCTCTTGCACCCCGACGCGGTGGGCTGGGACTGGGTGGGCATCAACCTGCAAGACGGCAGCGCGCTCACCGCCTTTAGGCTGCGGCGCAAGGATGGAAGCGCCTTGTGGAGCGGCGGCTCATTTCGTCTGGGTGACCGGGCCATTAGCTTCCCCCCAGGTGATGTGGTGTTTGAACCCGAGCGCCTGTGGCGCAGCCCGCGCACCCAGGCCAACTACCCCGTCCAATGGCGCTTGCGCACGCCAACGGGCAATTACACCGTCAAAGCCGTGTTTGACGCCCAAGAGCTCGACAGCCGCAGTTCCACCGGCGCGGTGTATTGGGAGGGCTTGTGCGAACTGTGGGACAACCAGCAGCGTCTGCTGGGGCGCGGCTACCTGGAGATGACGGGCTATGCGGCTCCGCTGGTGCTGTAGGCGTCGGGACACACCGACTGCCAGAGCACAGGCGCGACAATAGAGCCCTTGCAAGCCGCTTGCCATTCGCGCACCTTGCCCAACTTATTGCTCCATGACTACTGAACGTCCCAAATCCAAAAGCCCAAAATCTCTCACTGGCTTGCTGCCATTTTTACGCCCCTACCGCGCGCGCATCGCTTTAGCGCTGGTGTTCTTGGTGATGGCGGCCACCGCCACACTGGCCTTTCCGATGGCGCTGCGCATGCTGATCGACGGCGGCCTGGTGCAAGGCGACCAGGGCGCACAGACGATGGCCATGCGCGAGCACTTTGTGGCGTTGTTTGGCGTGGCCACGGCGCTGGGAGTGTTTTCGGCACTGCGCTTTTACATGGTGAGTTGGCTGGGCGAACGCGTTACGGCCGACATTCGCAACGCGGTCTACCACCACGTGCTGCACCAAAGCCCCGAGTTTTTTGAAACCACGCAAACCGGTGAGGTGTTGTCGCGCTTGTCAGCCGACACCACGCTGGTGCAAACCGTGGTTGGCTCGTCCCTGAGCATGGGCTTGCGCAACCTGGTGCTGGGCGCTGGGGCCTTGTCGGTGCTGGTGTGGACCAACCCCTTGGTGATGTTGCAGGTGCTGGCGGTGCTGGTGCTGATCGTGATACCGAGCCTGTGGTTTGGTCGGCGGGTGCGCAAACTCTCTCGCGCCAGCCAGGACCGCATCGCCGACTCCAGCGCCATTGCTGCAGAAGTGCTCAACGCCATTCCAGTGGTGCAAAGCTACACGGCGCAAGCGCGAGAGTCCGCGCGTTTCACCACTTCTACCGAAAACGGTTTTGAGACCGCCGTGCGCCGCAGCGGCGCTCGCTCGGTGCTGGTGGGCTTCATCATCATCGCCACCTCGGCCGCACTTTTGTGGGGCCTGTACCAGGGCACGCAGGCGGTGGTCGCCGGTCGCATCACGGCGGGCGACCTGGGTCAGACGGTGGTGTACGTGATTTTGCTGGCGAGTGCGTTTGCGGTGTTGGGCGAGGTTTACGGTGATTTGTTGCGCGCAGCAGGCGCGACCGAGCGCCTGATGGAGTTGCTGCACACCGAGTCGCCTATTTCCTCACCGGCGCGGCCCCTGCAGCTGCCCATGGTGCGCTCGGGAAGCGCGGTGTACTTTGAAGCGCTGGATTTTCACTACCCGTCGCGCCCTTCGCAACAGGCCTTGTCGAACTTCACGCTACAGGTGTTGCCCGGCCAAACGGTAGCGATCGTAGGCCCCAGCGGTGCGGGCAAGAGCACGGTGTTTGGACTGCTGCTGCGCTTTTACGATCCGCAGGCGGGGCGAATCGTGCTTGACGGTGTGGCCACGCACGACCTGGCGCTGGCTGACTTGCGCGAGCGCATTGGTATCGTGCCGCAAGACGCGGTCATTTTTTCGACCAGCGCGCTGGAGAACATCCGCTACGGTCGCCCCGACGCCACCGACGCCGAGGTGCAGCTAGCGGCCGAAGCCGCATTTGCGCACGACTTCATCAGCGCGCTGCCCGAGGGTTACCACACCTTTTTGGGCGAGCGGGGCTTGCGCCTGTCCGGCGGCCAGCGCCAGCGCATTGCGATTGCACGCGCCATGCTGAAAAACCCGCCGCTGTTGCTGCTCGACGAGGCCACCAGCGCCTTGGACGCCGAAAGCGAGCGCATGGTGCAGGCGGCGCTGGAGTCAGCCATGCGCAACCGCACCACGCTGGTCATCGCGCACCGCCTGGCCACGGTGCAAAAAGCCGATCTGATTGTGGTGCTTGACCACGGCAGGCTGGTGGAACAGGGCACGCACGCCGAGCTGGTGGCGCGTGGAGGCGTGTATGCAGGCCTGGCGGCCTTGCAGTTCAACGCCTAAGGCAATTCGTCTGGTGCGCGGGGGTCTGGACGTAGCAGAGAAATGAAATAAACCGGCACAGCAGCCCGACTGAAGGGTTGGGGATTACTGCAAAGTACCCTTGGCTGCATCGGGCAGCAACAAGGGCAGGACGGCGATACCCTCATCCAAAAGCTCGCGAGTTTCTTTGGCGGTCGCTTGGCCGCGAATGGCACGTTCTGGTGCCTCGCCGTAATGAATCTTGCGCGCCTCCTCGGCAAACTGACTGCCCACATCGGTGGTATTGGCCACCAGTTTGCGCGACATTTCCAACCAAGCGGCAAGGGCGTCGGCGTCTTGGGGTTTGGCAAGCGCAAGCGTGTTTCCATTGGCTGGGGCTTGATCCGGTGGGGCGCTGCGCGCACCCGAGAGATTGAGTCGCGGCGCGCTGAGTTTCTTCATTACCTGGGCATCGCCACAAAGGGGGCATTGCACCAGCGAGCGGCCTTTTTGCTCTAAAAAATCATCCTCGGAAGCAAACCAACCTTCAAACGGATGGCCGTTGCCACATTCCAAGTCGAGAACCTTCATGGCAGCGTCTGCCAGTCCAGCGTCCAGGCGCCCGCCAGTACGTTTTGCAACCACAGGGCGCCAACCAGGGTCTTGGCATCGGTAACCCGGCCATCGCGGCACCATTGCAGCAGCTCCTGCGGGGTGGCGGTAAATACGTCCAAAAATTCGCCTTTATCCAAAGCGGGGGCACCAGCCATGAGACCACGTGCAAACCAGACTTCAATGAATTCCGTAGAGTAGGCGATCACGGGGTGCATCACACCGGCTCGCGCCCACTGGCTGGCGCGGTAGCCGGTTTCTTCGAGTAACTCACGCTGTGCGCACGCGAAACCAGTCTCGCCCACGTCAATTTTCCCAGCAGGAAACTCGACCATCACCTGGCCCACGGGGTAGCGGAACTGGCGCTCCAGTACCAGTTGAACGCAAGCTTGGGCGTCGACATCCATGGGGATCACCATCACCGCTCCTGGGTGGACGACATACTCGCGGCTGGTCAGTTGCCCGTCGGGTAGCACCACCTCGTCACGAAACGCGTGCAGGAACTTGCCCTTGAACAACTCTTGGCTAGATTGACGGGTTTCGCGCAAATGGGTGTCGGACAAGTCGAAACCCTTGGCAATGTGTGTCGGTGGGCAAAAAGCCAGTTCAGGTACCCAGCATTTGCAAAATGGACTGCGCCGACAAAGCCATCAGGCCCGCCGGGAACATGCCCAGCAACAATACCAGCGCACCATTGGTTGCCAATACCACCCGCACCCCTGTGCTGGCGACCACAGGGCTGGCGGTAATCGGTTCGTCAAAATACATTACCTTGACCACACGCAGGTAGTAGAAGGCCCCAACCAGCGACATCATGACGGCAAAAATAGCAACGCCGATGTGCATTACCTGGCCCGACGCTATCAAAGCCTGTAAGACCGACAACTTCGCGTAAAAACCAACCATGGGCGGGATGCCGGCCATGGAGAACATGCACGCGGCCATCACGCCCGCGTACAAGGGGCTGACTTGGTTCAGACCGGCGAAATCAGAAATTTCTTCGCTCTCGAAGCCATCCCGAGCCAGCAGCATGATGACGCCAAACGCTGCAAGTGTGGTCATGACGTAGGTCACGACATAAAACATGGCCGAGCTATAGGCGTTGGCGGCTGAGATGGTATTGCCGTCGATAACCCCCGACATGACCCCGATGAGCACAAAACCCATCTGCGAAATCGTCGAATACGCCAGCATGCGCTTGATATTGGTCTGCGCAATGGCTGCGAGGTTGCCCAGAAAAAGCGAGGCAATCGACAGCACCATGAGCATTTGCTGCCAATCGATAGCCAAGGGCAGCATGCCTTCTACCAGCAAGCGCATGGTGATGGCAAAGGCGGCCAGTTTGGGCGCGCCGCCAATCATCAGCGTGATAGCGGTCGGGGCACCCTGGTACACATCGGGAACCCACATGTGAAACGGCACCAAGCCCAGCTTGAAAGCCAGGCCGGCAACTATAAACACCAAACCAAAAACCAACACCTGATGGCGCACCTGGCCTGAAACGATCGCCTTAAACACGGCGTTGATGTCCAGCGAGCCGGTAGCGCCGTACAACATGGACATGCCATAGAGCAAAAAGCCCGAAGCCATCGCACCCAACACAAAGTACTTCATGGCGGCCTCGATGGCAGCTCCGTGGTCCCGGCGCAAGGCCACCAAGGCGTAGCTTGACAGCGTGAGCAACTCCAGCCCCATGTAGATGACGATGAAGTTGTTGCCCGAGATCATGATGAACATGCCCAGGAGCGCGAACATGCCCAAGGTGAACAGCTCGCCGCCGCGCAGCATGTCACGTGTTGCCGAATACGGCCGGCCGTAGACCATGGTAACCATCACGGCCACGGTGGCAAAACACTTAAGCCATGCCGCCATGGTGTCAGCCACCACCATATTGCCGAAGCCGTACAAGGTCAGGCCGGTGCTAGCGTAAAAACCTTCCAAGGTCGCGACCACAGCGAGGGTGGCCATGGTGAATGCGAATGTAAGACCGCGCAGAGGACCTTGCGGTCGAAGATCGACCAAGGCGATGACGCAGGCCATCACAAGCAAGAGCGCCTCAGGGAATACTGCAATCCAACTGATCTGGTCCATCATGTTTCGTTTCTCAAGTCAGCAGGCATTAGTTCAGCTTGGACACGGCCACGTGCCTGAGCAATTCGGTCACCGACGCATCCATCACGTCGGTGAAAGGTTTGGGGTTCACGCCCATGTACAACACGGCCAGCGCCAACAGGGAGAGCATCAAAAACTCACGCGCGTTGATGTCGCTGAGTTCCTTGACGTGGTCGTTGGCGACCGGACCCAGGTAGACGCGTTTAAACATCCACAAGGTATAGGCCGCACCAAAAATCAGCGCGCTGGCAGCTGCAAAGCCAATCCAGAAGTTGAACTTAACGGCCGCCAAGATCACCATCCACTCACCCACAAAGCCAGCGGTGCCGGGCAGACCGCAATTGGCCATGGCAAACAGCAGCGAAAAAGCCGCAAATTTGGGCATGGTGTTGACCACGCCGCCATAGCTGGAGATTTCTCGCGAATGCACCCGGTCGTAGAGCACACCGATGGACAAGAACATGGCGCCGGAGACAAAACCATGCGCGATCATCTGCACCAGGCCGCCAGAAACCCCCAGGTCAATGAAGATAAAGAAGCCCAGGGTGACAAAACCCATATGGGCCACCGATGAATAGGCCACGAGCTTCTTCATGTCCTGCTGCACCAAAGCCACCAGGCCGACATAGACCACGGCGATCAGGGACAGCGTAATCATCAGCCAAGCCCATTCATGCGCCGCATCGGGGGCAATCGGCAGGGAAAAACGCAAAAATCCGTAGGCGCCGAGCTTTAGCATGATGGCGGCCAGCACCGCGGAGCCACCGGTGGGCGCTTCCACGTGCACGTCGGGCAACCAGGTGTGCACCGGCCACATGGGCACTTTGACGGCAAAAGCAGCAAAGAAGGCAAAGAACAGCGCGGTTTGCTCCATCCTGCTCAGAGGAAGTGCATGCCAGCCGGCAATATCGAAGCTGCCACCCGACTGGATATAGAGGTAAATCAGCGCGACCAAGGTCAGCAAGGAGCCGAGCAAGGTGTACAAAAAGAACTTGAACGCGGCGTAAATCTTGTTAGGGCCACCCCAAATACCGATGATCAGATACATCGGTATCAGCGTGGCTTCAAAAAACACGTAAAACAGCAAACCGTCAAGCGCACTGAACACGCCAATCATCAGCCCCGACAGAATCAAAAAGGCCGCCATATACTGGTTGACCTTGCGGGTAATGACTTCCCAGCCGGCAATCACCACCACCACATTGATAAACGCCGTGAGCAGCACAAACCAGAAGGAAATACCGTCCACCCCGAGGTGGTAGTTGACATTAAAGCGCTGGATCCAGCTTGCATTTTCCACAAATTGCATGTCTGCGGTACCGAGCTGAAAGCCGGCATACAGTGGCAAGGTCACCAAAAAGCTGGCGACGGCCCCCACCAGAGCAAACCAGCGCACCGCTCTGGCCTGGTCGTCGCGCCCCAAGGCGAGCAGGACGACGCCAAAGGCAATCGGCATCCAAATAGCAAGGCTCAGCAATCCCATTTTTCTTATTCCTTACTTGTTGAGCCAAACGAAATACGTCATCAGCACAAAAATCCCCAGAATCATGGCCAGGGCGTAGTGGTAAAGGTAGCCTGACTGGACTTGACGCACGCGGCCGGATATCCAGCCCACCAGCTTCCACGAACCATTGACCAACAAGCCATCAATCAGCATGCGGTCGCCCCCCTTCCAAAGACCAGTGCCCAACAAGCGTGCGCCACGCGCCAGGATGTTCTCGTTGATCCAGTCCAAGAAGTATTTGTTCTCCAGCAGAACCACCAGGGGTCGCAGCGCGCGGGCCAACGCCGCAGGGACCGCAGGGTTGATCAGGTACATATACCAAGCCGTCACCACGCCGCCCAAGGCGAGCCAGAAGGGCGCCGACGTAAGGGCATGCACCGCCATGGCAACCGGGCCATGGAAGGCCTCGCCCAGCTCTTGCATCACCGGATGTCTGTCGGAGTTGACCAGGATGGCGTCCTTGAAGAACTCGCCAAACAGCATGGGTTCAATCGTCATGAATCCGATGACCACGGAAGGGATGGCTAGCATCACCAAGGGCACCCACACCACCCAAGGCGACTCGTGCGGCACGTCATGGTGGCCATGGGCCTCGTCATGTTTACCCGCATGGTGTGCACCATGGTGCACATCCGGGTTTTGGTCGTAGCGCTCTATGCCGTGAAATACCAGAAAGTACATGCGGAAAGAGTAGAACGCCGTGACAAACACGCCTGCCAAGACAGCGAAGTAAGCGAAACCAGCTCCGGGCAAATGGCTCTCGGCCACGGCCTCAATGATGCTGTCCTTGGAATAAAAGCCTGAGAAAAATGGCGTGCCGATCAGCGCCAAAGAGCCGAGCAAGGACGTAATCCAGGTAATCGGCATGTATTTGCGCACGCCGCCCATCCAGCGGATGTCTTGGTTGTGGTGCATGCCCATGATCACCGAGCCGGCGCCCAAGAACAACAAGGCTTTGAAAAACGCATGCGTCATTAGGTGGAACACCGCCACCGAATACGCTGAGGCGCCCAGCGCTACCGTCATGTAACCCAATTGCGAGAGCGTGGAATACGCCACCACGCGTTTGATATCGTTTTGGATGATGCCCAAAAAGCCCATGAACAAGGCAGTAATCGCGCCAATCACCAAGATAAAGTTCAGTGCTGCGTCCGACAGCTCAAACAGCGGCGACATGCGTGCCACCATGAAAATACCGGCAGTCACCATGGTGGCGGCGTGGATCAGGGCGGAAATTGGGGTCGGGCCTTCCATAGAGTCTGGCAACCAGACGTGCAGGGGAAACTGCGCCGACTTGCCCATGGCGCCGATGAAGAGGCAGATGCAAATCACCGTGACCAGCATCCAATCGGTGCCCGGCAGCATCAGGGCGGTCAGGTCGGATGCCTTTCCAAACACTTCCACGTAGTTCAGCGTACCGGTATAAGCGGCCAGCAAGCCAATGCCCAGAATGAAGCCAAAGTCGCCCACCCGGTTGACCAAGAAGGCCTTCATATTGGCAAAAATGGCGCTGGGCTTGTTGAACCAAAAGCCGATCAACAGGTAAGAGACCAGGCCCACCGCCTCCCACCCAAAGAACAACTGCAGCATGTTGTTGCTCATGACCAGCATCAGCATGGCAAAGGTGAACAGGGAAATGTAGGCAAAGAAGCGGTTGTAGCCCTCATCCTCGTCCATGTAGCCGATGGTGTAAACATGCACCATGAGTGAGACAAAAGTCACCACACACATCATCATCGCGGTCAGACCATCGACCAGGAAGCCGATTTCCATCTTCAAGCCACCTACGACCATCCATGTGTAAAGCGTCTCATTCAGTCGGGCGCCGTCTTGCACCACGCTTTGCAGCGTGAGCGCCGAGAGCACAAAGGCGAGCAGCACCCCACCAATGGTCAGCGAGTGCGATAACTTGCGCCCTATCCAGTTGCCGCCAAATTGGGTGCCAAAAATACCAGCCAGCACCGCGCCCACTAGGGGAGCCATGGGCACAACGAGCAGCGTAGCTGCACTAAGGGTTTGACTCATCTTGTATTCAACCCTTGAGCGTATTGAGTTCGTCCACGCTGATGCTGGACTTGCTTCGGAACAACAGGATCAGAATCGCCAAACCAATGGCCGACTCAGCCGCGGCCACCGTCAGGATGAAGAACACGAACACCTGACCGTGCATGTCGTTGAGGTAGTGGGAAAAGGCCACAAAGTTCGTGTTCACCGCCAAGAGCATCAGCTCAATGGCCATGAGCAGCACAATCAGGTTGCGTCGGTTCAGAAAAATACCGACCACCGATAGCGCAAACAGCATCGCGCCAAGCGAGAGGAAATGTCCAAGGGTCAATGTCATGCTTTTGTCTCCGTCTGCGCATCGTCTTCCACCAACGGTGCCGGGGACACCTGGCTGGCGGACATTTTCAGCACCGTCATGCGGTCTGCCGCCTTGACGCGCACCTGGTCGCCGGGGCTGACGTACTTGCTGTCTTTGCGCGCACGCAACGTGAGGGCAATGGCCGCAATCATGGCCACCAGCAAGATTGCAGCGGCAATTTCTAAGGGGTACAGGTACTCGGTGTAAATCAATTTACCGAGTTGCTGGGTATTCGACAGGCCACCGGGCAAGTCTGGCACAGCATTCGGGTCGTCAATGACGCGAAAGCCACCCATTAGCACTGCCGCCATTTCCAGAGCGATGACCACCCCCACTGCGGCGGCCAAGGGGAAGTGGTTCCAGAAACCCACCCGCAGGTTCTCTACGTTGATGTCCATCATCATCACCACGAACAAGAACAGCACCATTACCGCCCCCACGTAGACCAGTACCAAAGTGATCGACAGGAACTCGGCCTTAAGCAGCATCCAAACCATGGATGCCTGGAAAAACGTCAGCACTAGGAACAAGGCCGCGTGCACCGGGTTGCGGGCGGTAATGACGCGAAAGGCCGCAAACAGCAAGACCGCCGAGAAGAGGTAAAAAAGACCGGTTGTGACACTCATATTCAAAATCTTTCGTGCGACCGCTCAGCGGTACTTGGCGTCGGCCTGTTTGGCGGCTGCGATTTCGGTCTCGTAGCGGTCGCCAACGGCCAGCAGCATGTCTTTGGTGAAGTACAGGTCGCCGCGCTTCTCGCCGTGGTATTCCAGGATGTGCGTTTCCACAATCGAGTCCACCGGGCAGCTCTCTTCACAAAAGCCGCAAAAAATGCATTTGGTCAGGTCAATGTCATAGCGCGTGGTGCGGCGCGATCCGTCGTCGCGCACGTCCGACTCGATCGTTATCGCCATGGCCGGACAAACCGCTTCGCACAACTTGCAGGCAATGCATCTCTCTTCGCCGTTCTCATACCGGCGCAGGGCGTGTAGGCCACGAAAACGCGGCGACAGAGGCGTTTTTTCTTCAGGAAATTGCACCGTGAACTTTGGGCGAAACGCATAGCGCATCGTCAGGGCCAGCCCCTTGAGTAACTCCACGAGCAAAAAACTGTAGAGAAAATCCCGCAGCGAAAACGCTGGCGGCTTGTACGCCACATTTTTTGAAGCCATGTCGGTCTCTTACTTCCAGATATTCAGAGGCGTCTGCATCCAGACCCCAACAACCACCAGCCACACCAGGGTGACGGGGATAAATACTTTCCAGCCCAGACGCATGATCTGGTCATAGCGGAACCGGGGGAAAGTGGCGCGCACCCAAATAAAGAAGCTGACCACCATGCATGTTTTGATGCCCAGCCAGATGCCACCCGGAATCCAGTCCAGCGCTGCCAGCGGTGACAGCCAGCCCCCCAAGAACATGATGGCGGCCAAAATGGAAACCAGCCACATGTTCGCGTATTCCGCCAGGTAGAACATGGCGTATGACATGCCGGAATATTCCACCATGTGGCCTGCCACGATCTCGGCCTCGCCCTCGACCACATCAAACGGGTGGCGATTGGTCTCGGCCATGCCAGAAATCACGTACACGACAAAAATCGGCAGCAAGGGAAGCCAGTTCCAGGACAAGACACCGAGGCCCTGGGACGCGAACGCTCCCTTGCTCTGCGCCATGACGATGTCGGTCATGTTCATGCTGCCCGTGATCATGAGAACAATAACCAGGCAAAACCCCATGGCGATTTCGTAGCTCACCATCTGGGCAGACGCGCGCAGCGCACCCAAAAACGCGTATTTGGAGTTGGAGGCCCAACCCGCAATCACCACGCCATAAACTTCCATAGAAGTAATCGCCATGACAAAAAGCAGGCCAGCGTTGACGTTAGCCAAGGCCACGTCAGGGCCAAACGGCACCACCGCCCAAGCAGCCAACGCCGGCATGATGGTCAAAATCGGACCAATAAAAAACAGGCCCTTGTTGGCCGCAGCGGGCACCAATATCTCTTTGGTCAACAGCTTGAGCGCGTCGGCAATTGGTTGCAACAATCCCCAAGGGCCAACCCGGTTGGGGCCAATGCGCACCTGCATCCAACCCAGAAACTTGCGCTCCCACAGCGTCAGGTAAGCGACTGCGCCCATCAGTGGCAGCAACACAACCACGATCTTGAGCAAAGTCCAAAGCACCGGCCATGCAACCACCGTCCACCAGGTCTGTGATGACAAATGCAAGCCGGCATTGAAGATCAAGTCGATCATGCCCGTGCTCCTTCTGACACGCCAACCGAGCTAACCCGGGCATCTGCCGTCATTTGCAAGGAAGTCGCCCGTCGGACTAGGGAATCGAGCTGGTAAATCCGCCCAACGCAAGGCTCAGTGCCGTTGAATGGCCCTGCAAACGGCGCGCTGCAAGCGTTGTTCAAACGCACTTGCGGCAAAAACTCCGGTGCCACCCCACCAAAAATCGCCGCCAGCACGTCTTGGGATGACTCGAATTCAAAGCCGTCGACCTTCATCATGTTGCCCAAGACCCTCAGCACTTTCCAGGCCGGTCGCGCATAACCCAACGGCTTGACCACCGCGTGGAAACTTTGTACCCGCCCTTCGGCATTTACAAACGTGCCCGACGTCTCGCTAAACGGCGCGATCGGCAACAACACGTCTGCGCATCCGATGTTGGCCTTAAAGGGGCTCAGGCTGACTACCATTTCGGCCTTCGCCAGGGCGGCCACAGCTTGAGCGCCAGGGGCACTATCGAATTCCGGCTCGTTATTCAGCAAAATCACCGCTTTGAGCGCGCCACTCAGCATCTGCCCCGCGTGCAGGCCGCCATCGCCTGGTGTGGCGCGAACGACCTGGGCGCCAACCGTGTTGGCCGCCTCTGTCAAACAGCCCACCGTGGCTCCGGTGTGTTGTGCAATCCAGTTGGCAACCGACAACAAAGCCGTTGCCTGGCTGTGGTGCGCCGCCGCGTTGCCTAACAACACCGCTTTGCGCTCGCCACCCATCAGCGACTTTGCAATCGCCACGGCCCGGGGGGTTGCGGCTTGCGCGTAGGGCGAAGGCAGTTGCGCCAGTTCAGCTAGGGCGCTAGCCACGCTTTGCAAATCGGCCAGCCAATCGGCGGCCACAGAAACCATTGTGTTAGCCACTGGCATCGCCCAGTCGCTGGCGCTTGCCCCGAGCACGCTGAGCGCACCACCGGCCTTGACGGCCTGGCGAATGCGTTGGGCAAACAAGGGGTGGTCTTTGCGCAAGTT
>Ga0214919_10004516_pt1 | contig 20345 bp, 30 predicted proteins | sample LL1503_MetaG_FD_177994 | JGI IMG/M metagenome (GOLD analysis project Ga0214919, IMG submission 177994) | Freshwater microbial communities from Lake Lanier, Atlanta, Georgia, United States - LL-1503 | ecosystem: Environmental > Aquatic > Freshwater > Lake | place: USA: Georgia | collected... | reverse complement strand
GTGTATTCCACCTCCACCGGGTAGGTGCGACCGTCGGCGGCGAGCGTCTCGGCCGCGCCGAGCCAGCGGGCCACCCCCTCGGTGTCGAGCGTCGCCGACATCGCCACCAGCAGCAGGTCGGGCCGCTCCGTCTCCTGCAGACGTCGCGCCAGCGCGAGGGCGACGTCCGAATGCAGGTTGCGTTCGTGGAACTCGTCGAAGACGACGGCGCCGATGCCCTTGAGCTGCGGGTCGGAGGCCATCTGGCGGAGCAGCAAGGCCTCGGTCACGAACTTGATGCGGGTCTGGGCAGACTCGACCCGCTCGAAGCGGATCTGGTACCCGACCTCATCGCCGAGCTTGCCGCCGCGCTCCTGCGCGATGCGCGCGGCCAGGAGGCGGGCGGCGATGCGGCGCGGCTGCAGCACGACGATCTGGCCCTCGACCAGCCCCAGGTCCAGGAGCATCTGCGGAATCCGCGTCGACTTGCCCGAGCCCGTCGGGGCGCGAAGGACCAGGCGCCGCGTCCGGCCGCAGGCGGCGACGAGGTCGTCCTTGAGCAGGTCGATGGGAAGGGCTTGGCTCATGCGAGCGGCAGGTCGATCAGCCGGGCGGAAGCCCGACCGTCCCGCAACGTAAGGCGGGCCACCGTCACGGGAAGGTTAAAACGCCGCGGGCCCGCGCTGCCCGGGTTGAGGCGAAGCACCCCGCCCTCCTCGACGATCCGGGGCACGTGGGTATGCCCGGTGATCACCACGTCGGGGCGGTAGGCCGCCTCGTCGACCGGGCGATGGCCATGGTGCATCAGGATGCGCACGCCGGCGACCTCGCGGCACAGCACCAGCGGCAAGGCCGGATCGTCGTCGCAGTTGCCGGCCACGGCGAAGGTCGGCGCCAGGTCGGCGAGCACCGGCACGATGAGCGGGCTGCACAGGTCGCCGGCCACGTAGAACTCGGCGCAGCCCTCCAAGGCGATCACCGCCTCGGGCCGGAGCCGTCCGTGGGGGTCCGCGAGGACGCCGAGCTCGAGCGGCGCGCCCACCTCAGGCGGGTCGGCGCAGCTTGCCGGCCGGGACCGGACGCAGCGCGGTGAACTCCGCGCCCAGCGTGGAGCGCAGTTTCTCGGCGAGGCCCGGCGGCAAGGCGGCCAAGGCCGCCTGGAACTCCGGATCGCCCGGGAACGCGGACTTGCCGGTCTCGGCGACCTTGGTCACGGGGAGGTCGACGACCGGGAACGCGAAGCCCCTCCGGGCGGCGGCCTGCTCGGCCTCCTCCTCGGCACCGGCGATGTCGAGCGGCGGCAACGATTCCTCGAAGGACGCCGTCTCCTCGATGGGGATATCCAGGATCGCCGCCGGGGCTTCGCGGCGCGGAGCCGGCGCGGCGGGGGCGGCCGCGGGGGCGGCCGCCAAGGTCGGCGCCGGGGCCGGCGGGTCCCCGAACAGGTTGACCGGTGGCACCAGGTACCGGTTTATTTTTTTTTCGCCGGGCTCCCGAGGGAGACCAGCTGAAGCGGCGGCGATGTCCTTGATGAGGAGGTCGATCGACCTCGCCCTGCTTTGCTCGATGGCCTTGAGCAACGTCACCTCGAAGTTGGCCCGGGGGGAAAGCCCCTGGCGGATGCCTTGCTCGCCGGCCTGGAGGCACTCGAGGACGCGCACCAGCTGCTCGGTCGCCAGCGGCGCGCCCAACAGGGCGCTCGTGCCGCCTTGGCGCACGGAGTCCAAGGACGCCTGGCGCACGCGGGCCTGCAGGTCGCCCAGCACGCGGAGGAGGTCGCGACCCTCCGCATGGAAGGCGTCGCACAAGGAAAGGATGAGGCGGCCGTCGCCGGTCGCGATCGCGCGGGCGAGGTCCGCGACCTGCTGGGCCGAGGCCAGCCCGTAGATGGAGAGCACGTCGGCCTCCGTCACCGTCTTGCCCGAGAAGGAGATCACCTGGTCGAGGATGGACTGCGAGTCGCGCATGCCGCCGTTGGCGAGGCGGGCGATGGCGGTGAGCGCCATCTCGTCGGCCTTCACGCCGTCGGCCTTGACGATGCGGGCGAGCTGGGCGGCGATGACCTCCTCGGCGATCGGGTGGAACTCCAGCCGCTGGCAGCGCGAAGTGATGGTCGGCAGGACCTTGTCGGACTCGGTCGTGGCGAGGATGAACTTCACCCAGGGCGGCGGCTCCTCGAGCGTCTTGAGGAGCGCGTTGAAGGCGTCCTTCGTCAGCTGGTGGACCTCGTCGATGATGAAGACCTTGAACGGGCAGGCGGACGGCGCGAACTGGCACTCGTCGCGGATGCGCTTGGCGTCCTCGAGGCTGCGGTTGGAGGCGGCGTCGATCTCGACGACGTCCAGGCAGCTGCCCTGCTCGATCGAGAGGCAGACCGGATCGTCCACCGCGAAGTCGGCCTTGGGGCCGCCGGTGCAGTTCAACGCCTTGGCGAGGATGCGGGCGGTGGTCGTCTTGCCGGTGCCGCGGGGACCGACGAAGAGGTAGGCGTGCGCCAGCCGCTTCGTCTCGAGGGCGTTGCGGAGGGTCCGGACGATGTGCTCCTGCCCGACCAGTTCATCGAAGCGGCGAGGGCGCCAGCGGCGGGCGATGACTTGGAAGCCGGGTTCGGACACTGCGGGGAAGGGAAACGCGGGGACCGCGGGCTGTCAACGGGGGGATGCGGCTTATTCCCATTCGATCGTCGCCGGCGGCTTGGACGAGACGTCGTAGACCACGCGGTTGATGCCCTTCACCTCGTTGATGATGCGGGTCGAGGCGCGCTGGAGCACGTCGTAGGGCAGGCGGGCCCAGTCGGCCGTCATCGCGTCGGAGGAGGTGACGGCGCGCAGGGCGCAGACGTTGTCGTAGGTGCGGCCGTCGCCCATCACGCCGACGCTGCGGACCGGGAGGAAGACCGCGAAGGCCTGCCAGACCTTGGCGTATTGACCGGAGCTGCGGAGCTCGTCGATGAAGATGTGGTCGGCCAGGCGCAGGACGTCGAGGCGCTCCTTCGTGATGTCGCCGCAGACGCGGACGGCGAGACCGGGGCCCGGGAAGGGGTGGCGCCAGACCATCTCGTGCGGGAGCCCGAGGGCCTCGCCGAGGGCGCGGACCTCGTCCTTGAAGAGCTCGCGCAGGGGCTCGAGCAACCTCAGCTTCATGTGCTTGGGGAGGCCGCCGACGTTGTGGTGGCTCTTGATCGTGGCGGCGGGCCCGCCGTTGGGCGACAGGGACTCGATGACGTCAGGGTAGAGCGTGCCCTGGGCGAGGAACTCGACCTTGCCCTTCTTCTTGCGCTGGACCTCCGCGATGGAGCGCTCGAAGACCTTGATGAACTCGTGCCCGATGATCTTCCGCTTGCGCTCGGGGTCGGTGACGCCCTTGAGCTTGCGCAGGAACACGGCGGAGGCGTCGACCACGCGGAGGTCGACCTTGAACTTGCCGCGGAACATCTTCTCGACCTGCTGGCGTTCGCCGAGGCGGAGGAGGCCGTTGTCCACGAAGACGCAGGTGAGCTGCTTGCCGATGGCGCGCTGGATCAAGGCCGCGGCCACGGAGGAATCGACGCCGCCGGAGAGGCCGAGGATGACCTGCGACCGGCCGACCTTCTCGCGGATCTCGCGGACCGCCGTGTCGACGTAGTCGTCCATCTTCCAGTCGGCGCGGCAGCGGCAGATGCGGAAGAGGAAGTTGCGCAGGATGTCGATGCCGCGCTCGGAGTGGGCGACCTCGGGATGGAACTGGATTCCGTAGAAGCGGCGCTTCGGGTCCTCGACCACGGCGCACTCGGAGTTCTCCGTGCTGGCGACGGCCTTGAAGCCCTTGGGGAGGCGCGTGACCTTGTCGCCGTGCGAGTTCCAGATGCGCAGCGGGGACTTGAGGCCTTGGAGGAGCTGGGAGCCCTTGCCGAAGGTGAGCGTGCCATGGCCGTATTCGCGGTGGCTGCTGCTGGCGACGTTGCCGCCGAGCATCTGGCCCATGAGCTGGACGCCGTAGCAGATGCCGAGCACGGGGACGCCCATCTCGAAGATGGCCGCGTCCGGATGCGGGGAGCCCTTGGCCTTCACGCTGGAGGGTCCGCCCGAGAGGATGACGCCCACGACGCCGTCGGCGCGCAGGGTCTCCGGGGAGACGCCGAAGGGATAGATGCGGGAGTGCACGTTGCACTCGCGGATCCGGCGGGCGATGACCTTGGTCAGCTGGGAGCCGAAATCGAGGATGGCGATGGACTGTTGGGCCATGGGGAGGAAAGGGGGAGGGTCAGAATTTGAGGCGGACGTTGTTCCAGGCGCAGCGGGGGCAGGTGGCTTCCTCGCGGCGGCGGGGACGGACGTAGGTTAGCCCGCAACGGGCGCAGGAAAAGGCCGAATTGAGCCGACGGTGGTCGGAGAGCAGCGCGTCGCGCCGGTCATACCAGGCTTGCAGCCCCAGCAGCAGCACCACGGCCAGCCCGCCCACGAAGGCGAGGAAGGTGGCGAGCTCGACGGTCTGGAGCATGGGGCGGACGGGGGGCTAAAAAGGCGAGACGCGCCGCCTGGGCAGGCGAACGCGTCTCGGAGGGGGACTCGCCGGACGGCCTCAGGCCTGGGCGGCGGCCGCTTCCTTCTTGGCCTTGGGCTGCTTGGCGGCCTTCGCCTTAGGGGTCATGGCCGGGGTCTTGTCATCCTTGGCCACGAGCTCGATGAGCGCCTGTTCGGCGGCGTCGCCCTTGCGGGCGCCGAGCTTGTAGATGCGGGTGTAACCGCCGTTGCGGGCGAGGAACTCCGGGGCGCGGGTCTTGAAGAGGAGCTGGGCGGCGTCCTCGTCGCGGAGCTTGGCGATCGCCAGGCGGTAGTAGTGCAGCTTGACGGCCTTGTCGGACGACTGCGCGGCCTTCTTGGCGAAGGTGATCAGGCGCTCGGCGTAGGGACGCAGCGCGCGGGCGCGCGAGAGCGTGGTGGTGATCCGGGCGTTCGTGAAGAGCGCGGCGGCGAGGTTCGCGATGAGGGAGCGGCGGTGAGCCGTCTTCACCCCGAGGACGTGATGATGGGAGCGATGGCGCATGAGGGTGGGTCCGGGGCGGCGGGGTTAGGCGTTGACGCCCTTGTCGAGGAGGCGCTCGTCGATCTTCTGGCCGAGGGAGAGGCCGAGCTGCTCGAGCTTGGCCTTGATCTCGTTGAGCGACTTCTTGCCGAAGTTGCGGTACTTGAGCATCTCCTGCTCGGTCTTCATCGCCAGCTCGCCGACGGTGTTGATGTTGGCGTTGTTGAGGCAGTTGGCGGCGCGGACCGAGAGCTCGATCTCGTTGACGGACATGTTGAGGAGCTTGCGCAGGCGATTCTGCTCCTCGCTGACCTCGGAGCGGCCGCTCTCGAACTCGACGTTGTCAGCGGAGACGGTGTCGAAGACCTCGAGGTGGTGGCGCAGGATGGCGGAGGCTTCCTTGAGGGCTTCGTCCGGGGTGATGCGACCGTCGGTGGTGACCTCGAGCACGAGCTTGTCGTAGTCGGTCTTCTGGCCCTCGCGGGTGTTCTCGACGGAATACTTCACCGCGGTGACCGGGGAGAAGAGGGAGTCGACGGGGATGGAGCCGATGGTCTGCTGGTCCTTCTTGTTCTCCTCGGCGGAGGCCCAGGAGCGGCCGACGGTGATCTCGAGCTCGGCGAAGAAGCGGCGCTTGCGGTCGAGGGTGCAGATGACCTGGTCGGGGTTGACGAGGGAGACGGTCGCGCCCTTGGTCTCGAACTTGATGTCGGAGGCCTTGATCACGCCGGTCTTGTTGACGTCGATGGAACCCTTGAAGGCCTCGCGCTTGTTGGCCTCGGTGCGGATGCGCACCTTCTTGAGGTTCAGGACGATCTCGGTGACGTCCTCGACGACGCCTTCGATGGGCTGGAACTCGTGCTGGACGCCCTCGATGGTCACCGCGGAGATGGCGGCGCCTTCGATGGAGCTCAGGAGGATGCGGCGCAGGGAGTTGCCGACGGTATGGCCGAAGCCGGTCTCGAAGGGCTCCGCCGTATACTTGGCGTAGGTCGGGGTCGCGGAGGACTCCTCCTTCTTGAGGTGCTTGGGACGCTGGAATTGACCGAGTCGCTTGCTCATGGCTATGTTTCCGTAGGGAGGTTTGGGGGTGGGATCAGCGGCTGTAGAATTCGACGATGATCTGGACGTTGATGTCCGACGGAAGTTCCTCCTTGGCGGGCTCGCGCACCATCTGGCCCTTGAGGGCGTCGGCGAGGACGACGAGCCAGGCGGGGGCGGCGCGGCCCTGGCCTTCCTCGATGGCGCGCGTGGCGAGCTGCTTCGAGGAGGTGCGGTCACGGACCTCGAGCTCGTCGCCGGGGGAGACGGCGAAGCTGGGGACGTCGACCTTGCGGCCGTTGACGCGGATGTGGCCGTGCGAGACGAGCTGGCGGGCGGCGGAGCGGGAATTGGCGAAACCGAGGCGGAACACGACGTTGTCGAGGCGCGTCTCGAGGATGCGGAGGAAGTTGTCGCCGGCGACGCCGCCCATCCGCTTGGCGCGGGCGAAGGCGAGGCGGAACTGCTTCTCGGTCATGCCGTACATCATGCGGAGCTTCTGCTTCTCGTTGAGACCCACGCCGTATTCGGAGACCTTGCGGCGGGTGGTCTTGCCGTGGATACCCGGAGGGTACGGACGACGTTCCTCGCCCTTGGAGGTCGGGAAGATGTTCTGGCCGAAGCGGCGGTTGAGCTTGGTCGTGGGACCGGTGTAACGGGACATGGTGTTTGGTTTTTTGGTAGAGGTGGCGGAGGGGGAGTTCCCGCCCGGGTTGCCATAACCGGACGGTGATGCGGAAAGACGGGGACGATCAGACGCGACGGCGCTTGGGCGGGCGGCAGCCGTTGTGCGGGATCGGGGTGGTGTCGAGGATCGAGGTGACGTTCAGGCCGAGCACCTGGAGGGCGCGGATGGCGCTGTCGCGACCCATGCCCGGACCCTTGACGCGGACGGAGACGTCCTTGAGGCCGTGGGCCATGGCCTGCTTCGCGGCTTCCTGGCAGACGACCTGCGCGGCGTAGGCGGTGGACTTGCGGGAACCGCGGAACTGGTGGCGACCGGCGCTGCCCCAGGAGATCACGTTCCCGTTGGCGTCGGTGATGGTGACCTTGGTGTTGTTGAAGGTGGCGAGCACGTGGCAGATGCCGACCGTGATGTTCTTGGAGCCCTTCGCGCGACGGACCTTGATCTCGCCGACGTCCTCGCCGAGCAATTCCTTCGCGGTGATCTCCTTGCGCTCCGGGGCGGCGCCTTCGGCGGCCACCGGGGTGGCGACGGCTTCCGCGGCGGGGGCCGGGGCGGCGCCTTCGGCGGCGGGGGCCTTCGGCTTCTTGGCCTTGGCGGGCTTGGGGGCTTCTTCGCTCATGATGAAATGGTTTGGGTAGGGGGGAAACGATTACTTCGACGGGGCCGCGGCGACGCCGACGGTCTTGCGCTTGCCCTTGCGGGTGCGGGCGTTCGTGCGCGTGCGCTGGCCGCGGACCGGGAGGCCGCGGAAGTGGCGGAGACCGCGGTAGCACTTGATCGCCTGGAGGCGCTTCAGGTTCTGGGCGATGTCGCGGCGGAGGTCACCCTCGCACTTGTAGCCCATGCGCACGATGTACTCGACGATCTTGTTGAGCTGTTCCTCGGAGAGGTTCTGCGCCCGCATGGCGGGGTCGAAGCCGAGGGCCTCGCAGATCTCCGTGGCGCGGCGCGGGCCGATGCCGTAGATGTAGCGGAGGGAGATCTCTACTTTCTTGTTGTTGGGAATGTCTACGCCGAGGATTCGAGGCATGGTGTCCGTGCTGTTTGGAAGGTGGGAAAGAGGTCGGAACTTGAAGGTTCTGAGGGGATTGGAAAGCAAAAAATGCGGTCTTAGGGCAGGGTCAGGATTTCAACCCCGGACTCGGTGACCAGGACGGTGTGCTCAAAGTGGGCCGATACCTTGCCATCGGCGGTCCGGGCGGTCCAACCGTCAGCAGCCATGACGATCTTGTGGGTCCCCAGATTAACCATCGGCTCGATAGCCAAGGCCATACCAGGCAACAACTTAGGTCCAGTTCCAGCCTTGCCGTAGTTCGGGATTTGGGGTTCTTCGTGCATCTTGCGTCCGACGCCGTGGCCGACGAAGTCGCGGACGATGCCGTACCCCCCGGGAGTCAGGGCCGCTTGGATGGCGGCCGAAAGGTCCCCCACCCTGCTCCCGGGGCGGATTGAGGCGATGCCGGCATGGAGCGCCTGCTCGGTGTCGATGCAGAGCTGCCGGGCTTCCGGGGCGACCTTCCCGACCATCACGGTCCGGGCGTTGTCCCCGATATAGCCGTCCCGGCGGACGACGACGTCCAGGGAGACCAGGTCGCCCTCCCGGATGATGCGGTCGGGGGCGCCGATACCGTGGACGACCTCGTCGTTCAGGGAGATGCAGATGTAGCCGGGGTAGCTGAGGCGGCCGACCACATAGCCGTGGCAGGCGCTCTCGCAACCATGCCGGGCCATGAGGCCGCGGGCGGCGGCATCGAGGCCGGCGGTGGAGACGCCGGGGACGACCAGACCGGCGAGGTCATGCAGGACGCGGGCGGCGGCCGTGCAGGCCGACCGCATGCGGCTGACATCATCCGGCGACTTCAGGTCGATCATCCGACGTGGCTCAGCGCGTGGCCCAGACGAAGTGGTTCACGACCCAGGCGGCGACGCCGAGGAGGAACAGCAGCAGGCAGGTGCGCTCGAGCGAGCCGAGGACCGCGGCGTCGCCTTCGTTGCGCAGGCCGGGGGCCGGGACGGGGACGCCCCCGATGCGACCCTTCTTCAGGAAACCTTCGTAGTTGCGCTGCAGGAGGTAGGTCTCGACCTGGCGCATCGTGTCCAGCATCACGCCGACGGTGATCAGGCCGCCGGTGCCGCCGAGGAAGGTGGCGAGGCGCTGCGGGAAGCTGAGCTGGAGGATGAACAGGTCCGGCATCAGCGCGATGATGAGCAGGAAGAGCGAGCCCGCGAGGGTCAGGCGCGTCATCACGAAGTCGAGGAACTCGGCGGTGTGCTGGCCGGGGCGCACGCCGAGGATGTAGCCGTTGTTCTTCTTCAGATCGTCGGCGATCTGGACCGGGCGGAACATGATGGAGATCCAGAAGTAGCTGAAGCCGAAGATGAGGACCGCGTACACGGTGTAGTAGAACCAGTTGTTGCGGCTGAAGATGTCGGCCCAGCCGGAGAGGAAGGCCAGCTGAGGAGAGAGCCCGGACAGCGGGCGCAGCAGCATGGGCGGGAAGCTCATGATGGCGCCGGCGAAGATGACCGGCATGACGCCCGCGTAGTTGACCTTCAGCGGGAGGTAGTTGGTCTGGGCGGCGACCATCTTCTTGCCGACCATGCGCTGGGCGTACTGGATCGGGATCTTACGGACGGCCTGGTTGATGGCGACCATCGCCGCGGTCACGAGGACGAAGAGGATGACCATCCCGGCGGCCTTCTCCCAACCATGGGAGGAGGCGGTGGCGGCGCCGACCTTGCCGCCGAAGGCGATGGTGACGAAGGAGGTGACGGCGCCCGGGATGTCCGCGAGGATGCCGACGGTGATCAGGACCGAGGTCCCGTTGCCGATGCCGCGCTGGGTGATCTGCTCGCCGAGCCAGAGCATGACGATCGCGCCCGAGGTCAGGAGGCAGACGCCCAGCAGGACGAAGAGGGTCTTGTTCTCCATCACCACGATGGTGCCCTGGAAGTTGCCGAGGCCGAGGGCTTGGCCGACCTGCTGCGGGTTGCAGAAGGCGCCGAGCAAGAGGGCGGACTGGACGACCGCGATGACGATCGTGAGGTAGCGGGAGTACTGGGCGACCTTCTGGCGGCCGACGTCGCCTTCCTGCTGCAGGCGGGCGATCGACGGGACGACCGCCGAGGCGAGCTGCATGATGATCGAGGCGCTGATGTAGGGCATGATGCCCAGCGAGAAGACGGCCCCCTTGAGGAGCGCGCCGCCCGTGAACATGTTGTACATCGCGACGACGCCGCCCGAGGCGTTGTCGGCCATGGAGTGGTAATACTCCATGATGTCCTTCGGGTCGATGCCCGGCAACGGGATGTTCGCGCCGATGCGGGCGACGAACACCAGGGCGACCGTGGCGATCAGCCGGGCGCGGAGCTCGGGGATCCTCCAGCAGTTGGCGAAGGCCGAGAACATCGGGGACGGGGGTGAGCCGCGGCTCACTCGGCGGCGTTGGCCGCCTGGAGCAGGATCGCCTTGCCGCCGGCCTTCTCGATCTTCGCCTTGGCGGCGTCGGAGAAGCGGTGGGCGGAGACGGTGACGGCGCGGGTGATCTCACCGGTGCCGAGGACCTTGAGCAAGGGGGCGTTCGCGCGGAGGATGCCGGCGGCGCGGAGCTCGGCGAGGCCGATCGCGGAGCCCTTCAGGTCCTCGAGGTCGCGGAGATTGATCACGGCGTAGTCGACGCGGTTGACGTTCTTGAAACCGCGGTGCGGGAGACGGCGGTAGAGGGGCATCTGGCCGCCTTCGAAGCCGGGGCGATGACCGCCGCCGGAGCGGGCCTTCATGCCCTTGTGGCCGCGACCGGAGGTCTTGCCGTGGCCCGTGCCGCGACCGCGGCCGAGGACCTTGTGACGATGGGTGGAGCCCTTGATGGCGGGCAGCGAGTGGAGTTTCATGGGCTTGGGTTCCGCTTAGGCGCGGAGGTTCTTGATTTGTTCGAGGGTGCGGAGCTTGGCGAGACCGTCGAGGGTCGCCTTCACGATGGCCTGGGGGTTGTTGGAACCCATGGACTTCGAGAGGACGTCCTTGTAACCGGCGACCTCGAGGACGGCGCGGACGCCGCCGCCGGCGATCAGGCCGGTACCGGGCGCGGCCGGACGGAGCATCACGACGCCGCCGTCGGCGTGGCCGACGACCTCGTGCGGGATGGTGTTGCCGCGGAGATTGACGCGGACGAGGGCGCGGTGGGCGCGGTCGGTGCCCTTGCGGATCGCGTCGGGCACTTCCTTGGCCTTGCCGTAACCGACGCCGACGCGGCCCTTGCCGTCACCGGCCACGACGAGCGCGGCGAAGTTGAAGCGGCGGCCGCCCTTGACGACCTTGGAGCAGCGGTTGATGTGGACGACCTTGTCGTTGTATTCGGAGGCGGGGCCGTCGTTGCGGTTGTCGCGACGCGGGCCGCGGGGACCGCCGGGGCCACCCGGGCCGGAGCGGCCGGGACCACGGGGACCGCCGGGACCACGACGATCGCCGCCGGGGCCGGAGCGGCCGGGGGCGCCGGAGGAGGGGGCGGCAGGAGCGGCGGGAGCCGCGGCGTTGTTGGTAGCTTCGCTCATGAAATCAGAAGGTCAGGCCACCTTTGCGGGCGGCTTCGGCGAACGACTTGACGGTGCCGTGGTAGCGGCGGCCGGCGCGGTCGAACACGACGGTGGTGAGACCCGCGGCCTTGGCCTTGGCGCCGAAGGCTTCGCCGAAGGCGGTGGCGCCGGCGACGTTCGGGCGGATCTTCTTGCCGCGGAGGTCCTTGGAGGTGGTGGCGAGGGAGACGAGGGTCACGCCCTTGTCGTCGTCGATGGCCTGCGCGTAGAGGTGGAGGTGCGTCAGCTTGAGGGCGACGCGGGGACGGGCGGAGGTGCCGCGGACCGACTTGCGGATGCGCCAGCGGCGCTTCTGCGCCAGGAGATTCTTCTTCTGCAGTTTCATGGAATGGATGCGGGCGGCGGTTAGGCCGTCTTCTTGCCCTCCTTGCGGCGGACGTATTCGCCTTCGACGCGGACACCCTTGCCCTTGTAAGGCTCGACCGGCTTGTAGAGCTTGATGGAGGAGGCGACCTGGCCGACCATGTGGCGGTCGGCGCCGGTGATGACGAGCTTGGTGCCGTCGGTGACGACGACGTTCACGCCCTCGGGGATCACGTACTGGATCGGGTGCGAGTAGCCCAGGGCGAGGTCGAGGACCTTGCCCTTGAGGATGGCCTTGAAGCCGACGCCTTCGATGAGGAGGGTCTTGGTGTAGCCGGTGGCGACGCCTTCGACCATGTTGCGGATGATGGCGCGGATCGTGCCGTGCAGGGCGCCGGCGGTGCCGACGTCCTTGCCATCCTTGCCCTTCTTGATCGTCAGGTCGGCGACGTTCACGACGTTGTTGGCAACGGTGACGCCGATCTCCTTCGGGAAAGGCTTCGAGAGTTTGCCCTTGGGTCCTTCGACGGAGACGACGTTGCCGGCGACGGCGACTTTGACTCCGGCGGGAATAGTGACGGGCTGCTTACCGATTCGGCTCATGGCTGTGCTAAGGGGTTGGGTGGGTTACCAGACCTTCGCGAGGAGCTCGCCGCCGACCTTCTGGCGACGGGCCTCGGCGTCGGTCATGACGCCGCGGGAGGTGGTGAGGATGGAGACGCCCATGCCGCCGATGACCTTGGGGACGGCGGCGTAGCCGGCGTAGACGCGGCGGCCGGGGGTGGAGACGCGCTCGATGCTGGTGATCGAGGGGACGCCGGCGACGTACTTGAGGGTGATCTCGAGGGTCGGCAGGCCGTCGCGCTCGGCCTTGCGGAAGCCGGCGACGTAGCCGGACTCGGCGAGGATGCGGGCGACGCCCTCGCGGAGACGGGACCACTGCACGGTCACGGTCGGCTTGGTGGCCTGGGACGCGTTGCGGAGGGCGGTGAGGAAATCCCCGATGGTGTCGGTGGAGGCGGACATAGTTGTAGGTGCTTGGGGGATTTACCAGGAGGCCTTGGTGACGCCGGGAATCTGGCCGTTGAGGGCGAGCTCGCGGAAGGTGATGCGGGAGAGGCCGAACTTGCGGATGTAGGCGCGCGGGCGGCCGGAGATCGAGCAACGGTTCTTCTTGCGCACGGTGGAGGAGCTGCGCGGGAGCTTGGAGAGCTTGCGCTGGGCTTCGTAGAAGGCCTCCTCGGAGGTCTTCGGGTCGGCGAGGATCGCCTTCAGTTCGCCGCGCTTGGCGGCGTACTTCTTGACGAGGCGGTCGCGCTTGAGGGCGCGCTGGATGACGGACTTCTTGGCCATTCGGGTGTTTGCTTAGAGTGGGGATTAGGCCTTGGCGGTCTCGGCGGTCGCGGCGGAGGCGCGGCGGAACGGCATGCCGAGGAGGCGGAGCAGCTCGCGGCCTTCGTCGTCGGTCTGGGCGGAGGTGGCGATGCAGACGTCCATGCCGATGTTGGCGCGCTGCTGGCCGTCGGCCTGGGTCTCGGGGAAGATGGTGTGGTCGCTGATGCCGAGCGAGTAGTTGCCCCGGCCGTCGAGGCGGTTGCCGACGCCGCGGAAGTCGCGGATCATCGGGAGGGCCACCGCGGTGAGGCGGAGGTAGAACTCCCACATGCGGGCGCCGCGGAGGGTGACGACGCAGCCGAGGGGCATGCCGGCGCGGACCTTGAAGCTCGCGACGGACTTGCTGGCCTTGGTGATGATCGGCTTCTGGCCGGAGAGCTTGGTGATCTCCTTGACGACCTCGGCCATGTGGGCCTTGTCGGCCTCGGCCTTGAACGCCGAGTTGAGGACGATCTTCTTCAGGTTCGGGACCTGGTGGATGTTCTTGTAACCGCGGCTCTTGATGAGCTCGGGGACGACCTTCTCGAGGTAGTACTTCTTCAGATAGGGAACGGAGGCCATGGGCGGGTGAATCTCGGGTGGTTTCGTCGGGTTTACTTCTTGGCGGCCTTGGCGGCCGGCTTCTTGGCGCGGCGGGCATCCCAGAGGGAGGCCAGCATGACATTGGAGCGGGCGATGGGGGCTTCACGCTCGGTGATGCCGCCCTGGCCGTCCTGGGTGCGCTTCAGGTGGCGCTTCACGAGGTTGAGGCCCTCGATGGTGACGCGCTCGTCGGCGCGGTCGTAGACGGTGATCTTGCCGCGCTGGCCCTTGTGGCTGCCGGCGATGACGACGACCTCGTCGCCTTTCTTGATATCGGTCTTGGACATGGTGTTCAGAGTACCTCGGGGGCGAGGGAGATGATCTTCATGAAGTTCTTGCTGCGGAGCTCGCGCGCCACGGGCCCGAAGATGCGGGTGCCCTTGGGGTTGCCGTTCTCGTCGAGGATGACGACGGCGTTGGTGTCGAAGCGCAGGTAGCTGCCGTCGGCGCGGCGGATCGGGGCGACGGTGCGCACGATCACGGCGCGGCAGACGGAGCCCTTCTTGACCTGGGCGTCGGGGGTGGAGTCCTTGACGGAGCAGATGATGATGTCGCCGATGCCGGCGGTGTCGGTCAGCTGGCCCAGGCGGCGGATCATCCGCACCTTGCGGGCTCCGGTGTTGTCGGCTACGTCGAGCCGGGAAAGCATCTGGATCATGAGAGTGTGGGTCGGGAGGTGGGCCGGGGCGGGTTATTCGTCGATCCCGGGGGCGGCGATCTTGGCGGCTTCGACGACGCGGATCACGCGCCAGCGCTTCAGCTTGGAAAGGGGGCGGGTCTCCATGATCTCGACGCGGTCGCCGGTCTTGCACTCGTTCTTCTCGTCATGGGCGTGCAGCACGGTGCGGCGCTTGACCTCCTTGCCGTACACGGGGTGCGGCACGGTGTACTGGAAGTTGACCTTGATCGACTTGTCCCCGGTGCGGGAGACGACGACGGCGGTGAGGGTCTTGCGGTTGGAGCGGGACTCGGACATCGGGAAACGTGGGTTGGAGGTGGGTTACTTCTTCTGGGCCTGGCCGGAGAGGATGGTCAGGCAACGGGCGACCTCCTTGCGGAGGGCGCGGAAACGGGCGGAATTCTCGACCGCGCCGGTGGCCTGGCGCAGGCGGAGCTGCAGGAGCTCCTCGCGGGCCTCGCGCACGCGCTTCTGGAGCTCGGCGGGGGCCAGCGGACGGAGGGCCGAGGCGGCGGAGGGCTTGTCTTTCTGGTACTTGGACATCGGTGAAAAGGGTCAGTTATGGGTGGGCGGAGCCGGGTGCATCAATACTTTTCCAGCTCCTCGCGGGCCACGAAGCGGCAGCGGACCTGGAGCTTGGTGTCGGCCAGGCGCATCGCCTCGCGGGCGATGGAGATCGGGACGCCGGCGACCTCGAACATCATGGTGCCGGGCTTGATGACGGCGACGTAGTACTCGACGGAGCCCTTGCCGGAACCCATGCGCACTTCGGCCGGCTTCTTGGTCACCGGGGTGTGGGGGAAGATGCGCATCCACATCTTGCCCTTGCGCTTGAGGGCGCGGGAGATGGCGATGCGGGCGGCTTCGATCTGGTTGGCGGGGATGCGGGCGCGGTCCAGGGACTGGATGCCGAAATCGCCGAAATCGAGGGTGTTGCAGGCGGTCGCGTTGCCGCGGATCTTGCCCTTGCGGTGCTTGCGCCACTTGGTGCGAGCGGGTTGGAGATTGGCCATGGTGAGCGAGTTTTAGAGGGTTGGGGCGGAGGGCTTAGAACTCGGAGTCCTTGGCGCAGATCCAGCACTTGATGCCGACCTTGCCGGCCAGGGTGCGGGCCTCGGTGAAGCCGTAGTCGATGTTCTCGCGGAGGGTGTGGAGCGGCACGCGACCGACGCGGGCGGACTCGACGCGGGCGATCTCGGCGCCGCCGAGGCGACCACCGAGACGGATGCGGATGCCGTCGGCGCCATTGGTCATGGTCGTCTGGACGGCCTTCTTCATGGCGCGGCGGAAGGAGATGCGGCGCTCGAGCTGGAGCGCGATGTTCTCGGCGACGAGCTGGGCGACCAGGTCGGGGCGCTTCACTTCGTTGACCTCGAGGATGATGTCCTCGATGCGGGCCTTGCCGGCGACCTTCTGGATCTCGCCGCGGAGCAGCTTGAGGTCGTCGCCCTTGCGGCCGATGACCATGCCCGGGCGGGCGGTCCAGATGCGGACGCGGACCTTCTGGCCGGCGCGTTCGATGAAGATGCGGGGCACCGCGGCTTGGCGGAGCTTCTCCTTGAGGAACTCGCGGATGCGGTAGTCCTCGAGGATGAAGGCCGGGAAGTCGCGCTTGGTGGCGTACCAGCGGGATTCCCAGTTGCGGCGGACGGCTAGACGGAAGCCGATCGGATTTACTTTCTGGCCCATGTGGGTGCGGAGATTATTTGGTGGCGGAGGCCAGGGCCACGCGGATGTGGCTCATGGACTTGTGGATGGGGTGGGCGGAGCCGCGGGCGGCGGGCATCGACCGCTTGAGGACGGGGCCCTGGTTGACCGTGGCGGAGACGACGACGAGGTCGCTGCTGGAGAGGTTGTGGTTGTTCTCGGCGTTCGCGATGGCGCTCGCGAGGGTCTTCCCGAGGAGGCGGGCGGACTTGCGCGGGATGAAGCGGAGCAGCTGGATGGCTTCCTCGGCCGGCAGGCCTTGGATCTGGCGCGCGACTTCGCGCACCTTCTGGGGCGACATGCGGGCGAAACGGGTGGTGGCGTGGACTTCCATGACGATGATAAAGGGGAGAGGGTTAGATGCGGGGATTGGCGCGGGTGGCGACGACGTCGCCCGGCTGGATGCGGGCGGCGGCCGGGTCGGCGGCGGGATCGAGGGAGAGGATGAGGGCGACCGAACGGGAACGAGCGGCCTCGGCGACGACGACGGTGCCGAAAGGACGGCCATCGCGGCTCACCGTGCAGACGGCGCCGGGGCGGAAGCCCCGGTCATGACCGCCGGCCACGACCACCAGGTCGGCATCGCGGCCCGCGAGGACCTGGACGACCGCGCCCTTGCCGTCCGCTTCCGCCGAGCCAAGCGCACCCGCGTCGGCCGCGAAGGCGGCGACGGGCAGGAGGAGCATGGGGACGGCGGCGCGCACGAGGTGGATTACTGGGCTTCCTTGCGGGAGGGCTGGGTGTGCTGGCGGAAGGTGCGCGTGGGCGCGAACTCGCCGAGCTTGTGGCCCACCATGTTCTCCGTCACATAGACGGCGACGAAGGCCTTGCCATTGTGGACCTCGAGGTTGAGGCCGATGAAGTCAGGGGTGACCGTCGAGCGGCGCGACCAGGTCTTGATCGGCTTGCGGCTGTTGGCCTTCTGGGCGGCGATGACCTTGTCGACGAGGTGCGGGTCGACGAAGAATCCCTTTTTGCGAGAGCGTGCCATGGTGAGAGTGCGGGACGGGGGTTAGACCTGCTTCACCTTCCGGCCGTTGCGGCGGACGATGATCTGGTTGTTGGAGGCCTTCGCCTTGGTGCGCGTCGGGAAACCCTTCGCGAGCTGGCCCCAGGGGGACTTCAGGTGCTGGCGACCGCCGCCGCCCTTCTTCTTGCCGCCGCCACCGCCGTTCGGGTGGTCGACCGGGTTCATGGTCATGCCGCGCTGGCGCGGGCGACGGCCCTTCCAGCGGTTGCGGCCGGCCTTGCCGAGGCTGGCGTTGTGGTGGTCGACGTTGCCGACGATGCCGACGGTCGCGCGACCGTCCGCGTTGAGGTAACGCTGCTCGCCCGAGGGCATGCGCAGGATCACGCGATCGCCTTCGAGACCCAGGAGCTGGGCGAAGCCGCCGGCGGAGCGGGCGAGCTGACCACCCTTACCGGGTTCGATCTCGATGCAGTGGATGAAGGTGGCCGGGGGAATCAGGCGCAGCGGCAAGGAGAGGCCGGGCGTGAGCTGTTCCTGGGCGGTGTTGGTGCTGACGACCTTGTCGCCGACCTTGAGGCCGTCCGGAGCGAGGATGTAAGCCTGGGACTTGTCGGCGTACTCGATCAGGGCGAGGTGCGAGGTGCGGTTCGGGTCGTACTCCATGCGGAGGACGGTCGCGACCTCGTCGATGCGGTCGCGGCGGAAGTCGACCTTGCGGTAGAGCTTCTTATGGCCTCCGCCCCGGCGACGGGAGGTGATGCGGCCGTAGCAGTTGCGGCCCATGGCGCGGTGGTTGCTCTCGGTGAGCTTGGGCACCGAGCGGCCGCGATGGAGCCCCTCGGTCTTGACGCGCACTAGGAAGCGCTGACCGGGGGTGATGGGGCGGGAAGTGATGAGAGGCATGGTGGGATGCGGGCTCCGGGATTAGGCGAGGGAGATGACGTCGCCCTTCTTCAGGGTCACGATCGCGCGGCGGGAGGTCGTCTCCTGGTAGATGGCGCCACCGCCGAGGCGGCTACGGCGGACCTTGCCCTTGCGGATGAGGATGTTGACCTTCTGCACGGTGACCTTGAAGGAGGCCTCGATGGCGGCCTTGACCTGGGCACGGTCGGCGCCGGGCAGGATCTCGAACACGTACTTGTTGGCCTCGGCCAAGCCGGAGGCCTTTTCCGTGAGGATCGGGCGGCTGATGATGTCGGAAGCAGGCTTCATTGGAGGATTCCTCAGTTCTTGGTGCGCTCGAGGACCTTCTTGAGGCCCGCTTCGCTGATCAGGACGCGGGGCGTGCGCACGAGGTCCAGGGCGTTGAGGTTGGAGGAGTTGGAGAAGACGGCGCGCTCGAGGTTGCGGCTGGCGCGGAGCACCGGCTCGGACCAGGCGCTGTCGACGACGAGCAGGCGCTTGCCTTCCGGGGAAACGGAGGTGAGCACCTTGGCGAAGAGCTTGGTCTTCGGCTGGGCGACCTCGAACTTCTCGATGACCGAGAGCCCGCCGTCCTTGGCGAGTTCGAAGAGGGCGCGCTGGAGGGCGATCTTCTTGGCCTGGGTGGTGATGGTCTTGGACCAGTCGCGGGGGCGCGGACCGAAGACGATGCCGCCCTTGAAGAGCTGGGGCGCGCGCTTGTCGCCATGGCGGGAGCCGCCGGAGCCCTTCTGCGGGAGGATCTTCTTGCCGGAGCCGGCGACCTCGCCGTAGTCCTTGGTCTTGGAAGTGCCCTGGCGCTTGTTGGCCTGGTAGGAGACGATGACCTGCTTGAGCAGCGCGACGCCCTTGTCACCTTCGAAGGTGGGGATGTCGAACTCCTTCTCGGCGAAGGAGGTGCCGTCGGACTTGTAAACTTTGAGCTTCATATCGCTGAGGTGCTGGAGGGGTTACTTGGCGGCGATGGCCTTCTTGGCCGGGCGGACGAGGACGACCTCGCCGTTGGCGCCGGGGAAGCTGCCCTTGATGAGGAGGAGGTTCTTCTCGGCGAGCACCTGCACGACGCGGAGGTTCTGGACGGTGCGCTGCACCTGGCCCATGTGGCCCGGCATGCGCTTGCCCTTGAAGACGTGACCGGGGGTCTGGCGCATGCCGATCGAGCCGATGCGGCGGTGCATCATGTGACCGTGGGAGTCCGGCTGGCCGTCCATGTTGTGGCGCTTCATGACGCCCTGGAAGCCGCGGCCCTTGACGGTGCCGATGACGTCGACCATCTGGCCGGCGGTGAACTTCTCGACGGTGATGACGTCGCCGACCTTGGCGACGTCGCCCTTGGCGTCGTCGGCGAGGCGGATCTCGTGGAGATGGCTGTGGGGGGCGACGCCCGCCTTGCGGAGGTGGCCGACCTCGCCCGCGGAGAGGCGGCTCTCCTTCTGGGCGCCGAAGGCGATCTGGACGGCGTTGTAGCCATCCGTGGCCTTGGTCTTGACCTGCGTGACGGGGCAGGGACCCGCTTGGACGACCGTGACAGGGACGAGGTTGTTCTCCCCGTCGTAAACCTGGGTCATGCCGATTTTCTTACCGAGTAGCTGGTGTTTCATTTTCTAAGAGGCAGGTGGCCGGTGAAGGCCGTTTGGTCATTGCTGACCTGCATTAGGCTTGGGATTTCCTTGCGGAAGTCTTGGTCCTGAAGAGGGGCGCTGGCGCAGCCTGCGTTGGGTTGAGGGTTAAGGTGGAAGGGTTGAGGAGTTAGACGGTGATGTTAATGTCAACCCCAGAAGGTAGATTCAGCTTCTTCAGCTCGTCCACGGTCTGGGAATTGGGATCCATGATCTCGATCAGGCGCTTGTGGGTGCGGATCTCGAACTGGTCCATGGACTTCTTGTCCACGTGCGGGGAGCGGTTGACCGTGAGGCGCTCGATCGCGGTCGGGAGCGGCACGGGGCCGGCGACGCGGGCGCCGGTGCGCTTGGCGGTGTCGACGATCTCGTTCGCGGACTGGTCGACCATGCGGTAGTCGAAACCTTTGAGCTTGATGCGGATTTTGGTGCGGGCCATCGGGAAGTTTCTCGGGTGGGGGGAGGGTTAGGTGCGGGCCGGGGCGCGCGAGGAGGTCTCGACGACCTGCTTGAGGATCTGGGCCGGGACGGGCTCGTAGTTGGCGGGCTCCATCGAGTAGGAGGCGCGACCCTTGGAGAGGGAGCGCACGTCGGTCGAGTAGCCGAACATCTCGGCCAGCGGGACGCGGGCGTCGATGTTGCAGAGGCCGGCCTTGGTCTCCATGCCCTGGATCTGGCCACGGCGGCGGTTGAGGTCGCCCATGATGTCGCCCTGGTATTCCTCGGGGGTGACGACCTCGACCTTCATGATCGGCTCGAGGAGGATCGGCTTGGCGTCCTTCATGGCTTCCTTGAAGGCGAAGATGCCGGCCATCTTGAACGCCATTTCGTTCGAGTCCACTTCGTGGAAGGAACCGAAGACGA
>Ga0214919_10004515_pt1 | contig 20346 bp, 19 predicted proteins | sample LL1503_MetaG_FD_177994 | JGI IMG/M metagenome (GOLD analysis project Ga0214919, IMG submission 177994) | Freshwater microbial communities from Lake Lanier, Atlanta, Georgia, United States - LL-1503 | ecosystem: Environmental > Aquatic > Freshwater > Lake | place: USA: Georgia | collected... | reverse complement strand
TACCGAGGTGAGACCGCCAATACCGTGCAGCGTCTTGGTGGCATCGTCTCGGAAGAATGAGACTGAGGTAGCTAGTTGTGGCGTGAATCCGCTAAACCATGCCGAGGCATTCTCTTGGCTCGTACCCGTTTTCCCTGCGGCAGGCCGCTTCAATTTCTTAGCTTCAAAACCAGAGCCCACTTTGACGACTGCTTGAAGTGCGGTCGTAACATCAGCCATTACATCTGCACTAAAGACTTGCTCTCCTTGGGGCTTAGCTTCAAAGAGCACACCACCATTGCGCCCGGAGACCGTAGAGATGAAATAGGGCTTGGCATAGACGCCTTGCGCCGCAAAAGTGGCATACGCCGCGGCCACGTCGAGAACGTGTGGGCTGGCTGCCCCAAGCACCACTGAAGGTGTGGGCATCATCGCTACTGACGTGGGAATTCCTGCCCGACGCGCTACTTCCACAACTTTATCGGGACCCACTTGAATCCCTAGTGGGACATAAACGGTATTGACTGAGTTGGCAGTGGCTTTCAAGAGCGTGATTTCGCCAAACGACTTATTCCCATAATTACCCACTTCGTAGGGCTTGCCATCAACGTCATAAATTTGAGGAGAATCGCCATTCCACACCGTATCTAGCCCAATGCCTGCCTCAAGCCCAGCGATTAAGGCAAATGGTTTAAAAGTCGAACCGGCCATCGCGATGCCTTGTGTCGCATCATTGAGTTGGCGAACTAAGTAATCCTTACCGCCGTACATTGCGACTACTTCACCGGTACCAGGCCGCACAGATGCCAAACCAATATGAAGATCCGCCGGCGCCTTCTTTGGTGCTTGAGAATCTACGGCGTCAACAGCGGCTTGTTGAGCGTCTCGTTCGAAAGTTGTTTTCACTCTCAGGCCGCCAACGAGTAATTGATCTTCAGTGAATCCAAGTTTTGCTAGTTCACTTTTGATTGTCATTAAGAGATAACCCGTGGGACCGGCAAATTCTCCACCGGTAATCGGATCCTTGATAGTGGGGACTTTGGCTTTCGCTGCTTGCGCTGGCGTAATCCATTTTGAGCTCACCATATTCTTGATGACATAGTCAAAACGGCCCGCTAGGCGCTTCTTATTTCCGCTGCCATATTGTGGATCGTAATATCCAGGGGAGCGTAGAACGCTTGCTAATACGGCAGATTGTGACAATGTGAGTTGGTCAACATCACGGCCAAAGTACTGTCGAGCAGCCGCTTCTACGCCATACGCTCCGCGACCAAAGTAAATGGTATTGAGGTAATTCTCGAGAATTTGATCCTTAGAGAGCGTGTTCTCAAGCTTAATAGAGATCACTAATTCTTTCACTTTTCTCTTTATCGTTCTTTCAGGAGTGAGAAAAGCGGTCTTGGCATATTGCTGGGTGATGGTGGACCCTCCCTGTAACGATCCACCACGCAAGTTGTAATACACCGCGCGCAAAATTCCAGTAGGGCTAATTGCATGATCGGTATAGAAACTCTTGTTCTCCGCAGCGAGCACTGCGCGTCGCAATTCAATCGGCATTTTGGCGAGTGGAACACTCACACGGTTCTGTGCGCCTAAGCGACCAATTTCGCTGCCATCGGCGTACTGAATGATGGTTGCTTGACCTGTGGTGAATTGATTGGGATCAGGAATCTTGACGGTGAAGTATGCAAAGAGCAAAGTGGCAAGACCCGCGAGCGCAAAGAAGCCAAAGAGCAGGAGTCCCCATCGAATGATGAGCCGAAGCGGTGATGGTCTCACTTCACTCTCCTACTCGATCTGGATTATTCATACTCTCGGCTATTCATATGTAGGCAATCGTCGGGGGATTGCTCTTGGGATGCCATCACCCATCACATAGGAAGCGATCAGGTGATTCCAACTACATTTAACGCAGACCTCCACAATGTAGACCTGAAACTCGCCCACCTGCTGGCTCATCTCTTCTATCTCTTCGTGGCTTTTTATCCGACCCGAATACTGTCCAAGTAAATCTCCGAAGGTGTAGCGCAATTCAAAGAGGTCTTCTTTTCGGCAGACCGGGCACTTCCGGTCACTGACAAGGCCGTGGTGCTTGGCCGCTCGAAGTAAGTAAGGGTCAGCATCGAGACTCGAAAAGCCGCCAAAGAGCTCGCGGAGCTTTGCGCGCCGATCGAGTGCGTAATCGATGACCTCGCGGGCGCTCTTCGGGATCAATAGCGGGGAGGTCGCGATCCGGGCGGGGGAGCGTGACATGTTCTAAGCGTAAGACCCAATCAGATGACTTTCCTGAGAGGGGTAGGTGAAGGGGGTGCGCCGCCCCAGGGCGCCCATAATTTGCGCTCCCCACGCCCACTGCCTAGAGTTTAGATATATCGAATCGATATAACGGATATCAATTTGTGCGCGTGAGGAGGCGGAGTGGCCACGAAGAAGAAGCAGGTTCTTGAACTTGCCATCCTCGGTGCCCTCAGCAATGGCGAAGCCCACGGCTATGAATTGCGCCGCCGGGCGGTAGCTCTCCTGGGGGCCGTCCGCACCCTCTCTTTTGGATCGCTCTATCCCGCCCTTGTCGAACTGACCTCCCTGGGATACCTCGAAAGTGATAGCACGGGGACGCTTCCGCGAGGCGCAAACCCTCGCGCGCGCATCGTCTATCGCCTCACTGCAGATGGCAAAGAGCGACTCAGCGACTTACTTGGACAGGCCGGGCCCAATGCGTGGGAAGACGATGCCTTTCCACTTCGGGTTGCACTCTTTGGAGATACCGAACAGAAAGTCCGAGTTCGTATTTTAGAAGGTCGTAAACACCGTTTAGAAGAGCGTTTAGAAAACCTACGTGAATCCATGGCACGTGGGCGTGAACGAGTAGATGTATGGACGTTGGAGTTACAGAAACATAGTGAAGAAGCTGTCGAGCGAGAAGTTCGTTGGCTTTCCGAGTTAATAGAAGAGGAGAAGCCATGAGCGAGATTCGCGTGGCAATCGTTGGTGTAGGTAATTGTGCTTCCTCACTCGTACAAGGTGTCGAGTACTACAAGGATGCGAGCCCAGACCATCGCGTTCCTGGCCTCATGCACGTGATGATCGGGGAGTACCACGTTCGCGACGTGAAGTTTGTTGCGGCCTTCGACGTCGATGCCAAGAAAGTCGGGTTCGATCTCGCTGATGCAATCAGCTCAAGCCAGAACAACACCATCAAAATCGCCGATGTTGCACCTACAGGTGTCTCAGTGCAACGCGGTCACACCTTTGACGGTCTTGGTAGGTACTACCGCGAAATGATCGAAGAGTCAGATGCGCAACCAGTTGATGTGGTTGCCGCGCTGAAGGAATCTAAAGCAGACGTTCTCGTCTGCTACCTCCCTGTGGGATCCGAAGATGCTGCACGCTTCTATGCGCAATGTGCCATCGATGCAGGCGTCGCTTTCGTGAACGCCCTACCTGTCTTCATCGCAGGCACCAAGGAGTGGGCTGACAAGTTCACTGCAGCTGGTGTTCCTATCATTGGTGATGACATCAAGAGCCAGGTCGGTGCCACCATCACCCACCGCGTGCTAGCTAAGCTTTTCGAAGATCGTGGAGTCATCCTCGATCGCACACTTCAACTCAACGTCGGCGGCAACATGGACTTCATGAATATGTTGGAGCGCGATCGCTTGGAATCAAAGAAGATTTCTAAGACACAATCAGTAACCTCGCAACTCTCACACGATATGGGCAAGGGCAACGTGCACATCGGACCATCTGACTATGTCTCTTGGCTCGATGACCGTAAGTGGGCCTATGTGCGCCTCGAAGGTCGCGCATTCGGCGATGTACCGCTCAACCTCGAGTACAAGCTCGAAGTATGGGATTCACCCAACTCAGCGGGTGTGATCATCGACGCAATCCGATGCGCCAAGATCGCTCTTGATCGTGGGATAGGTGGACCAATCCTCTCCGCCGCTTCATACTTCATGAAGTCTCCTCCGGTGCAGTACTCCGATAGCGAAGCCCATGATGCTGTAGAGAACTTCATCGCCGGAACAATCGAGCGCTAATTCCTACTTACAGATGGCATTCGTAACAACGAACGGCGCGCGATTTAGAAGATTGCTCGCCGTTCGTTGGATTTCGCAGGGTATGGATGGGCTTTACCAAACCGCCTTGGCTTCGTTTGTACTCTTTTCACCTGAGAAGCAGGCTACAGCGGGATCTGCGGCGACTGCTTTTGCGATCATGCTTCTGCCTTACTCGTTCCTTGGCCCATTTGTGGGAACAATCCTGGATCGTTTTCCGCGTCGACAGATTATTTTCTTTGCCAACACCTTCAGAGCCATCGATTTACTTCTAGTCGCCCTAGTCACCACACGCGGCAAGAGTGACCTACTCCTCGTTGTGGTAGTTCTCTTCTCATTCGGCGCTAATCGCCTTATTCTGGCTGGCTTATCTGCGGGTCTACCGCGAGTTATTGATCGTACGAAATTAATTGAGTCAAACGCCATCGCTGTCACGGGTGGTTCTATTGCCATCGTTCTCGGTGGCGGACTCGGTTACGGCCTCCGGGCATTTCTTGAGCGATTTGAAACGTTGACTTGGGCTGACTCGATATTGGTAGCTGTGGCTGCGCTCGGATATTTGATTTCAGCTCTGCTTTCATTGCGCTTAAGGCGCAATGAGCTTGGCCCGACGGAGCACGAGTTAGTTCAAGCAAAGTCTGTCGGTGTAGTGATTGCAGGCATCACGGACTTGAAGCTGGGATTAGCTCACCTTCGCCTTCATCGAGATGCAGCGCTTGGCATGATCGCGGTGGCAATCCAGCGCGGTGGTATTACGGCGCTAGTAGTTACCTGCCTGCTCTTGGAGCGAAATACTTTTCATAATCCCAATAATCCCGATGCTGGTTTGGCGGGGTTAGTACAACTTGTGACGGCCTCAGGAGTGGGCGTCTTCTGCGGCGCAGTAATTGCCCCTTGGGCTGCTCGTAGATTAGGACGCCACCGTTGGATTCGTATCGCTCTGGTTCTCAGCGCAGCGCTAGTCCCGGTATTCATTTGGGGTTCACATATTATGTTGGCAATTGCCGCATTCTCAGTCGCTGGATTTGGGCAGTCAGTGAAAGTGACGTGTGATGCGCTTGTGCAAGGAAGTATTGCCGATGAGTTTCGAGGTCGGGTCTTCTCTGTCTATGACGTTCTCGTCAATGCGGCGATCGTCTCTGGTGCTGGATTGGCTGCACTCATCGTGCCGAAATCCGGCAGATCCCTCTTACTCCCACTTATCGTGGTCTTTTCCTACTTGCTCATGGCTTTTCTGCTGAGAGGATTGAGTAAACCAATCACTGATTCGGTTGATTCTCCATCCACCACTTCTTAAGTTCTTCAGTAGCGAGGTCACGCCCAAGCGGTCCGCGATCGAGTCGTAACTCCATGAGATAGTCATAGGCCGCGCCCACTAATCGTGAAGGTTTTAATCCTAAAATCTCCATAATTTCATTGCCGTCTAAATCAGGTCGCAATGAAGCGAGCTCCTCTTCTTCGGCCAAGCGGGCAATCCGCGCCTCGAGGTCATCATATGTCGCAGCGAGGGTGGCAGCTTTACGTGCATTACGAGTAGTGCAATCAGAGCGTGTCAAGACATGCAAATGAACGAGTAAATGTTCAGCATCACGTACATATCGTCTGACAGCACTATCGGTCCACTCGCCACTGCCATACCCGTGAAAACGTAAATGCAATTCGACAAGAGTCGTTACATCATTCACGATCTCGTTGCTATATCGCATAGCCTTAAGTCGAGATTTTGCTAGATGCGCTCCAACTACTTCGTGGTGATGGAAGGAAACACCACCTCCAGGTATCAGCGCTCTAGTTTTAGGCTTACCGATATCGTGCAAAAGCGCCGCTAGCCGAATCACAAGATTAGGACCACCTAAACGATGCTCCATACCGATCGCTTGCTCTAAAACGATGAGTGAATGTTCATAAACATCTTTATGGCGATGGTGCTCATCAATTTCTAATTTCAATTTAGGTAATTCAGGAATTACATAATCAGCGACACCGGTGGAAACCATCAAACTCAAGCCAACCCGAGGTTGTGCAGACATGAGAAGTTTGTTGAACTCCTCCCTGATGCGTTCAGCTGAAATAATAGAGAGGCGATCCTTCATTACTTCAATCGCTTTGAGCACTTCCGGATCAGGAGTAACGCCAAGTTGTGCAGCAAATCGGATGGCGCGCATTATGCGAAGTGGGTCATCGGAGAAAGATTCTTCTGGAGTACCTGGGGTGGAGAGTCGTTTCTCATTAAGCGCAGAGACTCCGTCAAAGGGATCGACGAAGCGCGCCCCACTCTCTTCAAGAACCAACGCCATCGCGTTGATAGTGAAATCGCGTCGTCGTAAATCGCCTTCGAGTGAATCACCAAACTCAACCTGTGGTTTGCGACTCTCGGGGTCATAGAGCTCGCTTCGAAAAGTGGTGATTTCAATCTGCAAGTCACCGCGTGCACCTGAGATCGTGCCGTACTCGATTCCGGTCTCCCAGACGGAGTCGCACCACCCTTGGAGCACTTTCTTGATTTCTGCAGGGCGGGCTGCTGTGGTGAAATCCAAATCCGTTGAGAGTCGTCCCAGGATGGCATCCCGCACACACCCTCCCACCAGGGCTAATGGGCTTCCGGCGGCAGAGAATTGGCTCGCTAACTCGCCTACCTCGGGAGCGAGGCGCTCGAGTTCGTGCAGCGCGAGTTGCGCGGCGGCGGCATGGAGCGGCGAGTTCATAAGTTCAAGGGTAGGGGTAGGAAGGGTGGCTCGTTACGCTGTAGCCATGACCCCCGCGCACGAGCATGGGGCGCTTCCACCTTTTGGGCAGCCGGCACGCCCCACTCCAGCCGCCCTAGCGGGAAAGAAGCGACCTTCGGCACCCTCACCTCACTCCCCACACGTCACTACGCCCACAAGTAAAGAGCGTCGTGAGAAACCACGTCGACGCAACGAAGAGATCAGTGCAGGCGGATTAGTTATTGATCCCACCGGAGATCTCGGCCTTCTTATCGGGCGCCACGATAAACGCGGGCGTACGCTCTGGTCTCTTCCAAAGGGACATATTGAATCTGGTGAGACCCCTGAAGATGCTGCTATCCGAGAGGTGGCCGAGGAGACCGGAATTGAGAGTGCGATTACTCGATCGCTTGGTGTGATTGATTTCTGGTTTATGGCCGAAGGGAAGAGAATTCATAAGACAGTTCATCATTTTCTCTTCCGGATGACTGGTGGAACATTAGAACCCCAACAAATTGAAGTCGATGAAGTCGCCTGGTTTCCACTCGGCGAAGTATCTAAGCGCTTGGCTTACTCCGACGAACGAAAGCTCATTGCAAGTTTTGGCGATCTCAAGAAATTAATCTGATGAAGAGAGTCTTGCTCGCTCTCGCACTCCTTTTCTCTACCCTCTTTCATCTGCAGCCGGCAGAAGCAGCCACCTCTACCATCAACTATGCGTTTTCCAATATTGCGCAAGCCAGTGCAAATTCTTCGGCCAGTATCAGTCTTGAACTCACCTCACCAGATGGAGCTCGTTCGTGGGCTGTACGTATATTGCAAGCTCCAAAAGTTTTCTCCTCTCGCAGCGAATTGCTTGCCTTCGAAAAGAATCCTTCTCTCGCCACGCAAGTAGTTGCTACCAAGAGTGGCAGTGCAGAATTAGAGAAGAATAATCCTCTCCGGGTACTGATAGATATTCCAAATGCCCCTCAAAAATCGTTAGAAATACAGGGGTTTGTCGCAGAAATCTCGACCATAGGAGGCAAACCTGCCAGGGTCCCGTTCTTCCTTATCGGCAAAGGTAATAAAGGTGTAGTGCCGACACCCGTTTCGTGGATATGGCCAATTCTTGATACCCCTCACAGAAATATTCAAGGCATCTTTACTGACGACATGCTTGCAACAAGTTTGCTTCCACAAGGGCGCCTTGGTCGAATGCTAACGGCGGCTGAGGGAAGAAACTTTACTTGGTACATCGATGCTGAGTTAATTGAAAGTGTCGAAGCGATGAGTAAGGGATACACATTACTTGACGGCACTGAGGGTGTGGGTAAAAGTGCGGCGTTGCAGTGGTTAGCACGCTTGCGAAGCGCAATTGTTGGCCGTGATGTCTATGCCGCTCCCTACGGTGACCCGGATTTGGCCACGTTTATCTCTTTGAAAAAACCTAGTGACTTAGCAAACCTTCAAGTAATTGGAGCTAACCGGCTTGCCCAAGCGCTAGGCGTAAGTGTGCAGAGCGATCTCGCTTGGCCGAGTGGAGGAATACTTGCCGCAAAATCACTCGAGTATTTGAAGAGTGCGGGATATACAAAGTGCCTCGTAAGTCGAAAAATGTCGCCGGCCCCAATCAAAGAGAGTGCGACGCGAAGTTCGTTAGCTCAAATCAAGGGAGTTGAGCTCTTTATTGGTGATGACATTTTGTCGGGGTACTTAAAGAATATTTCGATTGAACAGAGCAACCACTTCTACGCCCAGCTTGCAATGATCACTGCCGAACGTCCCACGACTTCACGACCGCAGATTGTGATTCCCGACCGGATGCCAGTTCTTACCTATAGCCAGGCATTGGTGGCTGATCGAGAATTACCTATTAATGAGATCGCTAGCGACAACTCTCTTGGTCTCTCCACCCCACTCAGCCCTATGAAAATTTCCCTTCTGGAGCCCCGCACGACCGCTCTCCTGCCAGAGATTGAAGGAATGCTCACGCAATTTGGGGCCATCACCACCCCTGCCCACCTCATCACTACTGAACCCAAGCTTCGCTCAACTCTTATTTTGGCCACGGCTTGGCGAGCGGCCCCGTTTGCTGGATATCTCTTCGCGCAATCATCGCTGAAGAGCGCCGAGAAAATGATCCGCCAAGTTCGCGTTCTTCCTGGTCGCTATACGTTGACAGACCTCAGTGGAAAAGTGCCCTTGACTGTGAGTAACGATGCCGCGCTGCCGGTTGAAGTACACCTGGAATTGCGACCCACAACACTGCGCCTTCAAGAACCAGAAATTATTGATCTGAATTTACCCGCGCAATCACACTCACAGATTTTGGTACCTCTCACGGCCTATTCGTCCGGTGAAGCTTTCGTTGAAGCCAGACTCTTAGACGCATCGAATCATCAAGTGGGCGATGTTGCCATGCTGCAAATTTCCATCTCGAGCATTCCACCTGCAGCCATCTTGGTGACGGAGATTGCTGGCGCTGCCTTACTCCTGGCCGCGAGTGCACAGATTATTCGTCGTGTCAGAAGGAGTCGATCATGAGCCAAGTGATGCGCTCCTCAGCAGTGATGGCTGTGGGAACTACGCTCTCTCGACTTACTGGACTTGTGCGCAATCTCTTGCTGGTTATTGCACTAGGTACAGCAATCCTCGGCGATACGTATCAGGTCGCCAATACCATTCCCACGATTATTTATATTCTGGTAGCAGGCGGTGCGCTCAACGCGGTTTTTGTACCGCAACTTGTAAGAGCTATGAAAGATAATCAAGATGGTGGCAGTGCCTTTACTTCTAAATTGGTAACAGCAACCATTGTTATTCTCGGTGGTGCCACTTTGATAGCAATTCTCTGCGCTCCGCTCATCATTCGTCTCTATGCGAGTAAATTCTCAGAGCCTGGTTTTGTCGACGAGTTAAATCTCACTGTAACTTTTGCGCGATATTGTTTACCGCAGATTCTCTTTCTTGGGCTCTTCACCATTTTGGGGCAAATTGCTAACGCCCGCGGAAGTTTTGGTCCAATGATGTGGGCACCGATCGCCAATAACCTCGTAGTCATAGCAGTTTTAGGCATCTTCATATCTATTGCTCCCTCAGTAACTGCAAATTCCCTCACTGGAGGCGAAGAAGCCTTACTGGGTATAGGTACGTCATTCGGTGCCCTCGTTCAAGCCCTGCTCCTCCTACCAGTGATCGCTCGATCTGGAGTCAAGCTCAAGCCCAACTTCCATTGGGGAGAGTTACGAAAGTCTGCTGGTTTAGCTACTTGGACTCTCATCTTTGTGCTTCTCAATCAATTAGGTTTTATGGTCATCGTAAATCTCTCGACTGCAGTATCAGTCCGCGCTGCGCAAGCAGGCATTACTGACGGACTGGGCTTTACTCCCTATCAAAATGCTTATCTGATATTTATGTTGCCTCATTCAATTATTGCAGTTTCATTTGTGACCGCTCTCTTACCGAGGATCTCTAGGTCGGCCGCAATGGGTGAGAAGGAGAGTGTTAAAAGAGATCTTTCACAGCACCTTGGGATCGTGGGTGCATTCACAATTCCTGCCGGTATGGCCTTCCTCTTTTTGGGCCAACCCATTGCACATTTGCTCTACTTAGGTGCGGATAGTTCGAGTGCCCAACAAATCGGTTCGGTGCTCGCAGGATTCTCACTCGGGATCATTCCGTTCTCGGCTTCATATCTCCTACTTCGCGGCTTCTACGCTTACGAGGAGACGAGAACTCCTGCCTTTATCACTCTCATTATGAATCTGGTGATGTGCGGATGCGCATTCCTTGCCTATCACTTCCTCCCGCTCCGCTGGGTCACCATAGGAATCGCGGTATCTTTCGGAATTGGTTATGTCGTAAGCACTTTTGTAGCTTCAAGAATTCTTCGAAAGAGGGTCGGTGTGCTTGAGGGGGCGCTATCGACGTATGCGAAGTTGTTCTTGCTCGCCCTCATTGCTTTCCTACCCTCATTGGCTATCCATCGAATAATCCCTACCGCCAACGAGAGCTTCGCAGCGGTTGTTGAATTGCTGCTCTCGGGTGGCGTTGCGCTCGCCCTCTATCTCTGGTTCGGCGGTCTCATGAAGATTGATGCCCTCATGCAGATTCGCCAGCCACTTTCAACGGGTTGGCAACGCCTCACCGGAGCGCGTCGCCGGGGCGGGAATCAATAGCGCCTAGGATTGGTTTCATATTCATCGATGGAAGGTAAGAGATGGCTCTGGCTCATGGAACACGCGACAACCCCGCTGAAGTAGTAATCGTGGGATCAGGTCCCGCCGGTTACACGGCGGCGATCTACACCGCGCGCGCCCAACTGAAGCCGATTCTCTATCAAGGATCGGTCACTGCAGGTGGAGCCTTGATGAACACCACCGAAGTTGAGAATTTTCCCGGATTCACCGCCGGAATTATGGGTCCAGAATTAATGGATTCCATGCGAGATCAAGCTGAGCGCTTCGGAACGGAATTGATCACCGATGACATCACCGAAATGGAGTTGGCTGGGAGTGTCAAGCGACTAGTCGATGGCTCCGGTAACGAAGTCTTCGCCAAGAGTGTCATCTTGGCGATGGGTTCGGCCTATCGCGAATTAGGGCTACCCGACGAGAAGCGACTCTCCGGTCATGGCGTCTCTTGGTGTGCTACCTGTGATGGCTTCTTCTTCCGTGATCAAGATATTGCCGTCGTGGGTGGCGGGGATTCAGCGGTAGAAGAGGCTACCTTCCTTACCCGATTCGCCTCTTCGGTCACCATGATTCATCGCCGTGACTCACTCAGGGCTTCAAAAATCATGGCCGAGCGCGCCCATAGCAATCCAAAGATTAAATTTGCTTGGAATAGCGAAGTGAGTGAAATACACGGAGAAGCGAAGGTCAATGCAGTCACGCTGCGCAATGTCAATGACGGATCTACCAGCACCCTTCCCATCACTGGGCTCTTTGTGGCCATTGGCCATGATCCGCGGAATGAGTTAATCAAGCACCAGATATCCCTAGATAGCGAGGGATATGTGTTAGTTGAGGAACGCAGCACTCGTACCAATCTCTCGGGAGTATTCGCCTGTGGAGATTTGGTTGATCACACATATCGACAAGCTATTACGGCGGCTGGCTCGGGATGCCAAGCAGCGCTCGATGCGGAACGTTTTCTTGCCGGCTCACACTAAGATCTAGAGATAACGAAGGGAAAAATAATGGGTGCCACGTCTCCAGTAACAACAGCAACCTTTGATGCCGAGGTGCTTAAGAGCAACTTGCCAGTTCTCGTAGATTTTTGGGCAGAGTGGTGTGGTCCATGCCGCGCTGTGGGTCCAATTCTTGAAGAGATCGCAAAAGAACATGGTGCAAAGCTCAAGATCGTCAAACTCAATACTGACGAGAACTCCGAGATTGCCATCAAATATGGCATCACTTCAATTCCAACTTTGAACGTTTTCGTTAATGGCGAAGTTGTAAAGACAATTGTCGGAGCCAAGCCAAAGCCCATGCTTTTGAAGGATCTCGAAGCTTTTATCTAAAGAGGCGTAGACCTTAGATATCTCATGACATTAAAGCGTGGGTCCCGGGGGATTGAAGTTGTTGAACTCCGTGACACTTTGGTCCGTCTTGGGTTGCTAGAAAGCGCTCCATTTGTCGTGGAACATGACCTCTTTGACGAAGAGGTTGAGATAGCGGTGCGCGCTTTTCAACAGGGTCGCGGTTTAACTTCCGATGGCATCGTAGGCACTCACACATTCCGTGCCCTCGATGAAGCCCGATGGCGGTTAGGTGATCGTGTCATCCGAATGAGTTCTCCTATGATGCGCGGCGATGATGTCGCCCTGCTACAGACTCGCTTGATGGAGATGGGTTTTGATCTAGGTCGAATCGATGGCATTTTTGGTCCGCGAAGCGCTGAAGCACTTGCCGCTTTCCAAAAGTCATCGGGTTTAACTGGTGATGGTTCGTGTGGCCCAGAGACTCTCCTTGCCTTACGACGCCTTCAACGCACCGTGACTGGCGGGGTGGCGCACGGCCTACGAGAAGCAGACGCGATTCGTCGCCAAGGTCCTGCATTATCGGGAAAGCGAATTGTTATTGACCCTGGCCATGGTGGTGATGACGTAGGGGTCAACGCGTTCGGTCTCAATGAATCAGAGATTGTCCTTGATGTGGCTTCACGCATTGAAGGCCGACTCGGTGCACTCGGTGTCGCTGTCTATTTAACACGCGGCGCACAAAGTTCTCTTATTGATGATGGTAAGAGAGCCGAGTTCGCAAATCAGAGCGGAGCGGATCTCTTTCTTTCACTCCATCTCGATGAAAATCTTGCGCCCGATGCACGAGGAGTGGCGACTTACTTTTACGGCAATGATGCCCACGGTGCGCGCTCGGTGGTGGGTGAGCGTCTGGCATCACTCATACAACGAGAGATTTGCGCGAGAACAGATCTCCTTGATTGCCGAGTGCATGCAAAGACTTGGGAACTTCTCAGAAATACACGCATGCCAGCAGTTCGTGTGGAGCTTGGGTATCTCACCAACCCTGGTGATGCTGCCCGGCTGAGAGATGGTGACTTTAGAGAGGTCTTAGCGGAGTCTCTCGCGATCGCTATTCAACGCCTCTACTTGCCTGAAGATGGAGAAGGTGAGACAGGGGTACTCCGCTTGGGCGATTTGCGTGAGAAGATGTAGGCATGAGTACTGGATCGCGCCTCGATTCTTTCGTTGCGCGTTATGCGGAGCGGACCAAAGGCATGACTGCCAGCGAGATCCGGGCGCTCTTTGCGGTGGCCTCTCGACCTGAAGTCGTCTCACTCGCGGGAGGAATGCCAAACCTCACCGCGTTACCGATGGATGTGGTTTCTCAGATCGTCGCTGATGTCATCAATGAAAATGGTCAAGTCGCTTTGCAGTACGGCAGCGGGCAAGGTGATCCCGTACTCCGTGAGCAAATCACTGAAATTATGAAGCTCGAGGGAATTGATTCTCATCCCGACGATGTGGTCGTTACTACTGGTTCACAACAAGCGCTCGATCTGGTCGCACGAATATTTCTTGATCCAGGTGATGTCGTTCTCGCGGAGGCCCCGTCGTACGTAGGCGCCCTTGGAACCTTCCGGCAATACCAAGCGCGCATTGTTCACGTTGAAATGGATGATGATGGTTTGATTCCAGAGAGATTGCGTGAAGCAATCGCTCATACACGTGCTCAAGGTGGAAGGATTAAGTTTCTTTATACAATTCCAAATTTTCATAATCCTGCCGGAGTTTCACTTTCACTCGAGCGCCGCCAAGAAGTTCTTAAAATTGCCCGCGATGCCGACATCCTCATTATTGAAGATAACCCTTATGGTCTGCTTGGTTTTAATACCGAACCCACTCGAGCAATGCGAGCGGATGACCCGGATAATGTCGTTTATTTAGGCTCTTTTTCGAAGACATTTGCCCCAGGACTTCGAGTGGGTTGGGCGGCTGCGCCGCATGCGGTCCGTGAAAAACTTGTCCTAGCTAGTGAGTCTTCCATTCTCTGCCCTTCAAATTTTGCACAGATGGCGATCTCTCGGTATTTCGCAACTCAACCGTGGCAGGATCAAATTAAGTCTTTCCAAGGTCTCTACCAAGAACGTCGCGATGCGATGTTAGAGACTCTCGAACAACTCTTTCCGGCAACTGCTACATGGACTAAGCCTGGCGGTGGTTTCTATGTGTGGGTAACACTTCCCGAGGGTCTTGATACAAAGGCCATGCTGCCTCGCGCAGTCACTTCACGCGTGGCTTATGTCCCAGGAACTGCTTTCTTCGCCGATGGCTTTGGCTCATGGTCGATGCGCCTCTCTTACTGTTATCCATCCCCGGATCGAATTCGTGAAGGCGTGCGTCGCCTTGCAGGAGTGATTGAGGAAGAGATGGAGTTGCGGGCCACTTTTGGAAGTGCGGCTATCCCAGTGAGTGAACGTCCGCAAAGGATCCTGCCCCCTAGTGAATTGATGTGAGTGCGATGAAGTTATCCCGTGTACTGGTGCTCTCTGGGGGTCTCTCCCATGAAAGGGATGTCTCTATTCGTTCTGGTCGTCGCGTGGCAGAGGCGCTTCGCTCGCAGGGGGTGGAGGTCAGCGAGGTCGACTCCGATAGTTCACTCCTTCCCACCCTCTCGGGGCTTGAGCCAGGGAGCGTCATTTTTCCTACCCTCCACGGAGCAGCGGGGGAAGATGGCGCTATTCGTGACATCTTCGAGATGCTGAGGCTGCCCTACGTGGGATCGAGCGCAGATGCTTGCCGGCGATCCTTCGATAAGCCAGTTGCTAAAGGAATCGTGGAAGCTGCGGGAATTCGAGTTCCGGCATCCAGGGTCTTGCCACACTCCACCTTTCGCGAGCTCGGCGCCCAGTACTTACTGCCATTGATCGAAGGATCTGTCGGCTTACCCCTGATGGTCAAGCCAGCCAAGGGCGGATCAGCTTTAGGTGCCAGTGTGGTTCGTACCGCTGCGCAACTTCCGGAAGCCATGATCTCTGCCTTCTCTTATGGCAGTGACGTGGTGATAGAACCTTTTATTGCTGGACGCGAAATCGCACTCTCAATCATCGAGGAGAGTGACGGAACACTTACTGCACTTCCCGCCGTAGAGATTGTTGCTGATTCTGGTTTCTACTCATATGACGCTCGATATACAGCTGGCCTTACTGAATTCTTTGTGCCCGCAAATATTGATGCGGCGTTGAGTGCTCGAGCAGCTGAAGTTGCTAAGAAGGTTCATATGGCTCTCGGGCTTCGTGATCTTTCGCGTTCCGACCTCATCATCGATGAGAATGGTGAGATTTGGTTCCTTGAAGTAAATGTTGCCCCTGGCATGACGGAGACATCTCTCTTGCCTCAAGCAGTTGCAGCTGCTGGGAGAGATATCGGAGCTCTCTATAAAGAGTTAGCGGAACGCGCGCTCCTTCGTAAGTAGCCTACTTCTCAATAACTCCAAGGATTCTTTCGAGATCATCGATAGATGCAAACTCGATTGAGATCTTTCCTTTGCTGCGTCCTAATTCAATTTTGACACGAGTATCTAATTGATCAGAAAGCCGACTAGATATTTCTGCAAGCCGTGGCGATGATGGACGAGTATGTTTTGTGCGCGTCTTTTTCTCATCTTCTAATCCGCCCATTGCGACAATTTCTTCAACTGCTCGCACACTTAAGCCTTCAGCCACAATCTTCGTCGCTAATCTCTCTATCTCCTCGGAGGTAGATAGTGAGAGAAGTGCTCGTGCATGCCCTGCGGAGAGCACACCTGCAGCGACTCGCTTTGCGACGGTAGGTGGTAATTTCAATAACCTTAAAGTGTTAGATATTTGTGGGCGTGAGCGACCAATACGAGTAGCGAGTTCTTCTTGTGTGCAACCAAAATCTTTCAGTAATTGTTCATATGCGGCTGCTTCTTCTAACGGGTTAAGTTGCGCGCGATGTAAATTTTCTAACAGCGCATCTCGAAGTAAGTCATCATCTGCGGTCTCTTTTACGATGACAGTTATCTCGTTAAGCCCCGCCTCTTTACTTGCTCGCAGGCGACGCTCACCCATAATCAATTCATATTTCCCGCCAGCAAGTGCACGCACGACGGGCGGTTGTAGAAGACCGACCTCTTTGATGGAGGCGGTGAGTTCAGCGAGGGCTTCTGGCTCAAAAATCTGACGCGGCTGCCGCGGATTAGCTGAGATGCTAGTGAGCGGAACTGTGGCGAGATGGAGTAAACCCTCGAGTGAAGATTGAGAGTTATCCACAGGCGCTGAGGGAGGTGTGGATACCTCGCTGACCTGGTCTTTTACCTCTTTTAAGGAGGAGTTCTCCACCGGCTTACTCGGTGAAGAAGTAGGGATGAGCGCTCCAAGGCCGCGGCCCAGTCCGCCCTTCTTTCCACTCATGAATGGCTACTTCCTTTGATGTCGTTGGCGCGTTCGGCGATCTCTCTGGCAGCTGCCAGATAAGCCACTGCGCCAGGTGAGAGTGGGTCGTATGTCATCACAGTTTGACCATATGACGGCGCTTCTGAGAGTCGCACACTACGAGGGATTGCAGAGGTGAGCACCTCGGCCGGAAAGTGTGCCCGTACGTTCTCAGCCACGTCATTAGCGAGACGAGTTCGCCCATCAAACATTGTGAGGAGGATGGTAGAGAGATTGAGTCCTGGGTTGAGATGTTCAGTTACCAAGCGGACGGTGCCGAGTAATTGGGTGAGGCCTTCGAGTGCGTAATACTCGCATTGAATGGGAATGAGGAGTTCTTCAGCCGCAACTAGGGCGTTAAGAGTGAGTAATCCAAGGCTGGGAGGGCAATCAATAAAGACGTAATCGACTCGATTTCCAGCTGCTTCGCGGAGGGATAAATAGCTCTCCAAGAGGCGGCGGAGGCGATTTTCACGCGCCACCATAGGAACTAATTGAATCTCCGCGCCGGCAAGGTCAAGCGTTGCTGGCGCACACTCCAACCCATCAAATCCAGGCACTTTCACGATGACTTCAGCGAGTGGGCGAGACTCCACTAAGACTTCAAACATGCCAGGAATCGCCTCATCGTGGTGTTCCACACTGAGAGCGGTAGAGGCATTTCCTTGTGGATCTAAGTCAATGACGAGGACTTTGAGACCGCCCATCGCGAGGGCGGCGGCGATATTGACTGAAGTGGTCGTCTTACCGACCCCACCTTTTTGGTTGGCAACTGTGAAAATACGGGTAGCGGGCGGGGCGGGCATCCGCTCCTTCAGGCGACGGATACCGATCACGCTCCGTGTTTCACGTGAAACGCTCACTGAGCCCCCTTTCGCACGATCAGAATCTTGCCACTCTCGATTCCCTCAAGATAGGGCTCTTCAATGGCGACCGTATCGGGCTTTAAGCGGGAGATCACTTTCTCTGCCTGTCGCACCTCTCCTTCGACGCTGCTCCCTTTCAGTGCCACTAGGGCGCCGCCGGGGGCAATGAGATGCCAGATTTGCGGGAGGAGTTTCTCAGTGGCGGAGAGCGCTCGCGCGGTCACTACTTGGTATGCACCCTTGGTCTCCTCAGCACGACCGCGGATAATTGTGATATCGAGCCCTGACTCGATCTTCACCTCTTCTAGAAAATCTATCCGCCGTTGAAGTGGCTCCAGGAGCGTCACTTGGAGGTCGGGGCGAGCTAAAGCTAAGGGGATCCCAGGAAGCCCGGCCCCGCTGCCGATATCAATCACGCTGGCGCCATCAGGGATAAAAGGGGTGAGGAGGAGAGAGTTGAGGATGTGGCGGCTCCAGATCCTTGGTGCCTCTCGCGGCCCTATGAGGCCACGCTCAATTCCCGCGGTAAGGAGTAACTCCGCATAGCCCGTAATCTCATTGACGTGCGCGGGGAAGTAATGGGTGAGCACCCCCTCTGGGGGTGTTTCACGTGAAACGTTAGGCAGGAAGAATCACTACCCGGCGGTTCGGTTCCTCACCCTCAGACTCGCTGGTGAGATCAGATTCAGCCACGGTGTCATGGACGATCTTCCGCTCAAAGGGGTTCATGCTCGCCATGCGGACGGCAGTTCCGGTGCTCTTCACCTCTTCGATCGCGCGCAGGGCCGCCTCAGCGATCTCCTCGCGACGTTGCACCCGGTAGCCCTCGATGTCGAGCATCAGGCGGCTGCGCTCATCGGTTACCGTTTGAACCGCGAGCCGGGTGAGCTCTTGGAGGGCATCCAGAACCTCGCCGTTACGGCCGATGAGCGCGCTCAAATTGCCGCCAGCGATCGCTACCGCTGCCCGGCCATTCTCCACATCCATATCGATATCGCCATCAAGGTCGGCAATATCCAAGAGCGCCTCGAGGTAATCTGCGGCGATCTCGCCCTCCTCTTCGAGGCGGGTTAAGAGCGGCTTCTTCTCTTCTGCCTGATCAATTACGCTCTCTTTAGTGGTCTCGCTCATTAGTACTCCTTAGGTTAGGTTCAAAATCTGGGGTTTATAACCACTTATGACCTATTTTGTATAGGTATCGGTTATTTCTTTCTCTTCGGTTTCTTAGCTCTCTTGGGTTGTACTCGTTGGCCGGAGGGCTCTTCGGAAGCGTTCTCCTCTGAACTTCCACTCGCTAATTCCCCTAGCGATCCACTGGAGTCACTCTGGAGGTCATTTTTGGGAGTGTTCTTACGCGCTTGGCGCGCTTCCCATTGTTCGTATGCTGGCGAACCAGGTGTGGGGTTATTGCGAATGACATAGAACTGTTGGCCCATCGTCCATAAGTTCGTGGTGAGCCAATAGAGCAGAACACCGACTGGGAAGTTAATTCCAGAGACAGCAAAAATAATGGGGAAGACATAAAGCAAAATCTTCTGTTGTTGCACCATCGGGTTGTTCTCAAGTGATGCCGCCGGCATACCCTTCATCATTAGTTGGCGTTGTGTGGTGAAGGTTGTTGCCGACATAAGGATGATCAGAATTACCGTAACAATTTTGACTGTTACCGTAGAGGTCGAGCTTGCTGCAGGGTGCATAAAAGATTCAGAGAGTTTCGCACCGAAGAAGTGTGCATTCGCTGCATCACAGACTTCATCGCGAGTAAATACTCCAGCATTCACATGTTTGGCTGCTGTGGTCGCGCACTTACCGTACTTATCTAGACTTCCCGAAATGCTATTGAGGACTCGGAAGAGCGCAAAGAAGATGGGGGCTTGAGCCAAGATTGGGATACAGGAAGCGAGTGGGTTGGTGTTGTGCTCTTTGTAGAGTTTCATCAACTCTTCGGATTGCTTCTGACGATCATCTTTGTACTTCTTCTGCAGCTCTTTCATCTTCGGCTGCAGCACCTGCATCGCGCGTTGGCTCTTAATCTGCTTCACGAAGAGCGGAATAAGAATGATGCGAATTGTGATCACAAGACCAACAATCGAGAGTGTCCAGGAGAGCCCGGCGCTGAGACCTAGCCCGCTAAAAAGTGAGTGGAAAGCCCGCATAATGAAGGAAACCGCAATGTAGAGCGGGTTAAGAATGGAGTCCATGGGCACCTTCTCTATTAGTGGCTCTATTAGTGGCTCTATTAAATGCAGCCTCTTGCGTATTTATCGGCGTCACATAATCAACGCCGCCAGCACTCCATGGGTTGCATCGGAGTAAGCGCCAGAGTGCCATTCCCACGCCACGTATACCGTAAGAGGAAATAGCAGTGATGGCATATGAAGAACATGATGGGTAGTACTTACAACGGGGAGCTAAACCAGGAGAAATAAACTTTTGGTAGAACCGAAGCGGTGAGATCGCGATGGTGCGGGCAAGGTTCTTCATGCTCGGCCTACCGTAATAAGAGCCGCTTCAATCTCTGCTTCAAGTTGTGAATATGGAAGTGTGGTAATCGCAGGCAACGCTCGCACCACAAAGCGATCTGCTGGATTAAGGCGACTGACTCGAGGGGAGATGATCGCTCGTAATTGACGAGTCACCCGATGACGAACAACGGAGTTACCCACACTCTTAGAAACAATGAAACCCACTTGCCCAGAAGAGCTTGGGGTCTCTGTGCTCCCAGTGTGCAAGACAAAAGCAGATGAGGCGACGCGACGACCACGAAGGGCTCGTTTGAAATCTCTATTTGTACGTAGACGCTCGACGCGCTTCATACGGACTCGACAGTCAGGC
>Ga0214919_10004514_pt1 | contig 20346 bp, 23 predicted proteins | sample LL1503_MetaG_FD_177994 | JGI IMG/M metagenome (GOLD analysis project Ga0214919, IMG submission 177994) | Freshwater microbial communities from Lake Lanier, Atlanta, Georgia, United States - LL-1503 | ecosystem: Environmental > Aquatic > Freshwater > Lake | place: USA: Georgia | collected... | reverse complement strand
CTCTATTAAATAGAATATAAAATTGTATTTTTAATACATTACTCTTAATAGTAATAGATAAATCAAATATACAAACATAAGAAATATAATAACCATTATCGCATTACTACAAGTTATATTTGAACCAACTTTATTTTTAACAAAACATTTCATACATTTACAGTTATTTACATGAGGCTCAATTAAATCATATGCAGATTCTGGTTCTCCTGTAATTTCATTTGCAGAAACAGATATAATTTCAACTGGGTTGTTTTCAATTAATTTATCACCCCCATTATCTACGGTACCATCTTTATTTAAATAATACATTTTAAGTTTTTTTTTATTAAAGATTAGATTTTTTTAAAACATTGTTTAAAAAAATAATGAAACAATATATAAAAAAAAATGTTTGTGACATTTATAACATCTATATCTTTCATTTTAGGAGGATACTATATATTAAAAAAATCACACCCTGACTATATTAAAGTAAAATATCAAAAATGGGTTAGTTTGAATTCAATGATGGCAACTAAATATAAGTCGAAGTCTATAGTGAAAATTATGAGTGTGTATATGATTTTCAAATTTTTATATTTACAAACATTGCAATATTTGACAAATACTGTTGTTAAAATAGATAAAAATAGTTATGAGATTACGTATATAATAAATGGAAAGATTTATAAAATGGTTGTAAAGACGGAAAGAGGTCCTTTGAATTATTACAAAATTTTAAATGATAAAAATGAAAATATTATAGATGAAATTTCTCAGTATTATGGACCTCATTATAAAAATCAAGTTAAGCTAACACCTTTATTTTTCAATACGTCAAAAATAAGTTTGATATCTTTTGATGATTCAGAGAAAGTTTTTGATAAGAATGATAAAATAATCTTATAGAATAATAATTTTTTATAACTAAATAATTCTAGTTATAAAAAAAGATTTTATAGTATTTATTTTTTTATATCTGTAACTTTTACTTTTTGCATTTCAACATTGTTTCCTTTTCTTGCTTCCAGAATTTCATTTAAGACATTTTTTGCGTTCATAATTCCATGTGCTTCCAAAATTTTTATTGATTCTTGTTCGGCATTTTTCTTACTGACGGTAATTCTTTTTTTTTTATTTTCGATGATAATTGCAGTATCCTTATCTTTTACACCAGGTATATTTTTTTCATTTAGGTAAGAAATAATATTTTTTTCTAGTTGCATTGATCTTTTTTTTAGTTCAGTACTAACACCTTTTAAGCGTTTTATTTCAGTGTTGATTTCTTTCAGTTCTGTTACATAATTTTGTATTGACATTTTCTCTGTTTTCATTTAAAAAAATTCTTTTTTAAGTAATATTTTAAATATTGTCAATATCAATTTCTTTTTTTTCTTTGATAATTTCCTCTTCTTCGCTTTCTTCATTTGTAAAGTCGACTCCGTCATCTTTGGTTTCTTCGACATCTTCGTATAACTTTATATTATCTGGAATTTCATTTTCTTTTTTAAGATAATTTATCTCTGGTATTTCATATTTATATATAATATCAGCCTTCGCTTGTTCGAATTCTCTTAAACTAACCAAAACTACGTCGTTAATCTTTATCCAAACTTTTTTTCTCATACTTCCCCTAATATGACAAAGTCTAGTAACTCCATCGAAACATAAAACTTCTAAACGACAATTTCCTAATAGTTTTGTAACTTGGCCATATTCTTGATCTTCTGTTTTTTTATCAACATGCTTAGTGCTTTTAAAATCTTCAGTTGTTTTAGATTCATTCTTCTTTTTCTTATGTGCTTTACCGCCTTTGACGTTTTTTTTAACCATATTTAATATATTTATTGTTTGTTGTTCTGATATATATTAATTCTATTAATGATAAAAAATCAATTTTTAATTTTTATAAAGCCATCTATAGTATATATTTTCTATATCAATTAAATCATATGACAATTTTTCAGGTTTTTTTAAAAAATTCTTGTTATATTCTTCGATTAATCGTTTAGCGGTTCCTAACAGATTTTTGTTGGTTTCTTTCATTTTTTTACAAACTAAACATTCTGATTTATTTTTATTTGAAATAACATCTTTTGTAAAATAAAAATGATAACAAGAATCGTCTAAATAAACGTAATTATTACCGATTTTTAAAGAATTAAAAAGGTTTTCATGCATTTTTAATAATTCTTTTTGTGAATATGGTCTTGCTGGAGGTATATATTTTAATTCAAGTATTAACATTTTTTTATTTTATAAACTTTTGATCTTTAAGTTAAAAAATTGTTTTTTTATTTAAATGTTATTATTGTTTCAAATGTTTCTAAAGCATTGATAATTTTTCCTCTATTTTGATAAGTATTTGAATCCCTTTTTTCTGTATGTAATAATGTTATAACTATAGAAGGTATATTTTCGCAATGATAAGTACTAGCTTTTTCATTTTTATCAACACGTTCAATCATTTCATCTAAAGGTCCTTCTATTTTTGCTATATATGAATGAGTCAAGCATTTATAAATTTCAGGTAATCTTCTAGTTTGAAAGGAAATCCAACGGATTGTTTTTAATTCTTCTACTGTACCTACACTTGTGTTATTTCCATGTGTGATACATAAAATATATCTATTTTCATTTGTAAGAAGACCATAAACTTTACATACATACATGCTAAATTTTTGACGATTTGTATTTTCACTATCTTTGATTTTTGTCATGGTAGGATTGTTAAAATATTTAACAAAGTAAGAATAAATATTTTCATGTTCAGGTTCATAGTCATCTATTAATTCACCGTAATTCATTTTCTTTTTTCTTTTTCAATTATATCTTTAAAATATTATTTTTAAAAATATATAATAAAAATGTCTTATTTAAATATTTACAGTACAAAAAATTATTTAGACAATGGCGGGTATGATACTACTGGTTTCGATAAATATTCTAGAACTGTTCAAAGTAATAATGGAGTTTTGCCAACAACAAATTATTATAATGATGGTGATACAAAGTTTTGTAATTACAAAAGTAAATGGAACGATGAAAGTAGAATCGTTGATTGTATTGATTGTGTTTCAAATTATGGATTTTATGGAGATAGACAATTTTACTGTGATGGAAAATGTATGAGTAAACATAATATTGGACAAATTTGTTCAGATGGAAGTCTTGTTGCTAGAAATATAGATCAATGTTTTAATCCATGTTATGCTTCTCTTCCAACAACATTAGGAACACAAATTTGTAACACTGATGTAGATTGTAATGTAAATGAAGTTTGTGGATCAACAGGATTTTGCGAAACGCGTCCTTTTATTACTAGTTATAAGAAAGGAATGTCGGGATTCACAGGAGGTTCTGAAGTATCAGAAAGTTTTAAAGATAATATGTTTATAGGTGTATTATAATTTTTTTTAAATATTATATTTCATATAAAAACCAAATATAATATATATTTTTTTTAAAGTATCATGTTTAAAATAGCATTATAAGTTATATATATTATAACGAAGAAGAAAATAAAATTTAGGATGAATTTTTCATCAACAACACAGGTTTATTGTTCGCCGCAATCTTATATTCATAAATTTAGAAAAGCTCAATGGATAATGGTTTACGTTGAAAAAATTATACCATCTAAGTTTCTTATTTTTATTGGAAATACGTTATTTCATTAAAAATAAATATACGTTTTTTTAATTTAAAAAATAAACAAAAAATAAACAAAAAAATATGTCTAAATTAAAATTAGATAATGATTTTTATAATTTTCCATGTCCACATTGTTCAAATGATATTTTTGTTCATAAAACTGAACTAAATTGTCGTATTTTTAGACATGGAATACATAAAGATAGCTATTTACAAATTGATCCTCATTTATCAAAAATATTATGTGATGAATTAGTAGCAAAAAATAAAGTCATAGGATGTGCAAAACCATTTGAAATCATAAATGATTCAACTGGTAATTTAATTGCTGTAATTTGCGACTATAAGTGATAGAATAAAGTTTATTTAATTATTTTACCAAATATATCTTCTAGAACATTAAAATTTTTTCTACACAATGGACATGTCATGTTTTTTTTAGCCCATTCAATTAATGCTTTTGTATAAAAACAATGTCCACAGGATAATTGAGATGTATAAGGTAGTCCATAATAATTTTCACCAGGTCTCAATCTACTAAATGTAATACCACATATTTTATCCTTCCCCCACTTTTTATTATACCACATTTTATTTTGCATTGAAATATATTATTTTTTAAATGATATATTTCTTAAAAAATATATTTCTTATATTCCATATTTTATTTTATCTTCATTTGAAATATAATTTATCAAATGTGAATAAGATGTTTCAGGACATTTTAATTCTTTTAGTTTTAAAACAAACCCAAGAGTCATTAAATTTTTATTTGGATGTGCAGTTTGTAGTTTTTTCTTCAGCTTTTCATCTATAATTTTAGACATACCAAAATCTATTATAAATAATTTGTCATCTTTAAACATGTAGTTTAAAATATTAGAATCAGCATGAAAAACATTAGCCTCATCCAATTTTTTAAAAATATTATAAATCTGTTGTTGTTGCGATTTTGTTAAAATACCATTTTGTTTTTTCATTACTTCGTATAAATGAGTTTCAAGTCTTTCCATTACAATAAAATTATTTTCTAAATCAATGTCAATCACTTTAGGACATATTCCGGTCTTAGAGACCATATTTTGACAATTTGCTTCATTTAATATATTTTTTTTTGATTTAGTCTTTTTAAAAGTTTTCATTGCAAATTCTTTCTTATCCTTTTTTCTTTCAACAAGAAAAGTTACTCCTTCCTTACCTGCATCTCCCAATTGTTTGATTATAGTATATTTTTCGTCCTTAATAGGACGCTGATAATGTTCTTCTTCATTTTCTTTAACAAATTTTCTTGAAAGTTTATATTTACTATCAATATTTTCGTACTTATTATAAAATAATATAATCAGTAATATTAAATCTTTTTTATTTTTATATTCTTTAATTTCCAACTCATCCGCAAGTTCTTTTAAATGCAGATAGTTTTGTTTTTCAAAAAAAGAATAGTCCATTTTTATTTCTTACAATTTATTTTCTATTTTTTAAAGTAATTCAATTTACATTCATTAAACTTAGTATAATCATTGATACTGAAAATCCACACAAAAATCCATAGACTGACTTATTTTTCATACATAAATAAATATTAAACCAATCCTTATAATCTTGGTCTGATTGAGAATGTTTTAACATATAATCAGATTTTGGTAATAACTTATAGACTACCATTGGTAATAATAGCAATAAAAGTATTACAATATTTATTTTTTCAAAATTTGAAGTTTTTTCAGGTGCTTTAAAATAAAACATTACACTAATGACTATTGCTATTAGAACACCTACTATTAAATGAATAATTCTTTCTTTTTTAATATTTTTATATTTAGATAATAATTCATCCGATAAATCATTTGTATAAGTAGTTATTTGATCATGACAATAATAAGTAAATAAATATGATATTAAAAGACCAATATTTATAGAAAGAAGAAGTGAATTTTTCATTTTATTTTTAAATGAAATAAAAAAATGAAAAATTTTTAAAATCAATATAATTTTTAAAAAAAAGAATGAGTGTTGTAAAAAAAACAAGAAAAAGTAAAAAATACAATTTTGTTTTGAAGAATATTAACACTGATAAAATAGACCAAAAATATGGAATTAGTATAATGTCTAATTTGTCACATAATGATGATCAACCAATAAATACTACAAAACTTTCTGAATTAAATGATATTTATTCAAGTAATCAGCCAGATTCTATTTCATTCTTAGACGAAACTAAAAGATTGTATCAATGTTACGTTTCTATGATTGACTTTAATTCAGGTGATAATATAAAAAATTTGAATTATAATTGTTTTTGGTGTAGACATCCTTTTCAATCTGATCCAATTGGATGTCCAATTAGATATGTATCTAATAAAGGAATAAAAACTTATTATTCAGAAATAAGCAAAGACAAGTATATTATAAAAGAAAATATAACAGAACATAAGAAAACTTTACTAACTTCGCAAAGTAATTTTATATTTATACCGATAAAATCAAACAATTCAAATATAACATTTGAAGAAAATTCGCATTATATAACGGATGGTATATTTTGTTCTTTTAACTGTTGTAAAGCATTTATAAATGAAAATAATTATATTTCAATGTATGAACATTCTAATTTCTTACTAACTAAGCTTTATAACGAATTTACTAATTTTTTTAAAAAAGATAATATAAAGAACATTAATCCATCTCCTCATTGGAGACTTTTAAAGATTTATGGAGGTCATTTAAATATAACTCAATTTAGAGAAAGTTTTAACAAAATTCAATATGATTTTCATGATATGTTATCTATTAAAACAAAATTTAAACCATTAGCGACATTGTTTGAAGAAAAAATTAACTTTTAAGATTTTTTAATATTTTATTTTAATATTAAAAAATGAGCAGTTTCTATTTAATCGGAACGCTTCTTGCTTCTCTTGCTTCTCTTGCTTCTCTTAACTTTTTTAGAAGACTTGAGCATTGCTTCCAATGCGTGTTCCAATTTCTTCATCTTTCTTGACTTTCTTGACTTAGACTTCTTAGACTTCTTAGACTTCTTAGACTTCTTAGATCTTCTTTTCTTACCATCAGACTTCTTAGACTTCTTATTAGATCTTCTTCTTTTTTTACCATCAGATTTCTTAGACTTCTTAGACTTCTTAGACTTCTTCTTAGATCTTCTTTTCTTACCATCATTTTGAAACAAATCTTGTAATTCACTAACATTACCGTTTTTAAGATAGTCTGACATTTCAGCTATTTGAGATCTCAGAGGAGTAGTATTGGATCCAGCACCAGAACTATAAGTTGCTAGTTCATTAAAATTAGTGCTTTCACCTGAAACTTTTTCATGACATCTATTCAAATAAAATGTAACTATTGCGTTTTTTGCAAGATCAGAAACACCTGGGTAATGGTGAGTTCCATATCTGTAAAGAACGTCATTAACCCAGAACCTGAATTGACTATTTCTTCCAAGAGCTGAATGCTTTTGCAAATATTCTTGATTATAAAATTGACATAATATTTTCCAAACATTGTTGTTACTTTTTGGAATTTTTGCTTTTTCTCTATATTCTTCTAAATAGTCTTCATCCACACCAATAGCTTTCATTAAAACAAATTGTTTTAAATTCTTTTGAATTTCTCCACCTACTGCTTCTTCTGAAGCAGTTTTAACAAAACTTTCCATTTTTTGGAAATCGCCAACCATTTTTGGTGTTAGACCAAGATAAGGAACACTCATATCCATATTAACATTATACGAGTGACCTTTGTTATCTTGAACAGTTATTTGTGGGGAAAATTGTGAATTTCCCATTTGAGATCCATAAAATCCATCATTATTTTTTGTATATCGCATTTTTATTTATAAACATAAAAAAATATTTTTTTTTTAAATTATTTAAAAAAAATAAAAAAAACAAAAAACTCATAATCAATATTTCATATTAAACTCAAAAGAATTTGGTCTATTTTTTAAAATTTTAATTGGTGCATGTTGTCGAAGTTTATCTTTATTAAAATCACCATATAATGATGTCCAAATTGAATATTTGTTCGTACATTGTTCATATTGAAGTGTATTTTTTACATCATAAACAATTCTTGCTATAACATCACCAATCATATTTTGTATATATTGTTCTTTAGATATTGTTGAATCAAAACCAGTTGGATAATTGTAACTGGAATAGACAGTATTCATAACTTCAAAAATTCTTTTATCAGGTAAAACAATTTTTCTACCTTTTTCATCAACTCCTTCCAAAAGTTGAGTGCATTTATCAGATATAAAATTTACAACATTCTGACTAAAAAATTCGTATATGTACATGTTGTCATTACTATTCGATCCAACAAATTGTGTTTGTTGAAAATAATCAATATAAGTGTTATCTTTACTTGTGTTTGTATCACTTGGTGTTAAAAGATTAGATAAATCATCTTTATTAGAATTTGTTATAATCGTTGAGAGATTTTTATAATCGTTTAAAGAACTAAATTTGCTATATCTACTCATTTTTTTTATTCTATACTTATTTTATTTAAATTCAAATATTATTTTTTTCCTTACATATTTGGAAAATTTTTATTTATACTTTTATCTTCATCTTCTCTAGATTTTTTCATCTGCATTGCAGCATTTAATAAATCAAGTTTTTTTTGGTCTTTTTTTTTATTTTTTGTTTCATATTCATTATAGTCGTGTGGTATTTTGTATTTTGATTCTTTTTTTTTGTTTTTTTTTGTAATTTCTTGAACAGCAATCGGTGATAATTCTTCTAAATCATTTTCATCATCTTCTTCAATTATTTGATCGATTGGTGTTGTCGTTTCTTCAACTAAATTTTCCTCGTCAATTGGATTTGATTGTTGTTGCATCATTATATTATTTTGAGATGGAATCATCATTGGTGGATTTGATTGTTGTTGCATCATCATATTATTTTGAGATGGAATCATCATTTGTTGCTGTGGTTGCTGTTGCATCATCATATTATTTTGAGATGGAATCATTGGTGGTGGCTGTGGTTGCTGTTGCATCATCATATTATTTTGAGATGGAATCATTGGTGGTGGTTGTTGTTGCATCATCATATTTGGATGTGGTGGTGGTTGTTGTTGCATCATATTTTGTTGAAATTGAAACGAAATCCATTCATCTAATTCTTTTCCTTCATACTTTTCAACTTTATTTTTATCTTGAACAACTAATAAACAAGGTACAACATTTATTTCAATATCAGATGATTGAATTTTATTTCTCACGATTTCATTATCGATACAAATTAGATTTATATTTAATATTTCAGTCAAGTTATTTTCTTGAATTAGACCTAATAGTCTTTTGGAAGGATCAGAATATTTACTGAATAGTAACATTTTAAAGCTGTTCTTATTTGCCATTGATGTTTTTTTATATAATTTTTAAAGTTTTTAAATATGTTATAAAAAAATCTTCATGAATTATAAAAATGGAAGATAATGGAAAAATAAGATTGAAAAAATCAGTGGGTAAAAAACAAATGAGTAAACCTAATATTTTACTTGATATAGATCAAACTTTAATAGATGCTGTTCCTTTGGTTTTAGACGAGGAAGACGATGAAGAATTTTTTGATTTTAGAAAATACAAGGAAAAAGCAAGAAGATTTGATTTTGAAAATATGGATGATTATTATGTTATTTTTGAAAGACCTCATTTACAAAAATTCTTAGATTATATTTTTGAAAATTTTAATGTTAGTATTTGGACTGCTGCAAGTAAAGATTACGCTTTATTTATAATAGAACATATAATTATTGGAAATAACCCCAATAGAAAATTAGATTACACATTTTTTTCTTATCATTGTTCTCTATCATCAAAATTAAAAAGAGGAACTAAAGATTTAAGTATGTTATGGGATATTTACAATGATAAAAGATACACACCGTATAATACTTTTATTTTAGACGACTACGACGAAGTTTATAAAACACAACCACAAAATTGTATAGAAGCTCCGGAATTTCATTTTACTAAAAAAGGTAGTGAAAAAGACAGTTTCTTACTTGATTTAATACCTATATTAAAAAAAATAAAAGTAAATGTTTCTAATGGTATTAAAAATTTCATAAAATAAATTAATATTTCAAATAAGTTATTGATTTGAAATTAACATGCGTGTAAGATATCTGCAACTTTTTTACTAATACTATCTGTATTAAAAATATTTATATTTCCTCCAAGAGAGTTTAATTCGCCTTGTATATCCCATAAAAATAATCCACCACCACCATTTAATTTAACATCATAAGCCCATGATAGAATTTGTCCTTCAGATGGTCCTATTCCATATGCACAACCATTATCTATACAATATCCGTAAAAAACGGATGAAATTGTATAATTCAAAGCATTAAATTGTGTTATATTTGCATTTGCATACCACGAATTAGCTATTTGAGGATCTAAATAAATATTATAAGATGCCCAGAAAACAGTATCTAAATATTGTTTAACATTTAAAAAAGAAGTTTTATAATCCTGCCAACCACTAGGTTTATCAAAGACTGAAAAAGCAACCCATGAAATAAATAAATTCGGTGATTTCATTTTAAGTAAAGATAGTGAATTAGTTATGCTATACGGATTTTGAAGCACATTATCTCTACACTCGTAATCAATGTCAACCCCATCAAATTTATATTTATTTATCAAACTTATAGTTGAATCAACCCATATTGAACTATTAAAATTAATCATACCAAACATTAAATCTTGATTTATTCCTTTTGGACCACAATTAGCTGCACCACCTATGGAAATTAAAACTGTTTGATGTTGACTTTGCAATTTTTGAATTCCATTTAAAATATTTAAATCATTTACTGGAAAATCTAAAGTACTATCTTGTTTAATTTCAGCAAAAGCAACAATTACAATATCAATCCATGAAGGTACTTCTATTAAAGGAATTGAAGTAACATCTCTTTGCCAATACATGGCTAATTTAGGAATTCCGAGAACAGGTATTATAATATTTACAAGAAAATTTAAAATTCTCATGTTTATTTTTATAAAATAAAAAAATATTTTAAATTTATTTTAATAGTTTATTTGTCCAATCATTTGCTAATTCTTCAAATGTTTGTTTGATAGCCCATTCATATGCATTTTCTAAGAAATTCTTTTTTAAATAAGGTCTTTCTAGAACAAAGAAAATCTTTTTTAACATTTTTTCATTATTTATAGGATAATCACATAAAATTCCTTTGCCCATAACTATTTCACTAAGTGCACCTATATTTATTGTACAAACTAAACATTTAGAACACATTGCTTCAACTGCTGTTATACAATATGTTTCCTTAAAATCAGTAGGATAAAACCATATATCTGATTTCAAAAATTCTACAGCTATATCTTTCTGTGATAGACGAGTATTCAAGAAAACATAATCCAACTCTTTTATTTTGTTCAATGTTTGAACATCTATATTTTCAGTTAATGCAAAAATATATAATGTTGTTTCAGGATATTTTTCTTTGATTCTGGGAATAACTTCTATTAAATTTGAAAGCCCTCTTGATGGATCAGATGTGTATATAAAACGATAAGGAATCTTTTCAATCTTTTCAATCTTTTCAAATCTTTCTGGATAGATTGCATTTCTCGATACAATAATTCTATCCTCAGGTAGATTAAGTTTTTTTACTATATTATTTTTTTGCCAATTTGACACGGCTATTATACCTTTAAATTTTTGCTTATGTATCTGAAAACATTTAGACATATCCATGATTGGTAAAACATCATGTACCCATAGGTATACATTTTTTATATTATCATAGTATACTAAATTTGAAGTAAATCTACTTACAAATAAATAATCTATTATATATTTCAATGCAAATTCGGAAAAATATTTATAGTCAATATATTGAATATCATCAACGATTCCTTGATTATCAACACCCTTGTCTTCAAATGAACCTACTATTACAACTTTGAAATTTCTTTTTACAAATTCTTTTCCTAAATTTATAGCCATATATTCAGAACCAGAAATTCTTTTATCTCCACGTGGATTCCAATTTTTAAAAATCATTTGCTGTCCCCCAGTATGTAAAACAATCGTCCTTTTTTTACTTAATTCTATACTTGATATATTCATACTATCTGTAATTGCGTATTTCATATTTAATAAAGGTTGATTGTTTGGATATACATTCAAAAGATATTTCAATCTATTCACTATTTCAAATACTTTACCTAATTGAAGTTTAACTTCAATATATAAATAAGGTAGAAAATAATCAAATATATCAGATTCAAAAACTGTAAAAGAGTTTGGCGGTTTGGGTAATTTTATTAAATATTCCAATAGTTGTTCAGATTCAATTAATTCACCTTCCTCTTTTTTTATAATAGCTAATTTATAACCAGCTTCTACTCTATAAGGGTATCTACCTTGAATATTTAAAAGATCGTTTTTAAATTTTACTATATCATCACTTTTCATGAAATTTATACAAGCACTTTCATATACTGAAGAAAAATAATATTCTTTATCTATACTTTTCAAATTGTGTAATTTTTTGTAGTACACTAATGCTTCGTCTAAATTATCTATTTGATAATTCGTCTTTGCTAGATAATAAATAATTCTAGGTTCAGTTGGGTATTCCTTCAGATCAAGTAAAAGAAGTCGAATATCATTTTTAAATCGAATAACACTTCTATTTTTATGTTCAATTGTTTCAATATCATCAATGAAAATTTTCTCATCGTCAATTTCTTCAATTTCTTTCTTTTTAACCTGTAAAAATTCATGAACTCTATACTTATACCTGTAAGCAGCTGATGTCTTGAAAATTCTTATAGAAAAATAGTCGTTTAATAACACATCATTTGACAAAGTTCCTATTTTTATTGTAAAAGCAGTTGATTTAGATTTCTGTAACTTTTTTCTAAGTAAATCACCACCTATTATAGAATAACTATCATCTAAAATTATAGAATATTTACATGTCTTTGAAGATAATTCAATCGATTTATTTCTAGCTTGTGAAAAATCTTCGAAATCTATGGAGTATAAATTTCCAGGGACTTTTGACAATTCTTCTAATATTATTTCTTTTGTATTATCAGTACTTCCAGTGTCACATATAGTCCAATGATCAATATATTCACGATTTTTTATTAAACATTCTCTCAAAACTTCACCAGAGTTCTTAACAATCATTATAAGTTCAAGAATTTTTTTGTTTTCAATCATTTTATATTCATTCAAACAATTTTTTAAGTCTGTAAAAAAACACAGAAGAAAATTTTATTAAATTATTTAATAAAATTCAATATTATATTTACTTATTACTGCTATACTTAAATTAAACACGAACTCTCTTTCTATAGTTATCCTTTGTCTCTCCTGGATGTCTGTAACAACAAACTTTACCATCTACTGAATTTGTATAAGCACCCTTTTTATCCATTACGACTCCTCGACATTTTTCATTGAAACCACAGACTGAAACAACTAGCTCATTAAAATTATGAGCATAACGACAGTTGTTTTTATGTGGACACTTGGTTTTCTCCTTCACAGAACGACACATTTGCGTTTTTTCTTTCTTTTTTGGTTCTTCTTTAATATTAGTAACCGATAATTTCCCAAAGTGTTTAACTCCTTCAAACTCAATATACTTTTCAGTTGAAAGAAGTGATAAAGCATATTGTAACTCTTCAGGCAAAGCATGGTTACTAATTTTATTCTTTTTAATACCCAATCTTTCAAGAAAGTTATCGACTGATTCGTGTCTATGAATCTTATTACATGTTCGATCTCCATTTTTGTTTGAAAAGTACCCATCTTTTTCAACTACAATATTACAGTTTTTGAAACTACAATCGTTGATTTTCAATTCTTTTTCAGAATGAGCATAAGTACAACCTTTTCTATGACATTTTGTTCCATCAATCCAGGTTGCACATGGTCTTGTAAATTCGACAGAAGAAAATGGCTCATCCTTTTCAACTTTCTTTTTCTTTTTTTCAACTGACTTCCAATCAGGTGAGAAAGAATCTTCTTTCTTTGTCAAGAAAGAATCCTCCTTTTTAACCTTATTTTTTTTAAAGATTTCAGTTGAAAGGCTTGGATAGTCATCCTCGCTGATAGTCGACTCAAGCTTTGGTTGTTCTTCCTCGAGGTCACTATCGTCACTGTCATATTCAACAATAGTTGGTTTTGTCAACCAAGTCAATTTAGTTTTCATGACTTCCTTATATTCTTCAAAATCCTTTCCTTCATCTTTGGTATTATTGTCAACAACCTCAATATTTTTTTTAGTTAATGTCAATACAATAGGTCTTGGAGCAGATAAACTTTTGATTCTTGTGGAAATATAGTTTCTATTATCATCCAGTTGATCAATCTCATCGTCTGAGAATTCTTGATCATCTTGTAATTTGACGGTATCATATTCTTCCCAGTTTTCATAGTCACCCCATTCAAAAGAATTATCCATATCAGTGTTTGCGTTGTTGTTTTTAAAGCTCATAGTCAAGAATATCAAGGTGACTCTTTTATAGATAAAATATTAAAAAAATCAATTTTTTTAGTATTTTCAATTTCGGTTTATAATTTGTATTGGCAAAGATGAAATTTCTCTTTTGATATTAACAAATAATCTACGTGATCGCCATAATTCAGTAGTAAATTTTGTACTTTGCTTGAATATATGTTTATTAGATTTCATAAAGTCCTTTTTTTGTTTATTTTTTAAATTATAATTGTCTCTCAATTTTATATATTTCGAGTACATTTTTTTTAACTTTTTAGATGTATTTTTTTTACTTTTACAAAAAGCAAGTATATGTTTGAATATTGTACCTTCAGATCTATATAAATGAGATTTTTTTGAAGTAACACTTCTACACATTGGACATCCATTATTAATTCTCAACCATGTTATTAAACATGAACTATGAAATTTATGTTTACATTCATCTAATTCATGTATAGGTTTAGAATTTAAATTATCTAAACAAATAGAACAGTTTTCATCTACCTGAGAAGACTGTTGAGAATTTTGATATAATCTTATTGGTTCATCCATTTTTTTATAATTGTATTTTTGTCTTTATATTATGTATTTATCAATGAATTCTTCCTTTGAAAAAATAGATATTCCAAGAGTTCGTGCTTGAATAATTTTAGAAGTTTCTTTAGTATTATCCTTTACTATTAAAATTGTTGTATTTTTAGACACAGACGACATAATTGAACCACCTCGTTTTTCAATATTATCAGAAAGATCAGAATCTCTAAAACCTGACATAACTATTTTTTGACCTTCTAAAGTGTTATTATTTTCTTTTTCTTCTTTTTTAGAAAGTGTAATATAAGGTGAAATAGATTCTATAAATTCAATTGCTTTTGGAATATTTTCTATTATTTTGTTTGCTGAAAGATCTGAAAATCCATCAACATTTAAAATTATTTGTTCCAACTCTCTTGAGGATTTTACACCATAAAGCTCTAATAAATCGGGTATATCTTCAAATAATTTTTTCACCTTTCTTTTTCCAATACCAAAACCAAAACAAGATGCAGAACCAACCAATAAAGGTATACTCACATTTTTTAATCCTTCATGTATATTATTATAAGTTCTCTCAGCCATTTTTTCCGCAAAACGATCTATTTTTTCAAAATCTTTTATACTTGTAGATAAAATTTTTGGTAAAGTATCATATCCACTTTCAAACATTCTTTCTATCGTTGACACACTCACATACTTAATTTTTAAATCAGAAAAAAAGGATGCTATTTGTTTTATTTTCGAAATTGAATTATCATCTGATTCTGCTATTATATCAACTTTTGTTTCATTCCATCGATATTCTTCATCTGGAAATTCAGCAGTAGTTGATTTTTTAACTTCAACTATGAAAGGTATTACATCATTAGATCTAGTTATAAGAACTATAGAACCTTTTCCTAAATTATTTTCTAAAATATATTTTGCATTAAAACCAGTTGCATAATTTATTGAAACACCACACAGATTCACGGGTTTTACTTTTATTCTTGGTTTCAAAACATTCCATTTAGTATGATTCCATTCAACTTCTTCAACAATAGTTTCAGCAATGTTATCATCCATTCTAACCTTAAAGGCAAATGCATAATCAGGATTACCGCTTATATTTCTTTTATATTTTTTATTCGAATGAATTATTACACCATCTATTTCATAATTAGAAGTTTTCTTAAATTCCAAGAGTTTTCCAGTTAGAATTTCACAATCTATATTTGGTAAAATTAAATGATTTACCACTTGAAATTTGTTTTGTGTAAGTAAACTAAATTGTTCCAACGCAGTTAAAATATTTGATTTATTTACAATTTCATATGCAACGAATTCAACATCTTTCGTTTCTTCTTTTATAGTCTTTGAATTTATTATACCAGAAACCATATTTCTCGCATTTGCAAACGTTTTGGAATATTTCTTATAAAAAATATCTTTTCTCATTATAAGTTCACCACGAACTACTAAACTAAAAGAAGTTAATTTTGGTATATGTTTTATATAGGGTGAAAGATAAGATATATTTGATCCAAATTCACCATCACCTCTAGTATAAAGTTTTATTTCATCATTATTTATTATTAGTAAACAACTTACACCATCTAACTTATCTTCAACTATATAAATATCATCATTATATTTAGACAACCATTTATTTATATCAAGTTCATTTTTAAGTTTATTCATGGAACCTAAAAAATAAGGTAATTTGAATTCTTTATCAGATGTTATTTTTGCGCCAATAGGAACAATATAATTTATTTGTTCTTTCTGTTTTACCACATCAAGAAGAATGTCATAAATTTCATCTTTGAGAATATCCAAGTGTTTGTCTTCATCACCATTGTAATAAATATCATCACAATAATTTTTTAAATCATGTAATTCAGATAATTCTTTTTTCTGAAATGTACTTCTTATATCAAAATAATTGTTATTAATTTTATTTAATGTTTTAATCAACCTATTCATTTTAAATTTTAATAATAAATTTAAAATCTTAAAAATCATTTTTTACTTTTTATTTTCTTATTACTTCTTTTCTTAATACTTCTTTTCTTATTACTTCTTTTCTTAATACTTCTTTTCTTATTACTTCTTTTCTTATTACTTCTTTTCTTATTACTTCTTTTCTTATTACTTCTTTTCTTATTACTTCTTTTAGGTATTTTAGTTCCATCATTATTAAGATTTTTTAAAAGCTCATATTCAAGTACATCGTCTAAGTGTAAATTTTTTAGGACGTTTTCTTGGTAATATTTAATTTCCTTATAATCTTTCTCAGTCAAATCCTTGTAATCTCCATACTTAAAATTTAATTCATCAATTTCAGTTTCAATAAGTTTTTCTAAATCGTTCTCAGAATAAAATTTTTTTCTCTTAGAGTCCATATCTTGAATTATTTTGTCACTATTTAAACCAATAAAATCACATTCTTGCGGGTCTTTTACACATTTATAATTTTTTTTGCAAAAAAATTGATAACCATCTGGACATTTGTTTTTATAAATTCCTAAATAAGTAGATTTTGTATCAACTACTCTTTCAGAATCAATTAGAAAATCTACATAATATTTATCTTTATCATAATCAGGCTTATCAAATTCGTAACTTAAAAATCTACAAAAATTTACAAAAATTAAACTAAAATTTTTGGGTGTACCATATTCTTCTTTATAATCTTCTTTTGTTAATTTTGTAATATTTTTACCTTTATAAAAAGATTTAAATATATTTTTTAATTCATCTTCATTTTTTTGAGTACGAGAAGAAGTAACATCTGGTAGTTCCAAGCTTTGTTTTTTAAAATTATCAAATAATAGATTTTCTTCATTTTTATTGACATACTCAATATACTCTGATAGCTTCAAGTTTTTTAATTGTAGTAATATTGAAAAATATTCATACATATCGATTTCTTTTTCTCCACAAAGTTGATTTTGTATATGTTCGCATAATATTTCTTTATAAAACACACTTCTTCCTTCAATTTTAACATTTTGTTCTTCAACAAACGTTTCAATATCATAAAGCAAAAATAATTTGTTAAATTCGTTTATTTTATCGACTAAAATTTTATAATATTTATTGCAAGATTCCAAAAATTTAGAAAAATCATATTTTGAATATTGATTTAAATCATTATATTTTTTAAATATAATAGTTTTAAATTTATTAAAATAGAAAAGTCTATCTTTATTTTTATCTTTGTTAACAAAATATAGTTTACTTAAGTAAGAGGGATATTGTTCAAATTTTCTTATATAAGTTGAGTAATTTTCTAATTTAATAAAATCTTGAATATCTTTTAAAATAGAACTGTAAATATTTGTAGTAGTAGCTAAGTTACTTTTTGCAAATATTTTATTTATAGTACTATAATCAACATTATACTTTACTTTCGTCTTATGAATTTCTTCTATTACTTTAATATCTTTTGTTTCCAAAGATTTTACTAAAGCTGTCATAATTCCAAAATATTCATCTTTGTAATTTTTTTCTATTTCAGCTTTTTTATATTCTTCGTTGCTTTCTTCAACTTTTACACATAATATTTCATATTCCTCTATACATCTATTACTTTCATTATAATTTCCAGCATTATATTCTTTATCATATTCTTGATATTTAGCATCTCTTGCAGATACAAGAGACTTATTTTTTTCTAATATTTTGTCAAGGTCTTTATTTTGATTAATGTTATAATAATTTATATCGTAAATTAATGATGACATTTTTTTTATTTATTAAAACAAATAAAAAAATTATATTTTTTTAAGATCTTTTCTTTGACGATCTTTTCTTTGACGATCTTTTCTTTGACGATCTTTTCTTTGACAATCTTTTCTTTGACGATCTTTTCTTTGACAATCTTTTCTTATAACCATCCGACGACGACTTAACAGCCGTCGACTTAACTGCGGTTGAGAATTTGGTTGCAGCTCCAACTGTTGACAAAGGAACAGATGCTGGTTTAACAGTTGCACTAACACCAGCAACATCACTTCTAGACATTCTTGCTGGTGCTGCTGTACCTCCACCAGAAGATGTTGGTGGAGGTGGAGGTGGAGGTGGAGGTGGAGATGATGGTGATGATGGTGGAGATGATGATGTACTTAATTTGTAGTCTTTATCGTCATCAAACAATACAATATCTCTAGCACTAGTAAAATCTAAATTTCCGTCACGAACTGATTTGTTTTTCAATGACTTAACTTTTGTTTCAAATTCATAAGCAATTTGTTTTCCAGATCTCATAACAATTCTTGGATTGTAAAATCTAGAAAAGCTATAAACAAAAATTTTATGTGCACTACCCTGGGTGGTTTCTCTGATAGCTACTTTAAATTTTATAGCTGAATTGATATTATTTTGTCTACAAATTGAAGAACCGGCTTTCTTAGCAGCAGAAGCAGGATCTGTAGATTGGAATCTACCACCGACACTATTTGATTTAACTCGGCGATCACTAGAATTAATCTTAACTATAGTAAAACTTCTCATTATTTATTAAATAAAAACAAAAAAAAGATTTAAAAAAAAAATTGATATAAAAAATGTATTTTTAAATCAAAATTACAAAATTAAATAATGGGAATTTTTCAGTTTTATTCATGGTTTAGAAAAACATTTCCTAAAGACATATATAAAGTTGATAGATCAATAAGTTCTGAATTGTCTTTTACATGTATAGACAATCTATTAATTGATATGAATGGTTTATTTCATACGTCAGCACAAAAAGTATTTAAATATGGTTCATTTAAACCACCCTATGATATTATTATTAGAGAAAATAATAAAACACATCAACTAGTTTTCAAGGATATTTGTGAAACATTAGAAAATATTCTTACGACTGTTAATCCGATAAGGAAATTAATCTTATGTGTCGATGGACCTGCACCAATAGCAAAACAATGCCAACAAAGAAAAAGACGATATAAGAGTTCATTAGAAAGAGGAGATGATGATAAAAGTTTTGATTCAAATCAAATGACACCGGGAACAAAATTTATGGATCATTTATCAAAATATATTGATTGGTTTATTAGAAAAAGAATAACCGAAAATCCATTTTGGCAAAATATTGAAGTAATATATTCACCTTCATCTGTTCCAAGTGAAGGAGAGCAAAAACTTTTATCTTATATAAGAAAATTTGGTGATAAAAATGAAAGTTATGTAATACATGGTTTGGATTCGGACTTGATAATGCTTTCTTTACTTACACAATATTCAAAATTTTATGTTCTTAGGGATGATACTTTTGATCACAAGAATAATTTTCTTTTAATAGATATTGGGTCAGTTCGTGAAAAGATAGTAGATCTTATGAAATGGGAAAAATCTGAAGACGCCTTATTTGATTTTAAATTTAATAATGAATGGGCTATTAATGATTTTGTCTTTGCAAGCTTCTTGGCTGGAAATGATTTTTTACCACATGTTCCATCTATAGAAATTATTGAGGGAGGTGTTGAAGTTATCATTGAAATATCAAAAAATGTAGGTAGAACTCATGGTCATATAACTAGAAATAAAACAGGAAATATAGTGTTTTGTAAATCATCCTTGAAACAATTTTTAGAAATAGTCTCAAGTTCAGAAAAAGAACTACTAGAACAAAAATTTAGAAATAGA
>Ga0214919_10004513_pt1 | contig 20346 bp, 24 predicted proteins | sample LL1503_MetaG_FD_177994 | JGI IMG/M metagenome (GOLD analysis project Ga0214919, IMG submission 177994) | Freshwater microbial communities from Lake Lanier, Atlanta, Georgia, United States - LL-1503 | ecosystem: Environmental > Aquatic > Freshwater > Lake | place: USA: Georgia | collected... | reverse complement strand
TATTGATAGAATAATGTTGGATCGAATACATAGAATTAAATTTGATAGTTTGACAATGGAAGATAAAATAAGTATTTGTAATAAACATTTATTACCAGAATTATATAAAAAAATAGGCTTAGAAGATACCATTTTTTTCTCTGATGAGGTTTTAAAATTTATTATTGAGGAATACACATTAGAACCCGGTGTACGTAAATTAAAAGAAAAATTATTTGAAATCGTTGGTGAAATAAACTTGAATATTTTAAAAGGTCGTGTTAAAAATATAGATTTGCCAATCGAAATAACCATTGAAAATATTAAAAATAATTATTTTAAGGACGAAAGAGAGAATAAAATTCAAAAAATACATTCTCAAAGTGAAATAGGTGTTATTAATGCTCTATGGGCAAATGAAATGTCACAAGGGGGAATATTACCACTTCAAGTAAGTTTCATTCCTTCAAATAAATTTCTGGATTTAACACTTACAGGTTCGCTAGGAGATGTAATGAAAGAATCTATTAGTGTCAGTTTAACAAATGCATGGAATTTAACTAGTTTTGAAATTCAACAAAAAATTATTGAAAAATATAATAATCCCTCTAAGAATCAAGTACATGGATTACATGTTCATTGTCCTAGTATTAGCACTAAGAAAGATGGACCATCTGCAACTACTGCGTTTACTGTAATTATATATAGCTTATTTAATAATATTAAAATTAAAAATTATTTTGGAATTACAGGAGAGACAAGTTTTGATTATTGTTTAACTGAAATTGGAGGACTAAGAGAGAAAATTATTCATTCCATACCAGCAGGTGTGAAAGAATTTATATATCCTTACGAGAATCAAAAAGATTTTGAAAGAATAATGGAAAAATATAAAGATAAAGATATTATTAAGGGCATAAAGTTTCACCCATTACGTACTATTCATGAAGTATTTGATTTAATTTTAGAAAAGTAATATTTTTATGCAAAATTATTATTTTTGATAAAAATATTATAAAATATTATTTTATGTGTGGTTGTAATAAAGTTGAACACAAATTTGATAAACATGTAAAAGACGATAAACATCTACAAGAGGTTAAACGTAAACAAGAGGTTAAACATCTACAAGAGGTTAAACGTAAACAACAGGTTAAACGTATAGAAGAGGTTAAGCTTAGACAACAAGCTAAACGCGTAGAAAAAACTAAACATTTAGAAGAGGCTAAACGTAAAGAGGCTAAATGCGTATAATGTTTTAATTTAGATAAATAATTTTTTAACAATTTATATATTATTTTTTTGTAAAAAATTTTATATATTATTATTTTATGTGTAATTGTAATAAACATACAAAAACAGAAACGTGTAATACTTGCGAAAATAATAAAAAACCATACCCAAGTCAAATGTTGTTATGGTTTAGTACAAAAGATCCTAAATTCATATCAGAGAATATCATAGTTAATCCTAGTACAACTAATTATATATCACATGCATTTGTAAATTGTCCTATATATAATTCGAAAGGATCCAAAATCGGTTATAAAGTAAGCGATGATTATGTTCAACAAGTTTCTGTTTCACCAAATAAATATATTGTAAGACTCAATAATACGTATTCCTTTACATCTAATGGTAAAAATGTAGGAACTATTAGCTGGCAATATGTTTTCGAAAATGATAAAAATGATATTTTTTATCCAGTAAATGTTCCCGCACAATCAACTATTATATCAGGAACGGGTACGTTCAAAAATGCAACTGGTAATATTACTTTAATCCCTACAAAAGATGGAAAAAGATCTGTAACTATTCTTTTTACATAATAAATCTAATAAAAATAAGAATATTTATTTATATTTTTATTTATTTATAATAAAATGATTTATATTTGCATGAATCCATTGTCTGAAATTTTTAATTACTAATTGACGTTGAAACGACTCATTAATTAGATTCATATTACCCTTTGTATTGAAAGCTTTAATAAATCTATTTATAACATTGATTAAATTATAATTATTATATTTCGACATATTTATAGAATTAAATAATTGTTTGTTCGTTTTTTTATTTACATAATTGTGAAATAAATACAACATGTTTATAAACTCTTGTTTAGTTTTTATAGTTTCTATATTAATTTTTCCTAAAAATAAACTTGCATCTTGTGCACAAAATGGGCATGGTAAATTTTTACATATGGATAAAATATTTTGAAAGATACTTTTACGTAAATGCAAAAATGAAACATCATCTTTTATAGATACAGATAAACAATGAAATAATGTCCATACTGGTGGACCCCAAACATTTGGTGGTGACATATATAACTAATAATGATAATATTTAAAGACATTATATTTATTATATAATTATGATTAATTATAATATTGAATCTAAAATTGATTTTTATAACGAATTATATAAATCATTAGATGATGTACATGATGAATCAGATGAAAATCAGGTTTGTTTAATTACTGATCAACCATTAAAAGAATATTTCGTAAAACTAGATTGCGGACATTCCTTTAATTATATTCCTTTATATAATGATATTGTAGCACATAAAACAAAATTTAATAATATGGAATCATCCATAAAAGTGTTATCGTCAAACCAGATTAGATGTCCATATTGTAGAAATATTCAAAATAATTTATTACCATATCATGAAGAAGAGGGTGTTAAAAAGATGTATGGGGTAAATTCTTTGGATAAAGATTCAGATGATTATTATTCAATTTATGGTACATATTGTTGTCAAAAATGTGAATTTTTAACTGATAATCCTTCTTTTAATTCAGAAATGGAAGAAAGTGCTGTAAATAATAAGTATATAACATGTAATAGTTATCCGGTTTGTAAAATATATAACACAAAATATGGTGATAATAAATATTATTGTTACGTACATAGAAAACTAATCAAAGAAAAATATATTTTAAAAGTAAAAGAAGAAAAACTGAAAGCAAAAGAAGAAATGAAACAGAAAGAAAAAGCAGATAAAGAGAAAATAAAAGAAGAACTAAAACAGAAAGTAAAGGAAGCGAAAGAGGCTGAAAAACAAAAAGTAAAGGAAGAAAAACAGAAAGCAAAAGAGGCTGAAAAACAAAAAGTAAAGGAAGAAAAACAAAAAGTAAAGGAAGAAAAACAGAAAGCAAAAGATGAGAATCCGAAAGAAGAAAAAGTAGTAAAAGTAGTAAAAGTGAAAAAGGTAAAAAAAGAAGAAAAACAGAAATAAAATAAATAGAAATAAATATATAAATATAATTTTTATATATTTATTATTATGGAAACGAAAGAAGAATTAGTAAGTAATATTAAAGAATGGATACAAATAGATAATGATATAAGTGATTTAAAAAAACAAATTAAAGAAAAAAATAATAATAAAAAAAAGTTAACTGAGGGACTAGTAACTACCATGAAAAATAATAAGATTGATTGTTTCGATATAAATGGTGGCGCTTTGGTTTATAAAAAAAGCACTGTAAAGAAACCAATTAATGGTAAAACTCTTCTAGCTGCTTTACAAAGTTATTATAAAAATGAGCCCGCTTTGGCCGAAAATTTAACTAAACATGTATTAGATAATCGTCAAGAACAAGTGAAAGAAACAATTAAGCGTAAAATAGATAAATAATTTTGTTTTCAAATTAAGTTAAAATAATTATTTAAATTACGAGTTAAATAATTGACTATAAATATAATAAATATAATAAATATAATGGATTTAAAAAATTATAAAGATGAAAAGGCTACAAATGAATGTGAAGATGAAGAATACATAGTAGATAACGAAACATATACACCAACAAATCCAAATGAATATTACTATAATGCAATACAAGAATTAGATGATAATATTGATTATTATTTAAAAGGTAATAAAATTAAAATAAATATTTTTGCTTATGAAATAGATAATCATCATAAGTATCCATTTTTAAAATTTTTATTGTTGAAGAACCCTTTGAATAATACATTAAAAATTCCTGAACTACCTGAAAAAACCGAACTGTTTAATTCTACCGAAGATATTATTACATCTGCGTCTTTTTTATTATTTAAATTGATATCTGAAATATATATATATGAAATAGATGATTACGTAAAACAAATTGATTTTAATGGATTTCATATTAATGGAAACGAAGTATCATTATTTTATAATTTAACAAAATGTGAGTTAATACATCATGATTTATTAGCTAAATCTAATTTTGTATGGTTTGGATTAATAGATGAAATAGTAAACCAAAAACATATTTGTAATTTCAAAATTAGCGAATCAGTAACAAACTTTTTTACACAAAATAGTTCTTTTTGTTTTTTATATAATAAAGAAGGTGAAAAATATGTTACACCTAATATAGCTTATGTTGGAAAACATGACAAGTTTTTACATTTTACACATGTATTTGGAGAGATAAAAACAAAAGGAACGACAGGTATTGTTGGATATTCATATTATTTAACAGATTATAAGAATGCAATTAAACAAGGTGGGTGGTCATTAACTGGAAAACCTGAGTATAGTTATGGGAAATTATTGACCATAAATGAAAATGGAAAATATAATAAAGGAGGTATTGTAAGATTCGCATTATTTACAGAAAACATAAAAGTAATTCAAAATTTAGATACAGATCCGCCTGATGAATCGGATCTAAAACGACAAAAACTGAACGATGAAAATCTTGAAAATCTTGAAAATGGTCAAAATGGTCAAAATGGTAAAAATAATTATGAACACCTTACATTAAGAATCACAGACTATGATGGGAAATGGATGGAATATTATGATTCTGTTTATATATCAAAATTAATTTTGAGTAATTTTGAAGTTTTGAAAAATGCACCAGTAATAGTAGTAAAGAATCATGACCAACAAGTACCATTGACGTATCATTATATTGATAATAAACAGTTGAGTGAAACATATGATGAAAATACAGATTATTTTATTTCATAAATGGTGTTTATGAGAGTTGTAAAGTAGGGGTTGTAAAATAAAATAATAAAAAAATTGAATTAATGTTATTCACATGTATTAAATAATAAACAAAAATGGAAAAGCGAATTAATAAAAAAGTAGAAATATATGTATCTAAGATTAAAGATGACTTTAAAGATAAAGTGCTTGATGTATTAGGTATAGATAATGAAAAAACAGATAAACTTGTTCAATATATTTATGATTATGATAGATTAGTAATGAGCAAAGAAGATTTTCAAAAACGTAAACGAGTGAAAAATTTTGTTCCTGTTTTTGAACGATGTTCTGCTAAGCGTGCTCACGGAGAACAATGTACTAGGCGAAGAAAAGATGATTCTGAATATTGTGGAACACATTTGAAAGGAACGCCTAATGGGTGTATGGACGCACCGGATGATTTACATCCACAAACACAAAAAGTAGAAGTTTGCGCACAAGATATAAAAGGAATTATTTATTATATTGATAAAAATAATAATGTCTATAAAGCCGAAGATGTTATAACTGATAAAGTAAACCCAAAAATTATTGCAAAATATACAAAAACGGGTGAAGTATATAGTATTCCAGAACTAAATATTTAGATACAATTTAATCTTACATTTTATCATAAAATACCAAATTTCATATATAACAATTATATATGAAATAAATTTTATTAGTTTTTATTATTTTTTTTTACAAACCGCAACTACGTAATTAAATGGTTGAGCATAATTAAAGATATAAATCAGTATATTGGCAATAAAACTAGGTAAATTTGTATTTTTTATATAATTTTCAAAAAAGTGTTTATAATAAGGTACAAATGTGTTTTGTGTAATATCAATATTTTCAACTATTTCAAATCCACTATTTGTTAAATCTTTTGACCATTGCTCTGCATTAATCAAGTTATTATTTGGCACATTAAAAAAATCTTTAAATAATTTTAGAAATAATGGTCTAAATGGATTAATATATGTTTTATTTAATACAATATCACAAATAACAAATTTTCCATTGTTTTTTAATGTAGTAGATACATTCTTAAAAAACATTGGTCTATTTGAATAATGAAATGCAGATTCTAATGATAATATAATATTAAATGTATTTGGTTTAAATTGTTTAGCTATATCTAGTGCATCACATAATTTAAAGGCTAAATTTTGTTTTTTTATATTTAGGTCTATGGCTTTTTTACTTGCGATATCAATTTGTTTTTCTGATATATCTATTGCTGTGATTTTACATGTTTTATTTAATTTTTTACTCCATAATATATCTTGTTCACCGTATCCACACCCAACATCTAATAATTGTATGTTTATTTTATCTTCCATATTAACCATTGCCTTATCAAAAATAAAATTGGCCAAATTCATATTTGCTTTTATTAGTGTATTATTATCATTATCCCATAGGCCATAATTCATATAATAATTATTTTTACTGATAACTTGAATATAGTTTTCTAAATAAATATCATAATTGATATTATTATTTTTAATGAAATACTTATTAATAAAATAATAATATAAATAGTTCATAAAATATAACAATCCTAAAATAGACAATAATACTATTATTTTTGAATTCATAATTATCATAATTATTATATTTTTTCATTTTAATTTTAATATTTATTTGAACATTTAGAATGGTTCACGTATGTAAAAGAAAATGCATACATATAATAATAGAATGGTAACTTATACATTTATTATTTTATTTATTATGATAATTTCATTTTATTATTTTTATTATATCACATATAAACATATTAATTATTCAAAAAGGTCAGACTTACACTTTTTTTTTTATAAAACATTAATAACTAATTATATAACCTCATTTTTTATGCTTTTATTTATTATTAAATATAGTAAATATTTTTTTCACAATAGTTATATACCTGCTTTACAAAACTGCATAATATATTTATTATTTCTGGATACTATTTATTATTGGGTTCATCGTTTAACTCATCGGATACCTATTGTAAAAAAAACATTACATTTAACACATCATGATGCGTATCATTTATTACCACTTGACTTTTTAAATATGAACATGTTTGAATATTTAATTTATATTTTTATTGTAAATATAATACCTTTATGTTTTATAAAAATAAATGTATCTGAATACATAATTGTTTTGGTTTTAATAACTATTCATTCTATTTATATTCACTCTGATAATAAAGAGAATTTTATTTTACCAGGATTTATAAATTCTAAATATCATACTTATCATCACCAAATAGGCGGTGGTAATTATTCTATTTATTTTTCTTTATGGGACGATTTTATGAATACAAGAATAAATGTTCCTGATAATGTTCCTGATAATGATTATAAAATAAAAAAGCAAAAAACGGGGGGAAAAATAGTTAATGAAAAAGAGAAAAAGAGAAAAAGAGAAAAAGAGAAGAGAGAAAGAGAGAAGGAGAAAAAGAGAAGAGTGAAGGAGAAAAAAATGGAAAATACATAACAAATATTTTTTTACAAAAATGTAATTTTAAACCCTCGAAAATTGGCATTTACCCTCCCTACCAATTCTCTAATAACTCATCCAAATCTGTATCTTCGTGTAAATGTTCCACCAAATAGTTATGTGAATACCTCTCTCTAATTTTGGGCTCTCGTATTTTTACCCATAATAAATCTCTGAATCGTTTCTTAAATTTCAAACAATAATACAAGTAACGAAAATTATTCAATATTTTGAGGTTTTGTTTTATTATGTCTATCTCGTAGCCATTTATTATCTCATAAATCGGATTATCTATCTCATAAATCGGATTATCACGACAATATAATTGTTGTAAATTTTCATTCAAATGTAAAGAAGTCAATTGATTATTATGACAATATAATTGTTGTAAATTTTCATTCAAATGTAAAGAAGTCAATTGATTATTATGACAATATAAAAATTGTAATTTTTCATTCAAATTCAGAGAAGTCAATTTATTATTACTAGAATCTAATGTATTTAATTTTTCATTCAAATGCAGAGAAGTCAATTGATTATTACGACAATCTAATATAATTAAATTTTTATTCAAATGTAAAGAAGTCAATTTATTTTTAAAACATAATAATGTTTCTAATTTTGCATTCAATTGCAAAGAAGTCAATTGATTATTATTGCAATATAATTCTTGTAGATTATCATTCAAATGTAAAGAAGTCAATTTATTATCTTCACAATATAATTTTTGTAGATTCTCATTCAAATGTAAAGAAGTCAATTGATTATGAGAACAAAATAATGTTTTTAGGTTTTTAAACCTTGTTACATCGAGATAAGTTATACCTCCATGTGATACATTAATTTCTTCCGTATCTTCTGGCAATGATTCTAAGTAACTTTCAAAATTGAACATTCTTTTATGTTTTATTGTATGTCTATTGTATGTGTATTATTTATAAAAAAATCAATTTTTTATTTTACACAAATCATTTTTTTACTTACAAGAATAGTAAATTAAATTCGTAAAAATAAAAATAACATAATTTTAAATTTGTAAAAAAAATACAATAAAAAAATGAGAAAAGGTGTAAAACAACTTAAAAGGTTCCATTTAAAATGTTCAAGTGTCTAAAACAAACAATGACACTATTAAATAACTATGTATCCAAAGTATTATTTACGAATTCATCATATAATATTTTAACATATGTAGAGTGTAATTGTCTCATAACAGATCATAACGCAAAATTATATATTCATGATTTTGTAAATCAAAATGATATTTTAAAAAAATATATTTTAAATAAGAATGATAAACTATATATCGAGTTTATAGAAAATTTTGATATAAATGATTACTTTAAAATAATACATACAAATTATAAAAAGTTCAATAGTTACATAGGTAAAATATTAAACAGTCCTTTTAATACATTATCTAGATGGTCAGCAGTATTTTGTATAGATAAAATAAATCAAAAGACACGTTTTTTTTTCAAAATAGACCATTCTTATGCCGATGGTTATCAAATTATTAAAATATTAACATCTCCTTTTAAAAATGAAGAAAAAATAACCCAACGGTTCAAACGTAAAACAAACTTTATAAATACTATTTATCATTATGTAATCGGAACAATAATATTAATATCACTTAATTTACGGTTTGCAATGAAAATACTTTATAGTTGTCAATATTTCGAAAAAACAGATGATACTAGTTTAAATGATTTTAACGGACAAGATAGTAATACCCATGATAATTTAAATCGTAAACATGAAACAGAATATATCATTTTAAAAAACATAAACTTGGAAAAGGTGAAGGTGTTTACAAAAGAGAAAAATATAACTATAAATGATTTTTTATATTGCTTAATGATTAAAACACATTATGCATATACGAAAAAAAAACAGAATATTACAACATGTTCACCTATAAACGTATCTAAAACAAAAGATACAAATAATATGATTCCTCTTTTTTTAAATATAGATAATCATTTAAATAGTGATATAATGTTGAAACAGGTACATAATATGTTTGATAGTTGTAAATATTCATTGTTTATACCTATTATGACTATTTTAATAGATAAAATAATACCCTTATTTAGTAACCAAATACTTGATTATTTATTCAATATAACATCTAAACAATATGATTTGGTTTATTCAAATATTATTGGACCATCATATGATGATGTTAATAATAATATAAACAAAAATAAATTTCAGTTTTTGTTTTCCGATATTCATTTTGTAACTACTACAACAAATAATGAAATTACCTTTAATATTGTATCTTTTGATAAAAATATTAACTCTGTTCTCTCATTTAGGAAAGGAATAATAAAAAATAAAAATAAATTTAAAAAATGTTTTTATGAAACGTATCAAAATTTGATAGATACTTTATAGATTTTATTTTTGATTTTATTTTTGATTTTATTTTTGATTTTATTTTTGATTTTATTTTTGATTTTATTTATAAATTATTTTATCTATTGTGATATAATGGATAATGAATGTAAAATAATATTAAATCAATGTAATATTATTTTTGATACATTAGATGATTTACATGGTATTTTTATACCAAGAGAATTATTAATAAGTGATATTAAATATCAGGAAATTAAAAAACTTATTCCGTCTTTGAAAAAAATTATGAGTTCAACTCTTATGACAGGCTTACATAAAAATGCTGCTAGTTCACAAAAATGGCCATTATTAAATTTGGTAAGACAAATATTACACATATATAAGTTTCATATGATACCTATAAGAAAATCAGATGGATACACATTAGATGGAGTTAAAAAATATAAACGATTTTTCCAAATAGAGAGAAGTGAAAATATTGATGTGAAAGATAAAATATAAATAAATCACTTAAATAGGTCTCGTATATTAGTATAATGTTCAAAAGAATCTTCTTAATGTTACCTTTATTCATTTTAAGTAATGCATATAAATACTCATGTATGAATAAAGTTTCTCATTCTGATATTCGATATTTACACATGAGAAAAGATAAATCAAAGCAATCTAGTAAAAATTACATACCAAAGAGTATTAATTTGGGCTATTTACCAAAGTCAAATAATCAACAAAAATATGTAGATTTATTAGATAAATCGGTTGTAAAGATGGTTATTGCTGTTGGTCCAGCAGGTACAGGTAAAACGTTATTTGCGTGTTTAAAGGCGATTGATTTGTTGAAAAAGGGCGAAATCCAAAAAATAATTATTACAAGACCATTAGTGACAGTGGAAGAAGATTTGGGTTTTCTTCCAGGTAATATTGTTAAAAAAATGGATCCATGGACTAGACCTATTTTTGATTTATTTTTAGAGTATTATTCAAGATCTGAATTAGATAATTTAATAAATAATGATTCTATTGAAATATCTCCTATTGCGTTTATGAGAGGCAGAACCTTTAAAGATTCATTTATTATTGCAGATGAAATGCAAAATAGTACGCCAAATCAAATGAAAATGCTCACTACTAGAATTGGTGTTAACAGCAAAATTGTAATTACAGGAGATTTACAGCAATCTGATCGTATGGTGGATAATGGGTTACATGATATTATGAATAAAATGAATACATATACTAATAATAAAGCGGAAGAGCCAATTATTGAAACAATTCATTTGGATACATATGATATAGAGAGAAGTGAATTAGTGAAAGAAATGATAAATATTTATAATTATAAAGATATGAACACGACAAGAAAAAATACGGATAGAAAGGATAGAAAAGATAAAAAGGATAAAAAGGATAAATTACTAGATGATATTGATGAATCAATAAATAATCTTAAATTAACACCATTTAGTAAGCGGGAAATTAAACCCATAGACTTTGATGCTTTATATAAAAGAAATATTTGAATTATGTATATGAATTATTGATTTGCATCCTTAAAGGTGTAAAATATAACTAAATATATTTCTCCTTTTCTTTTTCTTCTTTTGTACGTAAACGACATCCTCTTAATCCACGTCCATTTATTTTACCTATTGTAACACGATCTTTTACGATACCACGATCCATTAAAATTTTATTTATTTCTTTGATAGATGCAGAAATGTTGTTATCTATTGCCCATTTTTCAATACTTTCTACGTTTGGATGTTTTTTGGGTGTAGTGGCTAAAATGAAATATTCTTTTGAATCACGTTTGAGAATTGTAATAAGTTCTTTCTCTTGTATTTCACGGTTCGTTTTGTCTAGCGTAGTATTGAGGGAAAGATATTCAGAAGGAATGTTCTGAAACATAAAGTCTTCTGAGATACGTTGTGTTAAATTATTTATACCTTCATCTATTTTTTTTACTTTTTCATCTCTTTGTTTTTTCTCTTCTTCGATTTTTGTTCTTTCATCTTTTTGTTTTTTCTCTTCTTCGATTTTTGTTCTTTCATCTTTTTGTTTTTTCAAAGATTCTTTTAATAAATTCTTGTCTTCTTCTATTTTTTTTCTTTCATGTTCTTTTTGTTTTTTTATGGATTCTTTTAACAAATTCTTGTCTTCTTCTATTTTTGTTCTTTCATCTTCTTTTTGTTTTCTTAAAAATTCCTTTTTTTGTTCTATTTTTTCCCTTTCAATATTTTCTTGATTAACAATATCTGTTATATTGTTTCGCGTAAAGTAAATAACATTAATCATATCTTCAATATCTCCTTCAAAATATTCATGACCAATATCACTACGATGAATAAACCTGATTTTAAAAATTTTAATAAGTTCTCTTTCTAATTCATCACAATTATTACAAATAATTTGGATTTGTAATTCACTTTGTTTTGGATATTGTTTTATTCTTTTATTATTTTCTTGTTTTGATTTTCCAATTTTTACTATATTTTTGTTTTTAAATTCTCTTGGTATTAATCCGTATACATATTCAGGTTTATTATTCATTTTATTTTGATAATAAAATTATAAAAAAATATTTTTAATTCAATTTTTAATTCTATTTATCACTCTTTAACATACGGAAAAATTAATTTATCTAATGTGGTGCGTACACAAAATATTCTATGAAGTATAATTCCTAATAAAAATACAATAATAAGAGTATAGAAAAAATTATACTTAGTAAAGTAAGATATCAATCCTGCACCAACTATCGTCATGATAAAATCTACGATAGCTACACCGAATAATCTGTAAGAATGAATGCCTTTGCCTGGAACACCTAATGCGTCTTTATATTTACATAAACTCATTTATATATATCCCGAAGTTATTTATCTATTTTATCTATTTTATTTGTTTTATTTGTTTTATTTATTTTATAAAACTTTTTTATACACTATTGAACTTTTTAAATGGAACAAGTTTTTGTTTTTTATAATATAATTATAATATCAAACAAAAAGGTGATGATTATAAAATTTCTGTTAAATAATGATACTATGGATAATATTTGTAAAATATTTGTAAAAAACCATCATTACATAGATGGATAAAAATATTTATAAAAAAGAATTTACAAAGGAAACTAAGAACGGATGTCTCTTATAAAGTTAGAAAAGAACAAGCTTAAACTGCTTTGAAAATTGTATATAATAACGAACAACTCAATATGGATGAATTATTATTTTTTTACAGAAATGTAATTTAATGAAGCCCTAAAAATGGTCTTGTTCCCTACCAATTATTCAATAACTCATCCAAATCCGTTTCTTCGTGTAAATGTTTAACCAAATAATCGTGCGAATACCTTTCTCTGATTTTTGGTTCTCTTATTTTCACCCATAATATATCTCTGAACCGTTTTTTGTATTTCAAACAATAATACAAATATTTGAACTGGTTTAGAACTCGTATTCTTCGGGTTATTGTATCTATCACGAAGCTGTTTATTATCTCGTAAATTGGATTATCATTACAAACTATTGTTTGTAAATTTTCATTCAAATGTAAAGAAGTGAGTTGATTATGATGACAATATAGTTTTTGTAATTTTTCATTCAAATGCAAAGAAGTAAATTGATTATAAGAACAAAATAATGTTTGTAGATTTTCATTCAAATGCAAAGAAGTCAATTCATTATTATAACAATATAATATTTGTAAATTTTCATTCAAATGCAAAGAAGATAATTTATTATTATTACAATATAATATTTGTAAATTTGTATTCAAATGTAAAGAAGTGAATTGATTATTATTACAATATAATGCTTGTAAATTTGTATTCAAATGCAAAGAAGTCAATTGATTATTAGAACAATATAATGTTTCTAAATTTTCATTCAATTGTAAAGAAGTCAATTGATTATAACCACAATTTAATTTTTTTAGATTTTTAAATCTGGATACATCGAGATTTTTTATACCTTTATCAAATACATTAATTTCTTTTGTATCTTCTGGTAAAGAATCTAAGTAAGTTTCAATGAACATTGTATCAATTTGTTTATCTATTTTATTAAGCTAGAAAAGCATTTCAATTTTGTATTTTATTCAATCTGTAAATTACACTTTGGTAGATACATAAATACAAAACGAAACGAGTAAAAAATGATAAATGAATTCAAGAAAATATTTGGTTTTCACGAAGATACAGTTATATGTATTGGTGATTGGAAACAGAAAACAAATGAAATATAAAGAACCAACATTAGGGAAAGGAATGAGAACCTTATTTAGAAAAAACAATTTCAAAGTATTTTTAGTGGATGAATTTAGAACAAGTTGTAAATGTTCCAATTGTGAAGGAGGAATATGCGGGAAATTTAGGGTAAGACAAAATCCAAACAAAAAGAAAGATGAAATGCGGTTAATTCATAGACTACTACGCTGTAAGAGCGGTTGTGGGTTGTGGAACAGAGACCGTAATGGTTCATCAAATATCTATAAAATAGCATTTAATGCAATAAATTAGAAAGACCAAGTTATTTATGTAGAGCGTGGGATAATCAAACTTTACAAGGGTATGAGAAGACCCGACCTTGAACCTCTTTTATTTGAAACAACTTAAAAAGTTCCATTTACACCTTTTCTCATTTAAAACGCCCATTTAACAATTTTGAATTTCCTCTGGTTTTATTTTGAAAAATTCAGTATTTTGATAATATTTTGGTTGGTCGTATAAATTTGGTTCATTTATAATGATATCTTTGTAAATTAGTTTGGGTTTATAATGAATATAATCGTTTATTCCTTCTATAATTTGTTGTATAGATACATCTTCTTCCATTTTTCCATATCCACAACAAAAAGATGTAAAAATAATATCAATTTCTTCTATATTTTCTTTTTTATTGATTAAAATATTATATAAAACTGCCATGGTGGCATAATACGCATTTTTTGTATTTGAAACATTTTGAGGTAATAACATTGTTGGTGAAATAATAAGTGATTTTTCACCTTTATTTACTATAATAGAACTTCCAATAGGTAAATATGGTTTTCCAACAATACTTGTAACACCTAATTGTTTTACAATATTTTTTACTTCTATTTCAATGTTAGGAAAAATTATTCTACTTAAAGCATAATCAATACCCCCATCCATAAAACATAAACTATTAGCAGGAGATACATAATAGGTTTTATTATTTGGGTTTGGAATATAATCTTGAATTTTCATAGTTTTTGCTTCAAATCCATATTGTTTTATTTTTTCTGTATATGTTTCACTCAATGAAATAAACATAATAGGCATATAAAGTATTATTTTTATTTTAAAGTATCAATATACACGCAAAAATGGGCGTTTTAAATGAGAAAAGGTGTAAAATGTTCAAGGGTGTAAATCTAATTATAACTGTTTATAACTTATAATATTGTTTACAATAGTACTAAAATTATTAATTAAATCTTCTCTTTCATTATATATTTTTTCTAATATATCATGCTCAATTTTATTATTTATAACAATTTCTTTATCATCATCTAAATTAAAAGTAATAGCAGACTTAAATTTATATAAAGAATTATTTTTTGTTGATATTATCAATTGATTTAATGTAGAAAAGGCAATTGGAATACTTGCACTCATAGATTTTCCTCCGATATGGTCATTATTTGTTGTTGAATCTACAAAAATATATTTACATTTATAAATTAAATTAAATAGCTCAATTGTAGTAACATTACTATATAGTTTTACTGTAATATTTTTTGAAATATAATTTAAAATGGAATTGTTTACTCTTCTTGATATAATATATAATACAATATTTGAATTACTAGACAAACGGTTTATTGTTTTAAAATTATACTCCATATTACCTAATATTAAAACATTTACATCATTTGGAGTTTTATCCATTAATTCTATTTTTGAAGATACATTTATTAATGAATAACAAGGCAATGCCCACTTTCTATAATTTTCTATAAATGGTCTAGTAGCTATATGATAAAATAAATCAATATTTGGTCTTCTTATAGTATAATGATGATCAATACAAATGATATTTTTTGATTGGTCAATCCAATTATTATTAAATTTTGGGTCGTCATCTGTGGATAAAAATATAATATCATAATCATCTTTCAACATTTCAAAAAAAATACATTTTTTATATTCAATAGTATAATTATTAAATGCTTTATTATAAAATTCAATCCATTTATGCGTATCTGAGTCATAAAATATAGTTAATTCATATTTATTTGTTTTACAAAAATAAATAATATACCCAAACATTTCATAATGACATGTTAAACCATTAAATAGTGCTATTTTCATTTATTATTATAATGGTTCATTGTTTATATTTTTTTTCGAAAATATCATATTTTCAATAAAAAAATTTATATTAGTTTTTCTATATGTTATTTTTATTATGTAAATATTTTTAAACTAGCACATGTGTATGATATGTTGTACCATTAGGTAATAATTCAATTTTACGTTGTTTTGAATTATATGCTGATCCAATTTCACTTAACAGAGTGTTTGAGTAATCTATTAAAGCAGTTACCTCTTGTAAAACGGTAGTTAAATTATCAAATACATAATTACTATCTCTCATTTTTATATTTCGTACATATTTAAGGGCTCTTTTTAATAGGTCAGACATAACACTATCAAACATAGTCAATACAGTATATATTTCATGATTTTTTTCCACTACTTTTTCTAATCGTTGAACCTTTGTTACAAAAGTAGTCTCATCTATTTTATTTCTTAAATAATCTATACGTAAAGGTCTATTATTAGGTGCTTGATTTCTGTTAAAAGGTGGGGCTTGTACACGATTTAAATGTGTTTTAGATCTTATGATACTTGAAAATTGGTTAACAATATTATCCCATTTACTAATATCATTCTGATTTTCAGTCTTTGCATTTTCCAAAAACTGAGTTATCAATGTTATTAATTGATTCATATCAATTTGTCTAATAGGCACATCTGCACCACATGGATTATCTCCTGGCGCTCTTGGTACAACCCCATTTGTTTTACGTAAATATTCGTAATAATGTGGATTATGGATTGTTTGTTCTTTTCTACCTGTTTTCCAACTAAATGCTGTGTGACACATTGTACACCACATTTGGTCACATCCGTCTATTTTGAATATCCCAGTAGAGCACGTTGGACACGCCTTTGAATCTTTATTTAATAAAGTAGTTGATGCTACATCATCAGGATTACATGTATGTTCTTCATTCACGTCCTTCCCCTTTAATACATTACAATCTTTACAAGTATATGTTTCACATAATCCGCATTTCCAAGAAGAATTTAAAAAGCCGCGACAATTTTCAGAAGGACATGGTCTCATAAACAAACTCTTTTCTATAACTGCTTTATATCCTGTGTGGTTATCATTATTTCTTAATTCAAAATGTAAATTATTTTTTTTTCGTGTAAGATCGCGAATTTGAATGTCTATGTTACTAATTTCCTTACGAATATTTTCACCTCTTATTTGAGATTCTACGAAGGGCATCGTTTCAGGTAATTTGGAAAATTCGCTATCTCTTACTATTTTTTCTCTGATTTTTTTGTAATCATTTACCATAAATTGCTTCGTCATATATTTTGCTAGATGACGTCTTGTCCACTGTTTATCACATATCATTTCACCCTTATCATTTTTATTTTTATTCATACACTTTACAGAGCATTCACTCTTTACGTATTGTTCGCAACACGATCGGCATGTTTCAAACTCGCAATATTCACACTTTACACACAAATGATTAGAGGTATTATATTTTTCATAACAGACGATGCAGGTTGTCATGCTTATGCGGTTTATGTTACTATTAGTTTAAATGATGGTAACTAACGGAATTTCCATTCATTTTTTTTCGTTATATGGTGGTATTATAACATATGTATTTTATAAATATGTTATAAATATGTAACTGTTTTATTATAAAAAATTGAAATACTAATTCGCAATCTTTTTAATGGTATCTAAATTAGAATGAAAGAAACATCACAAATGATACGTGAGTTAAGCTGGGGTGCAGATAGTAATTATTTTATAAAGCTAATGGAAAATACATTTATGGATGAATTTAACGGAGAAAAAAATATGTCTTATTCAATTGAATTTATGACTCCGTGTATTGAATTTCTATGTAAAAAGTGTGAGACATCATCTAGTACTTTCTGTCAGTGTGAAGGTTGGAATCGCGAGATAAACAAATTAAATAATCCCACATTATTCATTGGTAACCATATACAAGACATGCATTATATCTTTGATAATATGTCAACACAGTTGGATATTATTTCTGAAATGGATAGGAGTCTGTTTATAAAGTGGATAGAAGAAAATATTACAGAAGTGAATATAACTGATATACCATTCAATATACTCGAATTTGATATAAAATGACTCATGACATTATTCAAAAAACAATTGTAAAGGGTGAAAAGAAAGTTTATATCTTTCATTTTCTTCTAATTTTGTTCTTTTTCCTAAAAAATGAAAATATTTACTTGCCAAATTGAATTGTTCTGGTTTTTTATTTTTTAATACATTTAGACGGACATACATAATCATTCCTACTTGCCATATACGCTTATGTGTGTATTTTTTGTTTTTATATAGTTTTTCTAGTTTGTCAATAGTATTTTTAACATCTTTTAATGTTGTATATTTTATTTTTATGGTATCTTTTGGGTTTTTATCAATATACACATCAAAGGATTTTTTAGGATTTTTTGGATTAAAAAAAAGTTTTTTCGTTTTATTGTGGGGTTTATTTATTTTTTTTGTATTATTTTTCATAAAATATAACTATATTTTATTATATTTTTCATCTCATTTTACTGCCCATTTTTTGCTTATATTTATCTACGTTTCTCTTACAACTTCGGATACAATCATCTACCATTTGTATTTTTGCCTTTTCTGTAATGTTTTGAGCTACTTTATTCGCCCATGTATTCGCGTTAGCAATTGTCTTAGTATTTTCATTTATATGTAATTGTATAAAATGTCTGATTTCACTAATATTTTTCTCATCCGTGTTTTTTAGAAATATACAAAACTTGGATGTATGTCCAAGTAAACCACATGCACTACATTGTGTCTGTTTTAAAACGGGGCATGTTAATATACCCATTTGGTATACGACATGACCCACTTCATTACAAAATTTACATGTTTTTTTCGTATTTTTTCGTAACTCGGATTCTTCGTAATCTTTATATATTTTTTCATCCTCTTCTTCTTGGTTTATCCAATACTCTTCTTCGGCTTTTGTATCCGCGCGAGCCATTCGAATATTAAACTTATCTAATTTGTCTGACATATTATTATGTATTTAAGTGTAACTATAATATAAATAAACAGATGAAAATGAATTCATTTTTTTGTAATAAATGCGGAAAATATATTGCGTTATTAAATATATTCCTTTACATAAATTAAAAATAAATTTAAAAATTGAAATACTTATATTATGAAGAATGGAATGTATAAAAAAATATGACAAGCGTTATAAACCTATTGTTCGCTCTACCCGATGTCTTGATGACACATGTGTTTACATATGACGATACATATCGTATCTTTGGGTCTTCAAATTTCAAGAAGGATTTACACTATGGATGGTTAAAAATGCAATCATCTTATGCAAAAAGATGTGTAATAGATTTAATAAGGGACTATATATATGACAGTGATGATTTTATTTTTAAAAATGATTACTGTTGTATAGGTGGTCCATCAGACCAGTTTTTCAAAGATAATTTGTATGGTAAAAGAACACATATTGATGAAAATGATGAGTTTATGGTCTATGTGGGTGAACCAAAGAATGATGTACTTTACTTTAAGATTCTTCCAAAAGAGTTTATTAATAAGCCGTCAAAGTTCTTTGAAGATCTCCGTTTTGATGGTTTCTTTTGTCATATGGATAACAAATTATTGAATATATCAGAAATAGATAAAAGTTTGTATCATAAATTTTGTTCACTCATTTATTGTGATATTTGGTATATAACATTAGAAGGTAAACAAAAAGCGCCATTTATGTATAGAAATACTTGTTTTTGGTTTTAATTGTAACATTTTTAGAGTGTTAAGTAATGTGTGAAAGTGATGATTTAGTGTTAAGTAATGTGTGATAATCGCCAATTCGTAATGTGTGTTAAGGTTAAATAAGGTGTAAATGGTGGATAGGTAAAGTTTAGTCGGTTAAATAAGGTGTGTTAGGTTATTGGTGTGTTAGGTCATTAGTCCGTTAGATAAGGGTGATCGAAGTGTTGGTGAATTTCCGTTAGGTAAGGTCGTGGAGTGAATTTCCGTTAGGTAAGGTCGTGGAGTGAAGGTCCGTTAGGTAAGGGTGATTAGTCGGTTAGGTAAGGTCGTGGAGTGAAGGTCTGTTAGGTAAGGTCGTGGAGTGAAGGTGTGGTCGTGGAGTGAAGGTCCGTTAGATAAGGTAGTGGA
>Ga0214919_10004512_pt1 | contig 20348 bp, 16 predicted proteins | sample LL1503_MetaG_FD_177994 | JGI IMG/M metagenome (GOLD analysis project Ga0214919, IMG submission 177994) | Freshwater microbial communities from Lake Lanier, Atlanta, Georgia, United States - LL-1503 | ecosystem: Environmental > Aquatic > Freshwater > Lake | place: USA: Georgia | collected... | reverse complement strand
TCATCCACACTTTTTCCAAAACCAAATCCGGGATCAATGACAATGTGCTCGTTGCACACGCCGAAAGACCGCGCGCGCTCCGCCAAGCGTAGAAGTTGGGCCAACACGTCCTGCACAACATCGTTGTACGTTGGCGCGATTTTATATTGATCGCTGTATTGATCTTGCTCTGGCGGTCGCAATCGATGCATGAGAATCAAACCCGCGTTCGCATTCGCGGCAACGCGCAATATATTTTCGTCTTCCTCGCCCCCGCTGACATCATTGACAATATTCGCGCCCGCCGCGAGGGCGGCCTCCGCGACCAGGCTTAATGTTGTGTCCACGCTGATGGGAACGTCTGATCGCTGCCGCAAAGCGCGAATGACAGGCTCAATGCGGCGAATTTGTTCGGCGGCTGAAACGCGTTGCGCACCGGGGCGAGTGCTTTCGCCCCCGACATCAAGAATGTCGGCGCCCTCGCTGACCAGGCGCAGGCCGTGCTCGATAGCTTGCGTAGGTGTTGCGAATTGTCCGCCATCTGAAAATGAATCGGGAGTGCAATTGAGAATGCCCGCAAGCAATAGACGCGGTGTAAATAAAATTGGAGTGTGCGCGGCGATGGACCAAGATGTGGTTTGTGGAGGAATATGCGTCACGGTTTTTTAAGCGCGGGAGTTGGCGGCGGTGTTGGCGTGGTGTCTGGGGATGATTTAATTTCCGAATCATCATCGGCGGAATTGCTCGTGCGGTCTTTTGTTTGCTGGCCCTCTTGCTGGTCTTCTTGTTGGGCTTCTTTGCGATCGGCATATGCCGCAACCACGACACCAATCACATTGGTTGGAATCATGGTGGCGGTTTCAATTTTTCCGCCATCTATTGAAAGTGCGAAAGCGATCGGCTCTATATCTGGCGAAGCATCGGGGATCTCCAACCCACCCACTGGAAACGCGTTGATAGTTTGTCGAACAACATTTAAAAGCGATCCCACGCCAACAAATCCCAGCACGTCGGGTTTGGGCATCAGCCAATTCCTAAGCGCGGTAATCACCGCGTCGGTTTGCAAAGAACTTGCGCCCGTGGTGGTGGAGATGGCGCGCTCAAGAACATCGGGACGTTGACTGAATGTGACGAAGACGCCATCTGGAAATGCTTTTACAAAACCGGTCGGACCCTTAGGTCCATACAAAACAGTGCGGAAGATGCGTTCCATTGGATTGATTCGGCGAGCGGGCTGGCCGTTCTTTGGCAGCGGAATTTCTTTCACCAGAAATGCGTCGGTTGTTGTTCCGTTCTTCAATACGCGATCCGTTTCCCAAGTTACTTCGCGTTTCTGTCCATCCACTTCTGCGGAAAGTGAAAGCATCCATTGTTGCAAAAGTGATTTTGCAGCCACGCCATCCGTTGCGCCCAGCCAAAGCATGGCTTCGTTCAACAAACCGCCGCCCACCACGCCCAACTTACTGGGATAGATCGCCATCTGGATGGAGGTGACGAGAGATTTATTTTGCTCCAGCCACGACGGCGCTTGTTGGCCGCCAGGAATCAACGCGGCAAGATCCAGAAACGCTTGTGTCCCACCAAGGCCAACGATGTCCGCGGACATGGCCACAACAAATGGCCCGCGCGGCAAGTGATTTAAATTGGCGCCCGTGTGCTCGCCGCCGTGCGCCGACTTTGCCAACTCACTTGCGGGATCCAACACGGCGTAACTGCGGACCAAAACACCTAGAGGATCCACGTCGATGCTTGTGACGCCGTCAGTGAGTCCCGCCAATAATTTCGCCATGCGCTCACGCGGGGCAATGGGTTGATCCTTGGTCGACGTATTTTCTTTTTCATTGGGCGCGGGCGATTGCTCATTTTTTTCCAGAACGCCGCGCCCGCGCTCTTGCATGTCGGCCAAAGATTCTGGACCAGCCCACAAACCAATATCACCATCGCAGAAAAGTGCAAAACCACGCTCGCCCAAGCGTTTTTTCAGCTGATCGGAAAGTCCCGCCTTGCGGATATACGCGCGGGCAAGATCGGGGCTTTGGCTGACCACAACGGCGCCATCAATTATTTTTACATAGATGATTTTGCCGCGCCAGCGAAACGCGTCGGGCGCGGTGGTGAGCACGGCTTCAAAATTAGCCTGAAGAAATTGCTCGCTGTTGATTATTGGAATCACCGCGCACCACTGCAGCGACTTGTCGGGCGCGGTTGCAAACCACGCGACAAACGCTCCGCGATCATTCATTCCTGGTCCCACTCCAAACTGGCTCTTCAGAAGATCAAGCGGCTTCATCTGCGTTAACGCTTGCATGCGCTCAAGTTTCGCCGCAAGCTCGCCCATGTCTTCGCCTAGGGATTGCGCGTCTGGCACAACCACCAAACTTGCGGCGTCCGCGGGGGCCATGTCGATGGCGTTTATAAACGCGGCCGCATTGGGTATGCGACGAGTTGGGGCTTGATTTTGATTTTGCGTTTGCGTTTGCGTTTGAATATGTGCGGCGTTGGCGTGAAGCGGCGACGCAAGTACTGCCATGCAAAGAATTATGGTTGAAGCATTAAAGATCGATGTTGATACACGCATTAGAAATCTTTCGAGCAAGCTGTGCGCAGAACCGAGTTGAAGTTGAGAAATGAATTGAGCCAAAGTAAAAACTTGAAAATGAACTTTCCTAGCCTCGCATAAACCCCCTCCGAGCAACTACTGTACGGGAGTGTTGACTCCCGAAATTATCACGTGGTCCATTTCTGGCGCCGTACTGGTGGGCGCCACGGCGGCGGCGTTGGCGTGGTTGTTGCGCGCGGCTGGCTGGAAAAATTCCTGGATTGCCGCGGGAATTTGTGTTGGTGTGTTCTTTGGTCCGCTCTGCGCCGCCAAAGCATTCCCGGATTTATACGAACGTCTGATTGATGGATGCTCAGAGCAGCGCAAAGAAGTTTTACGATCGCAACGCGCCACGGAAGCATTGTTACTCGCCGCAACAACAACTCAAACAGTTCCCGCCGAGTCTGTTGTGATTGAACTTGACGCCGCACGCCGGGGTGCGGAAATTCGCTTGCAAGAAAGTCGAACCGCATTTGACCACGGAGCCTTATGGGTGGTCGCATTGCTGGCCGCGACCGTCACGTTGGCGCGATCACCTATGTCTGGTCGCATACGTTGGTGGATGGGCGGTGGATTGGCCATCGGAGCATGGACAGTTTTAATTCCAATCGCCGTGGTTTTTCTGGTGGCCAAAATTGAAACACAAGAAGTGCTTGCAACATGGAGCCTTGTTGCCGCGGCCACTGTGGCGTTTGGGGCGGCGTTGCCCCGCGGCACTGAACGCTGGATGACTATGGGCTTGCTTGCGGAAAATTCCTCATCCATTGACGCGGCCCGAGGCAGCGCTGGATTTATTTCATTCACGGTGGCTTGCATGGCAGCTTGGGGAATGGAATTTGATTCGGCCGCGGCATGGCTGCTTCCTTGGGGAACCATGTTGGCCGCGTGGGGATTACGCGATCTTCCAAATACATTTTTATCACGCAGTTTTGGACCAGCCACGGCGGCGGCGGTTGCGATCGCTTTAAGCCGCGTTGATGTGTTGCACGAATTTCGAGTGGCGCCGACAGTGGGACTTTATTTCGCCGGGGAAGATTTGCGATGGATCGCGGCGGCAAGTGGATTTGCATTAACACTGGCAGTTCCATGGCTGCGTTCATTGCGCGTGGCGTTGGCAATTTCCAGCGCGCCATTGCCACAAGCCGCGCTGGCCTCGACGGCTTTAATGATTGGCGTGCTTCCAAATTGGATGGGCGTTTCGCTGTTGGCGGCGGCGGCAACAACGGAAGTGCTTCTGCCCCTGCGCCAAATCACAGCAAAGCAACTCGAGAAAAATATTCACGAAACACCACTGTGAATCGCTGGCGTGATGCGAAAATTTATTTTTGCTTCGGCTCGGAAGGCTCGGCTGGTTTTAAACCCAAAGCTTGCTCGATCGCGGCCACCAACGCCTTGTCATCGGGCGAAACATTGCTGGCATAAAATGCGATCGGTTGCCCCTGCTTGTTGACCACATATTTGCTGAAATTCCATCCGGGCAATTTGCCGATTCGCGTTCCAAGAAATTCATAAATTTCGCTTTGGCCTGGTCCAGGCTTGGTTTGCTCTTTGGACAACATTGGAAATGTCACGGAATATTTAGAGGAGCAGAATTCCTTGATTTCTTTTTGGCTGCCTGGCTCTTGACCACCAAAATCATTGCTTGGGATTCCAAGCACCACAAGTCCTTTGTCCTTGTAAGTGTCATACAACTTTTGTAGACCGGCATATTGACCTGTGAATCCGCAACGACTTGCGACATTCACGACCAAGACAACCTTGCCTTGATATTGCGAAAGATCCGCTGGCGCTCCGTCGAGTGTGGTTGCTTTGATTGAATACATGCTGCGATCCTTCCATTTTTGAATAAGCTCGGCATTTTGCGGAGCGGATTGGGCGCACGCAAATCCAGTGACCGCCGCTATTGCGCCAAGAATTGCGGATGTGATATTTCTTTTCATGCACCCATAGTAGGCACAATTATGGAGTGAATTCAACAACGCAGATTCCCTCGTTAGTATTTGTTTGTGTCCTCTTTCCAAAGCGAAGATTTAACGCCAACTGTTCCGCCTCCAGGCCCATTGGTGACGGTTGATTTAACAGAACCAAGAGCCAAACTTATTTTGGAGAGGGTTCGTCAACGCGTGGCGATGTGGGGCGATACTGGGAGAACGCTGCATCGGGCATTTGCCGCGGTGCAGGCCGCGAATCAATTGGTGGGATCTGGTCCTGGGGCGATGGGCGCGGAATTTCGTCCCATTGGTAGACGCGTTCTGCGACTGAATGAAATTTCAGAGGAGGAGGCATTCTGGATCATTGGAGATGTGCGAGGAGATGTTTTGGCGCTTGAAACTGTTCTTGCGTTTATTGATGAGGCCACGGGAAGAGGCCGCTCGCCGCAAATTGTTTTTCTTGGCGACTTGGCCGCTGGAACTTTGGGCGATGCAGCTTGCTTGGCGATCGCACTTGAGCGATTCGCGGCGGCTCCTAGCCGCACTATTTTTATCGCCGGCGATCGGGAACTTGCGCTGACTTTGGAGAATGAAAAAGCAACTGATGATCGCAGACCTCGCGGACTAGCGGACATGCCCGTGCCTGACGCGCTTCAAAATTCACTACGTAATCTGGTGCGCGCAATTTCGGAGCTTGTTGAAAAAATTCCCGTGGCCGCGATCTGTCCAGACGGAATGTTGCTGGCTCATAGCGCGCTTCCACGCGAATCGATTTTGGCGGCGATTGAGAATGCGCAGACACTGGAGTCGCAACCAAATGTTCTGCGAGCCTTTGCGTTTGATCGGCTACATCCGCGAGAGTCGCAAGTAATTCCGTCGGCGATATCAGGTGAAGGGCCCGCAAAGCCCGAGGACTTTGCAAAATCCCTGCAGTCCTTAAATCGAATATTTGAGATACCCGTGGTTCGAATGGTGCGCGGCCACGACGCCGCGCCGGAAGGACATCGTTGGTTTCGTAATTATGGCGATGGAGTTTTGTTGACCATCACCACCATGGCGGATGAATTGCCAATCGAGATTGGTGGCAGCCGTAGAAAACCATCCGTGGCACGATTGAAATCCAAGCGTTTGCGCGTGGTGCGATTTGAAATTCCCGAGTCCATCGCGATCGTTGCGCAACAAATATTTCCAAATCAACCCGCGGTCACACATAAAGAAAATTCTTCGGCTACACCCCCGCAAACCAGCGCGCCCGAACCATTCTCGCTTGCGATGGATTCGGAACCAAATCTTACGAAGTTGTCGACAACAGTCGTTTCAACAAACGACCTCCAGGCGATAAAGATTCATTTTGAGCGCGGCGTTCGTTTACTCGCCGCGAGTGCGTGGACAGGAGCGCGTCAAGCATTTCAAGAAGCGGCGAACTCCGACAAAAATGCGCATGAATGTCTGATGAATGAAGCAGTCGCATGTTTATCGCTGGGATTGCCTGGCCACCAAGACGCTTTACGATTGTGTCGTGGACTTCTTCAAAGTGACGCGGCAAATGCGTGGGTTCATTTCAACATGGGTGTTTCATATCTCACAAACGAGCGAAATCCCATCGAGGCCGGCCGGGCCTTTCGGGCGGCAACCCAATCGGTGCCGCAGTTTGCGGATGCGTGGTGGGCGCTGGGACTCGCGTTCTCCCTGCGCGGCGATCGCAGAGGCGCCGCCGAAGCATTGGCGAAAGCCGCGGAATATGGCTGCCAACTTTCCATGCCAAGTTCGTTGGTGGGAACTATTCCAGCCCGCGAATTAACTTCCATATTTGAAGCCTTGCGAAGCAGGGTTCTTTACCACCCTGCCCTGACATCGCCGCCAGTTCCGCTTTCACAAGCGTGAATTATTTCATCGCAAGCTGGGTGTTTGATTGCACCATTGGAGTTGTGCCTTTGATGGTTTTCTTTGCCTGCATAACAAGAGTGGTTTGAACCAAAGTCATTTGATTTTGATCCGCTTGATTCACCACGCCATCATGATTCAAATCCGCTGCTTGCTCGCCAGTGCTTCCCATTGCGGCAGCCAACAACTTCATATCGGCTGAATTGATTTGTGAATCATTATTTAAATCAGCTTGAATGACAGAGTCGTCCACAACCATGAACGCAACCTCACTTTTGTCTTGACGGACGGTGATTGGATTGCCGTAGCTTTCAAAGAACCATGCGCCAGCGGTGCCTTCTTGGCGAGTGACGATTTGGATTGTTCCGTCCCTTAAAGGAAGAGCGATGGAGTTGACATCATCGGTGAATGAGATTCTCCAAAGGGTTCCGTTGGAAAGCATGCGACCGGTGATAAAGACTTTGTCAGCCCAACCAGTGACGGAGAACCAGCGACTTGTGCCTGGATTCGCGCCAAGACGTGTATTGAGATCCGTGATGATTGACTCGAGCGCGAATTGATCTTCTTTTGGATTGAACATCTTTGGATCGGAACCAACTTCCCACGCGTCGCCATTGAAAACCTGCAAAGTATCGGCGCCATGCATCACTTGTTGAATCACCATTTCATCCCAATACATTGTGCCGCTCATTGGGCATTCAGATGGACCCCAATACGCAAGCTTGCCAAATTGGCGGTGCGCAATCCAAGGCATTTGTGAACGAGCGCCATTTGAACTTTTGATCACAGAACGCATGCGATTCAGTTGGAAACGGAATTGATCCTCTGGCTTGGAACCAATCGCATTCACGCCGTCGAATTTTGCCGCGGCCATGGCTGGAGTTGATTGACCGTAATAACTTGGCGCATCATCCGTTCCGAAACCAGTTGACTGATTCCACATTGGTCGACCAAGGCAATTTGGCGCAGCGTTGGCTTGCTTTAGCACGCTTGACTCGTAATTTGTTACTCGAGCATTTGGAAATCGCTTTTTTACAGGAGCGTATGCGGAAGTATTCATAGCGGCATCAACAATGCCAATCATTAAAGCATCCCAAGTTGCGTGATACACATTGCCCCACTGAATCTGACTCACCTTAAAGCCAATTGTCTTTCCGTAGGTTGATTTAAAGCGTGAGTCATTTTCAATGGCTTGCAAGCCATTCATGCCCATCACCCAGGCGGCAAGATAATTTTCGTTGTCAAAGATCACGTAATCAACCACGCCACCCGCAGCTTTAAATTCATCAAAGAACTTTTCAATACGGGCCTGTGAACGCTTGATGCCGTTGGTGAGAAATGGACTTTGGTATGGAGTGATTGTCGAAACACCCTTTGCATTGGTTGCAATGCAACGATCAGATGGATGTTGTGTCAAATCATCTACAAAGAAGCGGAGCAACAACACGCGCTGGCCGGTTGGTTGATTCTTTGTTTGCGCCGCTGCCCATGCACCGGTCTGTGGAAAATCCACCATCACCATTTGTGTTTGTTGGGTGCAAGCTTTATCAACGCTTCCCCAAGTCAACGCCTTCACGGGGGCGGCTGAACTGTTGGTGGCTGCGGCACACACAAGCAACATTGACAACGTACGTGCAAGTGTGTGAGTTTGGCGGGCGCAATTTTTGATGTGGGAAGTGAATTTCATTTCGTCGACTCCTTGCTGCACGACCTGATGTGGTCGGCGCGGGAGTGGATGGACGAAACGTTCGACCAGATGCCTGCGGGGCCACATCTGGTCTTAAGTTTTCAATCATCAAGAGAATCGACTCTAATTATTTTCAGTCAAGTTGCAAAGAACAAGTGATTTGATATTTCAGTTCACAGACGGAATAAACCAACCAAACGATCAATCAAGGCGAGTGAATCGCCTTTGGATACAAAATTTACAACACATAACGAATACCGACGCACTTACGAAGAGTGTCCAAGAAGCCTTGGCGTTGTGATTCGTCCGTGACGGTGGTGTCCACGTTCAAAGCGCACCAACGACCGCCGGAACTCTTGCGAAGCTCTCCAATTTTGACTGGGTGCTGCCCAAATGTCTGCCGAATAGCCAAGTGCAAATGCGCTTCTTGGCCAGCGATCAGGCTGTAGCCCCAAGAGCATGGATACTCGAATATTGCTCGTCCGATTGGATTTTCTGTACTCATTTCAAACCTCCGACGTGAGTATCGAAAGCAGAAATCAAAGATCAAGTTTAATTTGAAAATTTTCCTAAAGTTGGAGGATAAAAAAACCGTGGGCAGACAAATTTGGGGTTATCAGTCCAAACATTTGAGTGCGTGAAATTGCTTAAGCGCGGGGCAAATAGCACTCAAACGAGCGGCAAGCGGCGCGCCAATTCCATGTACGCCGCGTAAGACGCTTTTACTTGCGTCATGGAATCGCCGGAAAATTTTTCCAGGAACGCGCGGGCAATTTCAAACGCAACAACATGCTCCATCACCACGCTCGCCGCGGCTATGGCGCTGACATCGGAACGCTCATACGCGCTCATGACGGATTCCTTAGTGTTTAAATCCACGCTGGGCATGCCTCGAAGCAACGTGCTGATGGGCTTCATGGTGCCGGTCACGACCACAGGCATTCCATTGGTCATGCCGCCTTCAAGTCCGCCGGCGTTGTTGGTTGGCCGAACAAATCCAAGATGTGATTCGTTTTTCTTTGACGCGTCATACTGAATCGCATCGTGCACTTGACTGCCAGTACGGAATGCGCACTCGCGGCCAAGACCAATTTCAACGGCCTTGAAAGCTTGAATGCCCATCACGGCGCCGGCCAAGCGCGAGTCCAATCGTTCGTGCCACTGCACGCATGAACCAAGACCAATTGGGCAGTTGAACACGTGCGCTTCAACCAATCCACCAACCGTGTCCTTGTCAACCTTGGCTTGATGAATGCGATCAACAAGTTGCGCGCTTGTTGCGTCACAGGGAATTCCAACGTCGCTTGCATTGCGCGCGGCAAGTTGCGCGGGCCATGAATGCGCGGTGACTTCGCCAGTCCAGCGGACATCAAGCGCGGCGCGCACAAAGCCACATGTTTGAATACCAAACTCACGCAGAAAACAATTCGCAAGCGCGCCGGCCGCAACGCGCGCCGCGGTTTCACGCGCGCTGGCTCGCTCCAATGTTTCGCGGCAATCGGTGGTGAGCCACTTCACGCTGCCGGCGAGATCGGCGTGGCCCGGTCGCGGGCGCGAAACCGAAGGCGTTTTTGCTACGTCATCAAGGCGATTGTCCTCATTGGGAATTCGCATTGCGATTGGACCGCCCATGGACACGCCGCGGCGAACGCCCGAAATAAATTCCGCCTTGTCTGTCTCAATGCGTTGTCGCGCGCCACGACCGTAGCCCGCTTGACGGCGCTTTAATTCGCCGTTGATGAAATCGCTGTCAATGGAAAGGCCCGCGGGGATTCCCTCCACAATTGCAAGCAGACCTGGTCCGTGACTTTCACCGGCGGTGAGATAGCGCAATGTCATGCGCTCATCATACGAAGGGACGATTATGTGCGAGCGATGGAATTGGAAAATTGCGACCGCACGCGCTGTTCATACATCGCGCCCAAGCACCAAATAATTCCCGCGAGAAATATGAAAATCGGAATGGACATGTACGCGATTTTCCAACCCGATCCCTGCGCAATCCAACCAATCATCGGGACCGCGGGAACATCGCCAAATACATGCAAAACGAAAATAGCCAACGCCATGCCCGTGCCGCGTTCGGCTGGATTCAGAATGTGCACAAGATGGGCGTGCACGGGGCCCACGCTCATCACCAAAAAGAAAGAGCCAAGAGTGACGCCACACCACATAGCGGTGACATTGGGCGCGTAAAGAACAAACAGGATTGATGCGGCCGCAAGAAAACTGGTGATTCCACATATCCATAAATGCGCCGTGGGTTTTCTTTGATACCACCAATCACCAAGAAACCCTCCTGCCATTGTGCCGGTGATTCCAGTGACAATAATGACCGCGCCAAACATTGTGCTGGAACTTTCAACGCTTAATCCCCAAGATTTTTCAAGATACGTTGGCGTCCAAAAACCAAGACTTCCAAAGCCGGCTGTTTGCAAGGCGTACCCCATGGTGGTCCAAAGCCATCTTGGGCGTAACAGAATGCCAGCGGCACTGCGCAACGTTGGCGGCGCGTTCACGACAACCTGCGCATCCATGGCTCCGCGCTTTGGATCGCGAAGAAAATAAATCACGAGCGCCAGAAAAAGTCCGGGACCGCCGGCCACAAAGAAAGCTTCGCGCCAACCATATTTAGATCCCACCACTCCCCCAAGCGTGAAACCAATCGCGGCGCCAACTGGAATTGCGGCGTTAAAGAAAGCCATCGCGCGACTTTGTTGTTTGGCCGGAAATTCATCAGCAAGAACGGCCGGCGCAACGCTGGCATAAGCGGCTTCCCCAATTCCAGTGAGGGCGCGCATGATCAGCAAACTCCAGAAGCCCCATGCGAAACCTCCAAGCAATGTCAATACGCTCCAAAATGCAACGGCCGCAGCAAGAACATGAAGGCGCGGAAATCTGTCCGCGATGAAACCAAACGCCGGCGCGGTAATCATGTACACAACAATAAATGCGGAATACAACCAGCCGGATTGGGTATGCGTAAGCGCCAATCCGCCTTGATCGATTGACTTTTCTAGAAATGGAACCAGACTGCTGACAACGTAGCGATCGGCGTAATTAAGCAAATTCAGCAGCGAAAGCGTGACCAGCGCGATCATGGGCGCGCTAGCGTTGCGAGCGAGAGGCGAGGAAATTTTCATGAATGCGCGCCCAATTTTTGGTTTAGAAGTTCGCGCCACAAAGCAACCGGAGCGACAGTGAATGACGATGTTGTGCGTGAAGAAATGTTTGCTTCATTGCCTGTGCGTGGCGAGAGTTGGTATGGCTTATTTTCCGTCGCACTATCAGGTGCGACAAGATCTTGCGTGAACAATTCAAATTGCAAAGCGGCTTGTCGCAAAAACATTTCCGTTCCATCAACAATCACAGCGCCGGCGGACCGAGCGCGCTTCAGAAGCGGCGTTTCGCGCGGTCGATACACCGTGTCCATGACAACCATGGAGTTTGTTATTTGAAATGCTTCCAGAAGTGGGTCAATGCTTTCGCCGCCGCCGCCAGTCATTCCAGCACTGGTGCAATTCACGATTGCGTTGAAAGAATGCGCAGACAGATTTTGAAGTAAGACGGATTCAACACGCGACTGATTTGCGCCGCTGATGGCGCGAGCATTGAACTGATTTGCAAGCTGCGCGGCTTTGTCGTGCGTGCGATTGGCGATGGTGACATGCGCGCCAGCGAGGGCAAGGCCCGCGATAACCGCACGCGCCGCGCCGCCCGCGCCCAACACCAATATGCGTCGCTGGCGCCATTGATCGAACGTTTGCAGCATGAGGCTTTGTTTCTCTTGCGCAGAATCTGAAATATTTTTGGAAATGCGTGTGGATTTTTCCCCCGCGCCACCACAAGCAAGCTCTGCTGAAACCTGCTCGTTCATACCAAGCGCCATCGCGATCGCAGCAACAGCAGCTGGCGCGTCAGTGTTGAATGCGTGCGAAACTCCGTGGCTAGAAAAAATTAAAGTGTTCGCCGCGCCACACCACTCGCTCACCACATCTGCGCTGCCTCCCTGCTGCTTGCACCAACGCAACGCATGTTCTTTATGTGGAAGCGTGACGCTCACTCCTCGCAAATTCAAAATACGCGATGCGGCTATTTCGCCAAGCGACGCCTTGAAATGCTCCCACTCGGACGGAATGGCCAGCGGAACATAGGCGCCGTTGAATTGCGTGGCGGTGAACGCCGCATTGTGCAGCAAAGGCGACAGCGAATGTTCAACGGGCCAACCAATCACGCCAAAAATTTTCGTGGCCGTAGTGATGTGTTGAAATGAATACACGCCGATGAATTCTTCAACCGTAAGTTGCCCTGGCGCGGTACCCATTTCGCCATCGGGACGCGCATAAGTAAGAAAGCCGCCAAACTTTGGAGCAAGCACGCGACTAGCAATTCCAAATTGCCCCATGCACAGCGCGATTGTTGGCTTGCTTTGATTGCGCAGCAACTCGAACGCTTCCAGATTGTCACGCACACTGCGCGCACGCCACGCAATTTTTGCCACGGCGCACAGCGGTTCGCTGCACATGGCGGCGACGCGCTTTGAAAGATCCATAGGCCGCGATTCAAAATCATGCGCGCTTAAAATAAGACGCGTGGAAGTTTTAGCCGCAGCAAATTGGATTTTAAAATCCGCACTTGCTTGGAACGCTACAAGTTCAAGATCAATGTACGACGGCGGCACATTCAGTTTGCAAATCGCTATGAGCAATTCAATCCGCGCCACCTCATCGCCCGCGTATGTGCCGCCCTCAACCGTGCCGCGAATGGTGACAATGCAAGGCAGCGGACTATTTTTCACCAACATCGCGACGCTCTCAAGCGCGTTATCTGTTTGCGCCAAAGCATCAACGCGCCATTCCACAATAGTGGCGCCGCGCTTGGCTTCTTTCCGCGCTGACAGAAGCGCGGAGTCAATTTCATTGGCGCTTTCCACTGTCAGCGCAACGGCAATCAGCGACATGCCACACCTCGCGCGCCGATGCGGTGCGTAAAATTTGGTCGATTCATTGGCGGCAATCGCAAGTCGGGGCAACTGGTCAGATTCTGGCGACGCGTCATGCGCAGAGTGTACGAAGAGCCATGACTGATTAGCATGACGGCATGCAAGAAGTTTCCATTGAAGCGGCGATTGAATTTCTCCATGGGCATCTCTCTGGATTTTTAAAATTTGATGGCGAACGCGTGGCGGTAAAGTTCATCGTGGCGAGCGATGGAACGCTTGTGATGCCGGTGATGGAAGCCATGCTGCTGGCTATGGAGACAGTGCTTGAACTTCCCAATGATGACGACGACAGCATGCATTTAATTGTGACGCTTTCTCGTCAATCCGAACTAGGAACATTTGCGCAGTGGTGCGATCGTTGGCGCGCCTATCACGGCGAACCGGAGGACGTGCGCTGGGCCAGTGTTGCGATTGATTCGGGTCGGCTTGCTGGTTGGTTCCTGGATGATCAAGCGATGATGAAGGCAAATCCTTTGGCGGCGGAAGAAAGCGCTTTACTCAAACAGTTCAACGCGCAGCCGCGCGCATTTTTGAAAGCACTGTGCGTGACCACAAAAGTGGAGTGCGAAGATCCGATCGCGGTCGGCGTGGACGCCGGCGGCATTGACATCCGCCGCATGCATGATGTGGGCCGCTTGCCGTTTCCTCTTGCATTTGAAAACGCCGAGCAAGTTCGCTCGTTCATTGAGGGCGCGTCATTTCCCACCAATTTGTGATTCCGTAATTTCACTCCCGCACACTAGAATCATTTTCCACAGGAGAACCACATGGACGGATCACATCACCCTAAAAAGTTCGCGGGCAGCCTGAATCACAAAATGATTGACGACGCGCAGGCCGACGCCGCGCAAACCTACGCCAACAACTTTGGCGCGCCTGGTTACGGCGACATTGCGCGTTGCTATATCGAGCAGAAGTACGATGGCTACAGCGCGGAAAATCAAGAAACGTGGTCGACCATGTTTGACCGTCAAATGATTTTTCTAAAAGACAACGCCAGCAAAACATATTTGGACGGCGCGGCGTTGATCAATCTTCGGCGCGACAGAATTCCGCCGTTGGCAGAAATCAATAGCCGCCTACATCCATTGACAAAGTGGCAAAGTCGCGCGGTGCCTGGTTACTTGCCGCCCAAGGCTTTCTTCGCATGTTTGGCTCGGCGTGAATTTCCCACCACCATTGTGATTCGACCCAAGCAAAGCATTGACTATCTGCCAGAGCCCGACATTTTTCACGACATCTTTGGACATGTTCCTTTGCACGCGGACCCGGTGTTCGCGGATTTCCTACAGACCTACGGCAAGGCCGCGCTTGAAGCCACTGATGAAAAAGATGTCGAGCGCCTGTCACGCCTTTTCTGGTTCACGGTTGAATTTGGTTTGATCAAAGAAAACGGACGCATCAAGGTGTACGGCAGCGGTTTGATTTCAAGTCCTGGAGAATGCAAGCACGCGCTTGAGAGCGCCGAAGTGGATCGCCGCCCATTTGATTTGGACCGCGTGTGCGACACGGCTTTTGAAATCGACCACTATCAGCCCATTTTGTACGTGCTGGAAAGTTTCGATCAATTGCGCAACGCCATGACCACGTATGCCAAGCGAATTATGGACAAGACGGCGGCCGCTGCGAACGCTTGAATCTTCCGTTGTGAAAGCCATATCTATCTTGAGCGTGCGCCGAACTTGTGCGACAAAGTCGGTGCGCGACATTGTTGTCGTAAACGCACGGAGTGCGTGGCGCATTCAAATTTTGCGTATTCTTAGCGCATGGCCGCAACAAAAAATCGTTCTTCTATCAAGCCCGCAATCATGATTGAGCAGGCGGAATTTGCGCGCCGGCGCGGTGCCCTGCTTGACGCCCTGCACGGCTCCGTCGGCTTGGTTCTTGCGGGCGAAGCCGATCCAAACTTGCACCACCCATTCACCGCGCACGCGCACTTCACCTACCTCACTGGTTTGGTTGATGAACCTGGCGCTGCGTTGTTGTTTGATGGGAAAAATCCCAACCCCGTGCGACGCGTGCAACTTTTTCTAAGGCCGCTGAATCCAGAGCGCGAAAAGTGGGATGGCTTTCGCGCCGAGATTGGTGGCGAACTTCGCGCGCGCGCTGGAATTGAAACCATCTTTCGAACCAACATGCTTGCGCTTCAACTTTTAGACGCGGCCAAACGCGCCAAGGCGTTGACCTTGCTCATGCCGCTTGCGGCGCACAACAGCCCCGTAAGCGGAGACCTGGAAATTTTTCGCCGTACTGCGGAGCGCATTCCAAATTGCTCCATCCATGACGGCGCGAATATTTTAAATGACATGCGCGCCCGCAAAAGCAAAGCCGAAGTGGCATGCATTCAAGAAGCTGGCCGCATCACGGGACTTGGCTTTGCCGCCGCGTTTGCCTCGCTGCGACCAAATATGAATGAGTTTGATTTACAACGGCACGTGGAGGCGGGTTATCACCAAGGCGGTTCGCGTGAACTTGCGTTTCGCACAATCGCCGGCGGTGGTTTCAACAGTACGGTATTGCATTACCACGCCAACGATCAAATATTGCGTGATGGAGATTTGGTGTGTTTGGATTCCGGCGCCAAGTGGTGCGGATATTCCGCCGATGTCACGCGCACATTGCCGGTGAATGGAAAGTTCACAGCGCGTCAGCGCGAAATTCATGATCTGGTTCTTGCCGCGCAAACCGCAGCGATTCGCGCCTGCAAGCCCGGCGCGCGCTTTCACCAGATTGACGAGGCCGCGCGCGCGGTCATTCGTCGCGCTGGACTTGCCGACGCCTTCATTCATTCTATTGGCCACCACCTTGGTCTTGAAACGCATGACGCAAATCCTGACGCGCCGATTCAAGCCGGCGCAGTGATCACGATTGAGCCTGGCGTGTACTTGCCACAAGAAAAAATTGGCGTGCGCATAGAGGACGACATTTTTATAACCGCGCGCGGACCAGTCACTCTCACACGCGACATTCCTAGATCAAGTAAAGAGATTGAGGCGGCTATGGCGCAAGCGAGAATGGCGACCAAGGTTAAAAAATAAAAGGAATGCGCGGCGTGGATCAAGTTCGCCACGCGTTCAAACGCGCTCGCAACGCATCGATTATTGAGGAACGGGCTGCACAAGAAATCCGTGCATCGCCAACAGGCACAGACTCCAAATAACAGGAAATGCTGCCGCAGCGATGGCAACTCCGGTGAGTCGCTTGCCAAGTCTGTCCTCGTGTCGGCCAACTATTTCGCACGCCACAACAACGAATAAGACCAAACTAAATTTAAACGCGATGGCCCCGGCAAGATCCCAATGCTCAATGACAAGGCGCGCGAGTGGATTCACTTCAAGACCGCCCTTGCGTAAAATATGCCACGTCAAAATAATGTCCATGCTTGAAAAAAGCAGAAACCACACGTAGCCCTCTTGATATCGCATGGGCGGCGCGCTTAACCATGAGGGCGATGGATTGCCCGGGGAATTCTCTTTGTGATGATGCTGGAGAGCCATCATCTATATAAGTATGCCAAGAATTTCCTTTGGTGCGCCCTAAATTAAAGGGATTTTTGTGGGAATATTGTGGGCAGGCGCCGTGTTGAGCTGAACAAATTGCTCTTGTTTTTGTTGCGCAACAGTGGCGTCAACAAAGTCACTGTGGCAAGACGCCTTGGCTTCAACCGCGCCAACCGCCGCCTTGGTTTTGGAAGCAAGCTTGTGGATCTCCTCGGGCGAAAGCACGCCACGCTTTGCAAGCACCTCTTGTTGCTCTGGCGTAAGCGCCGCGCTCAACACCGGCTTGTCGCGTCGATACTCCTCGCTCTTGCCGCTGGCAAACTCCTGAATTTCTTTGCTGATGCGAACGCTGCACCAATCGTGCCCGCACATGGCGCAGAAATCCGTGTCCACATCCAGGTCCTCGTCGTGATAAGCGCGAGCGGTGTCTGGATCGAATGACAATTCAAAATGTTTCTGCCAATTCAACGCGGCGCGCGCCTTGGTGAGCTCGTCGTCGCGGTCGCGCGCGCCAGGAATGCCAAGCGCGACATCGGCGGCATGCGCCGCAATTTTATACGCGACGCATCCTTGCTTCACATCGTCCTTCTTTGGCAAACCCAAATGTTCCTTGGGAGTGACGTAACACAACATGCTCGCGCCGTGGTACGCGGCGCTGGTGGCGCCAATGCAACTTGTGATGTGGTCGTAGCCCGGAAAAATATCCGTGACCAAAGGCCCAAGCACATAGAACGGCGCGCCGTGGCAAAGTCGTCGCTGCAATTTCATGTTGTATTCAATTTGATCCAGCGGAACGTGACCGGGCCCCTCAACCATCACTTGCACGCCTTGTCGCCACGCGCGCTCGGTGAGTTCACCAATCGTCGCAAGCTCGGCAAGTTGCGCCGCGTCAGTCGCGTCGGCAAGGCCGCCGGGGCGCAAGCCATCGCCAATGGAAAATGTCACGTCATAGCGGCGCATGACGGCGCAAATACTTTCCCAACATTCGTACATCACATTTTGTCGGTTGTGAATCAACATCCACTTGGCCAGCAAACTTCCGCCGCGGCTCACGATGCCAATCAAACGATTCTTGATCAAAGGCAAGTGCTCCTTCAGAACGCCCGCGTGAATGGTGAAGTAATCAACGCCTTGCTTGGCCTGATGTTCAAGCGTTTCCAAAATCACAGCCTCGTTTAAATCATCAAGCTTGCGGCCGATGATCATGGAATAAATTGGAACGGTGCCAATCGGAACTTGGCTGTTGCGAATCAGCGCGTCGCGACACGCGTCCAGATCGCCGCCAGTTGAAAGATCCATCACGGTGTCCGCGCCCCACTTCTGCGCCCATTTTAATTTCTCAACTTCCTCGTCGGTACCAGAACTAATTGGACTTGCTCCCATGTTGGCGTTGATCTTTGTTTTAGAAGCGCGACCGATCGCCATGGGATCAAGTTGATAGCCCAAGTGAACACGATTTGCCGGAATCACCATGCGACCTGCGGCGATTTCATCGCGCACCTGCTCAGCCGTGAGATGTTGCTCGCGTTCGGCAACGCGGCGCATTTCCTTGGTGATCACGCCTAAACGTGCGAACTCAAGTTGTGTGATGGGTTCAAATCCCTCGGGCGCCTTGGCGCAAATCCACTGCGCAACGTGCGTGTGCAAATGCCCAGCGCAACCTTGTTGATGATTGTGCGCCGCGACAATTGTCCATCCTGCCGGAAGAAAATCCCACGCAGTTTGTGTGGATGGCGCGGGCATACCCGGCGTGTCCGGACTTGTGAATGCAAGCGGCCCACCCACATCGGATTTGCGCGCAAAAGATCCAGGCGTTGTGCCTTGAGATTGCGTTGATGGATTTGTGGCGCCATGCAGTGGCAGCGACTCGTTGGCCAATCGATCTTGCGAGCGGCCAATCTGAAATGTGGATGCGTTGGCGACGGCGCCGTTTGATGTTGTTGGGGACGTGTTGTTGTGCATTGCAAACTTCCTGAAAAGGCGAAGCCGCTTTGGGCGGTTCGCAAACAGAGCCACTTCCCTACGCCGATACGAATCGGTTCAGGTTCCACGGGTACTTCTCAGCGAACTCCACGATGGAGTCCGCGCCCCGAGCGGCCAAGACCACATGATAGTCACACTTATATTTTTATTCGCTCTTAAACTGCTCGCGCGCCAGAACAATAAAATCGCACGCTGGCGGCGGCTTCACGCCCAAATGCCGCAGCATGTTCACAATTTGCGCCGCGTGATAATGCTGATGCGTGGCGACATGAATGAGCACATCCATGACGGTGGTCAAAAATGATTTGCCCTCACGTATCCGCTCGGCCACTTGATCCAATGCGTCTTCGTTGGCGTTGGCAAGCCACGCGGCCCAACGTTGATCGAGCAATTCCCAATCCCGTTCAAGCGCTTCAAGATTGGCGAAATTTTCCAGAGTTGGAAATGCCGCGGACTGATTTTTATTTTCGAGAACGTTGATCCACACGGTTTCCGCGCCATACAAATGCACGAAGGTTCCCAGCACGCTGCCAACTCCCATTTCGAAAGATTTGCGCAGCCCATCGTTTGTGAGCCCGCGCGATGCGGTCAGTAATTTGTGGCGGACCCAATGTCGGTGCTCGTGCAAACGTTTGATGGTGTCTAAGCGTGTTCCCATGTTTGCAGGTTACCCTGCGGCTGATGACAAGTCTGCCAATCACGCTTGCCGATGTTGAGGCCGCCGCCGCGCGAATTCATGGGCGCGCGGTGCGAACGCCGTGTCTTGAAATGGAAGCGCTTTCGCTCATCGCCGGGCTCCGCGTGTTCGCCAAGTGCGAATTGTTTCAGCGCACTGGAAGTTTTAAATATCGCGGCGCCGCGCACGCAATCAGTCGGTTGCCTGAATCAACCAAAGCGACTGGTGTGGCAACGCATTCCAGTGGAAACCATGGGCAGGCGCTTGCGTACGCCGCGCGCGAACGTGGATTTCCTTGCCACGTTGTCATGCCGCATAACGCGCCGCGCGCCAAGCTTGAAGCTGTTCAGAAATTCGGTGCCCACATCACGCTGTGTGAACCCACGCTCACGGCGCGCGAGGAAATGTTGGCGCAAGTGGTTGCGCGCACTTGCTCCACGGTGATTCCTCCGTACAACCATGTTGATGTCATGGCGGGACAGGGCACCATGGCGCTTGAAATTTTAGAAGACGTGCCTGAAGTGGACGCGATTGTTGTGCCCGTTGGTGGCGGCGGATTGATTTCTGGAATCGCCGTGGCGGCCAAAGGTAAACGCCCGAGCATCTCCATTATTGGCGCGGAGCCGGCGATCGCCAACGATGCGGCTCGCTCTAAAGCAACAGGAATCTGCCAGCCATCCACCAATCAACTCACTATCGCCGATGGCCTGCGCGGCGCGCTTGGATCGCTCACATTTCCCGTGGTCCAAAAACTGGTTGATCAAATTCATGTGGTGGAGGAAGACGCGATCGCCAGCGCGATGCGATTTTCTTGGGAGCAACTGAAACTCACCATCGAGGCCAGCGCCGCGGTTGGAGTGGCGGTTGCGATGTCGGATGTGTTTCGTGAATTGGCGCAAAAACACAAGTGGCGCGGTGTTGCGATTATTTTTTGCGGCGGCAATGTGGATTTGGATCACTTGCCTTGGATGAAATAACCCAACACCATCAAGGCGCGGCGGGCGATTTTGACGACTTTGTCGCGATCATCGCGTCTAATTTTTCCAGACGCAACGCGTGGCGTTTTTGATCAGGCTCTAGTTTCGCAAGCGCTCCAATGTGAAGGCG
>Ga0214919_10004511_pt1 | contig 20349 bp, 23 predicted proteins | sample LL1503_MetaG_FD_177994 | JGI IMG/M metagenome (GOLD analysis project Ga0214919, IMG submission 177994) | Freshwater microbial communities from Lake Lanier, Atlanta, Georgia, United States - LL-1503 | ecosystem: Environmental > Aquatic > Freshwater > Lake | place: USA: Georgia | collected... | reverse complement strand
TTTTTTAAGGATCGCAAACAAGATTTCTTGTTTACGCATTGTGCTTGGATTTTCGATTCCTAACTTTTCAGCTTCTAAAATTAAATCGGCTGGTGTTTTATTTTTTAATTCTTGTAGGTTCATTTATGATTGGGATTGTCTTGTGAAACTTTTAGATGTGAGACAAATATAACAATTATTAATTATATTTCAAGCTGGTTTAAAAATAACCAAAAAGACAATGATTATCAGTATTATAGTTGGTATTTCATTTATAATTCTAAAAAATTTTGAACTTCTTTTATTTCTATCTAACTCAAAATCCTTCAAACATTTAGATAAAAAACCATGATAACCAGAGAGAATAATCACAAATAAAAATTTAATAGACATCCACAAAGAAAAAATACTGTCTAATCCTGAAATCCATAAAATAGACAAACCGGTCAACCAAGTAATGATCATGGCTGGGTTCATAATTATTTTCATTAATTTTTTTTCCATTACTTTAAAAGTTTTTGCCACTTCAGCACTATTGTTTTCAACGTGATAAACAAATAATCTTGGTAAATACAAAAGGCCAACCATCCAGGAAATAACAGCAATAACGTGAATTGCCTTAAGCGTTAAATATAAATTCATTAATTAATTAAATATTTTTTAACAACATGCTCCATCATTTTAATATGATCTTCATTATCATTTAGGCAAGGAACAACATCATAATTTTCACCGCCATTTTCTATAAAGCTTTCTTTTCCTTGAATTGCTATTTCTTCTAAAGTCTCAACGCAATCTGATGAAAATCCTGGACATATCATAAGCACATTTTTTTTTCCTTTATTAGGAAGCTCTTCTAAAGTTTTATCCGTGTAGGGCGTTAACCATTCTTCCGGCCCAAACCTTGATTGAAAAGTTGTCTCAATTGGGGTGTCTTTAAATTTTTCTTTGATTAGTCGCGTCGTTTTTTGACAGTAACAATGATAGGGATCACCTTTTGTAAAATATTTTTTTGGTATGCCGTGGTAGGAGGCCAAGATTAAATCTGGTTTCCATTTAATTTCTGAAACTTTCTTCTTGATACTTTTTACAAGCGCATCAATAAACAAAGGTTCACTTTCATAGTGCGGTATAGTTTGTAAACTAGGCTGCCATCTCATTTTTATTAAATTTCTATAAACCTCGTCGCATACTGTTGCTGTGGTCGCAGCTGCATATTGCGGATACAAAGGGAAAATAATAATTCTTTCGCACCCTTCTTTTTGCAAAAATTCTAGTTTGCTTTTTATACTTGGGTTTCCGTACCTCATTGCAAAATCAACAATAATGGTCTCATTGCCCACCTTTTCTTTCAGTTTTTGAGTTTGGCTTGCTGTGTAATATCTGAGTGGGGATTGGTTGGTATCGTTCATCCAAATTTGTTTGTAAGCGTGAGCTGTTTTTGAAGGCCTAAAAGTTAATATAAATAAATTTAAAATTATTTGCCAAAAAACAGGATTGACCTCTATTACTCTCGTGTCTGATAAAAATTCTTTTAAATATTTCCTAATATCCCACCAGCTTGTCGAATCTGGGGTCCCAAGATTAATCAGCAAAACTCCGGTTTTCCCAAAATTTATTTTCGGATGATTTGTTTTATCTAAGTCAAAGCTCATAAATTATAATCCCTCACAAACTCAACTAGTTTTTTAACATTTTCTGGTTTTGTTTTCGGCAATATTCCATGACCTAAATTAAAAATGTATGGTTTATTTTTAAAGAAATCTAAATATTTTTTTGCCTCTTTAAACATTTTCTGGTTGTTACCTAATAAAAATTTTGGGTTCATTCCGCCTTGAAAAACCACATTATTATTTAAATCTAATTTGTTGAGATTAACATCATAATCAATGCTAATTCCGTGTGGTTTTACTATTTTTATAAAGACATTGATATTCTCATTAATTCCCTTTGGAAAACAGATAATGGGGTTATTAGGAAAATTTTTTTTAAGTTTGTTAACAATATTTTTATTTGGGTTAATACAAAATTCCTTTAGGCTTCCTTCGTTAATTAAGCCGGCCCAACTATCAAACAACTGTATAACATCCGCTCCTGCTAATATTTGTTCTCTGCAATGAATGTAGACTAATTTTTCTAGTCTTTTAATCATTTTTATTACTTCGTTTTTTTTTAAATTTTTTAATAAATTTTTATTCTTTTTCGGTGATCCTTTGTTAATCATATAAACCAAAAGCGTCCAGGGGGAGCCAGCAAAACCTATGAGTGTTTTTTCTTTTGGTAGTTTTTCTCTTATTTTTTTTAAAATTTTATAAACGTTTTTTAAGTTTTTAATAAAGTTTTTATCTGGTGTTTTGTAAAATTTATTTAGATTGTAATTCTTTAAAATAGGCCCTTTTTTTTCTTTAAATTCTACCTTTTGTCCAACTGCATTTAAAATTAATAAAATGTCCGAAAAGATTATAGCGGCATCCAGATTAAACCTATTTATAGGCTGTAAAGAAACTTTTGTTGCATCTTTAATGTTTAAACAAAAATTAATAAAATTTTTATTTTTTCCTCTTATTTTCTGATATTCTGGAAGATACCTTCCTGCTTGTCTCATGAACCAAATGGGAAAATTTTTTTTTTTGTTTAGTAAAGAACTTTGAAGAGAACAACTCATTAATAAATATTAGTTAAAATAGTAGTATTATATGGTTCTGTTAGTAATGTGTTTATAATTTTACCAACAGTTTATTAACAAGTTTTGTTGATTAAACCCCTAAATAACTTTGTATTTATATTATTTATTTAAAATTACACACTGTTCTACAATTAAAAAAATAAACTTATTAATGTTATTAATTAAATAACAATAATTTATTAAGTGTTAACCTTTGTGTTTTTTAAAGTTAAAAATGTATAAATAGTAATTATAAAGACCTGCCAACAGAATTATGAACAGAAAATATAACGTTTTTTTGGTCTCTGATTCAACTGGAGAAACGCTAGATAGAATATTTCTTGCTCTAAAAGCCCAGTTTGAAAATTTTAATAATAATTTACATCATTTTTCTTTTGTTAGAACTGAGGCTCAAATTATAACACTATTAGAAAAATGTGACAAATTGGGAAATTCGATAGTGCTTTATACCCTTGTAGAGCCTGCCGTCACCTCTTTTTTAGTCCAAGAAACAGAGAGGCACAAAATCCCTTGTTTTGGTGTTTTAGATTATTTAATTCCAAAATTTGAAATAGCTCTTAATAGAAAAGCCAACAGAAAACCGAGCGGTCAACACATTTTAAATAAAGAATATTATAAAAAGATTGCCGCAATGCAATTTAGTATTGAGCATGATGATGGCCAAAAATTAGAAACAATTTTAGAGGCTGATATAATTATTTTAGGCATTAGTAGAACAAGCAAAACTCCAACAACTATTTATCTTGCAAATAAAGGCTACAAATCAGCTAATATTCCAATGGTTCCAAATCAAAAAATACCGGAAGATGTTTTAAAGAATAAAAAAAAGACAATTGTAGGATTGATTGCTGACCCCGAAAGATTGGCGGACATAAGAAAAAATAGACTCGATTCATTAAGTGAAGAAAAACATACCTCCTACGTTGATTTGGAAAAGATCCAAGAAGAGCTGGAAGAAAGCAGAAAAGTTTTTAAGCTAAACAATATCCCAATAATTGATGTAACAAGAAAATCAGTAGAAGAAACCGCTGCCTCAATTATAAAAATTCACGAAATTAAAAATAGCCAATGAGAAATATAATTTTAGCATCCGCAAGCGAGATAAGGCTAAAAATATTAAATGATTTTGGTTTTAATGTTAAAGTAAAAGTGGCCAATGTAGACGAGGACGAAATAAAAAATTCTTTATTAGCAGAAAAATTTAGTCCATTTGATATTTCAAGAGTTCTTGCAGAGACAAAAGCAAAAAAAATAAGCAGCAAAATATATGACCAGATTGTTCTGGGTGCTGATCAAGTTTTGGATTTTGGAGGTAATATATTTAATAAACCAGAAACCATGGAATTAGCATTTAGCTTGATGAAAAGATTAAATGGCAAAGAACATTCTTTGTTCAGCTCTATTTGTTTGAGTAAAAATGGTTCGACTATTTGGATGCACACCGAGCAGGCTGTTCTAAAGATGAAACAGTTGTCGGACAGTTTTATTAAAGACTATTTAGAAAAATTGGGGCTGGAAAAGATAAAGAAATACGGTGTTTATCAAATCGAAGGAATGGGCAAAGATTTATTTGAAGAAATAAAGGGAGATGAATACTCTGTAATGGGAATGCCAATTAAACAATTAAATAACTATTATAAGTTAAATGAAAAATAAAAAATTTTTTTTAGTTATTGGAAACCCGATTAACCATTCTTTGTCTCCTCTTTTGCATAATTATTGGTTTCGTAAAAATAAAATTAATTGTAAATATAAAAAATTAAAAACAACACAAACCGAAATAAAAAAAATTTTAAATAAGGTTAGAAAAAGAGAGCTAGAGGGAATTAATGTTACTATTCCTTTTAAAGGAAGCATTATAAGGCATTTAGATATTTTAAAGGGAGACGCTCTAAAAGCTTCATCAGTTAATACTGTTTATTTGAACAAAAAAAAATTAGTTGGTGATAATACTGATGTTTATGGTTTTTCTTACGGCATCCTGAGAAAAGTCAAAACCAGAATTAAGACAGCGGGAATTATTGGAGCTGGAGGTGTTACGTCTTCTATTATTCTCGCTTTAATTCAAAAAGGAGTGAAAAAAATATATATAACTAATAGAACTTTTCCCAAACTAAATATATTTAAGAAAAAATTCAAAAAAATCATTTACCCAATCAAATGGAATGATCGTTATAAAGTATTTGGTAACGTACAAATCTTAATCAATGTTACAAGCCTTGGCATGCTTGGTCAGAAGGATCTGCAGTTTGATTTTAGTATTTTTGACAAAAAAATTAATGTCGTGGATATTGTTTATAATCCAGAAAATACAAAGCTTTTAAAAGATGCAAAAAAGAACGGCCATAAAATCTTTACAGGTTTAGATATGTTTGTTTATCAAGCCCAGAAGGCATTTTATATTTGGAATAAGAAAAATCCAAAAATAACAAAGGACATTTATAAAAAACTTAGAAAAAAAATTAATGGTTAGAGTAGGTATTTTAGGATCTGTTGGGAGTGGCAAATCTTTTGTTGCAAATATTTTTAGAGAACTAGGTTTTAATATTTTTTCAGCAGATAATGAAGTTGCTAACATTTATAAGAATAATAAGATTGTTAATAAAAAGATTTCAAAATTTTTTAAGTTAAAACTTTATAAAGGCAAAATAAACAAACAAGAGCTTAGGGATTTTCTTAAAAAAAATCCAAACAAATTTAGATTTTTAAACAAGATTATTCATCCAACTGTTAGAATGAAATTAGCTCTTTTTCTAGCGAAATTTAAAAAAAATAAATTAGTCGTTTTAGATATTCCTCTTTTGGTGGAAAATAATATGTTCAATTTTGTTGATATTTTTATTCTGGTTAAAACTAAATATAGTTTTTTTCAAAATAGAATAAAAAAAAGGAAAAATTTAGATAAACAATTTTTAAATATTTTAAAAAAACAACAGACAAGCGAAAAGATCAAAGAAAGCTATGCAGACTTTATAATTTATAATAGTTCAAAAAATAAAGTTAAATTGCAGGTAAAAAATATTATTGATAAGATTCTTTTAAATTAATGATTGAAGTTATTTTAGACACAGAGACGACAGGACTGTCAGCAGAGAAAGATAGAATTGTTGAAATTGCTTGCGTGGAATTAATCAATCACATTCCAACAAAAAATATTTTTCATACCTTTTTAAATCCCGAGACTAAGGTTTCAGCAGACGCTTTTAGTGTTCACGGCTACTCTGATGAGTTTTTATCGAACAAACCTAAGTTTAAAGATGTTGCTAAAGATTTTCTTAATTTTATTAAAGATAAAAAACTTATTATTCATAATGCAGATTTTGATCTTGGTTTTTTAAATAATGAATTAAAAAGACTAAATATAAAACCAATTCTAAAATCTGATATTCTAGACACCCTGCAGATTGCTAGATCTAAATTTCCAGGAGTTGGGAATAGTTTAGATGCTCTGTGTAAAAGATTTAAGATCAGTATTGAAGCCAGAGAAAAACATTCTGCGTTACTAGACTGCCATTTACTCTCAAAGGTTTATATAGAGTTAATTGATAAAAAAGAATTAACTCTTGATTTAATGTCCAATGATAAAATCTTTAATGAAAAAATGAAGTTAAGTAACGAAAACAGAGTAGGTATCGTTGTTAAGCCTTCACCAGAACAAATGGAAGAGTATAAGAAATTTTTAAAAAAAAATATTTCTAATGCTTTTGCGTTAGATTAGTAGTTTGTTGCTCGTATAGTTCTTTAAAGTTAATTTTTTTTTTAAATTTAAATTCTTTAAAACCAGATTTTTGGAATAATCCGGTGATAAGATCTGTTAGTTTTTCTGCATATAAATCAGGTATTTCTGCAAGAATAATTCTTTTAACTTCTTCTGCTTTTAATTCTGTGTTTATAACTTTAAACACTACAGCAAGACACGCTTCAGCATGAATTTTATTTTTAACTTCTTTTGGTGCTTCAAAAATAAGCTTGCAATTTAGTTCTAACATTCCATTTTTTAGTGGTTTATTAGAAATATCAACTTTTGTTTCATATTTATCAAGATTTTGGGCTGCATCCACAAAGCAGTCTGGAGATGGAATTTCAAATGATAAATCCTTTACGTAGTCTGTAATGATTTGGTATTTAGAATTCTCTTTATTTTTTTCTTCCATTTTAAAAATATGAATTTTGTATTATCTAAATATATTTTTTTATATTAAATATCATTTAATTCGATCTAAATTTAGATGTATTAATTTTTAACTATTTAATCTAAAATACCTATAAATGAATGATAATTTTGGCTATATAGATATCGTCCTTCTTGCCATCGTGGCGGGTATAATTATTTTAAGACTTAGGAATGTTCTTGGTAAAGGAGCAGAAGATAGCGCTATTAGAGCAAAGAAATCAGTTGTAGTTGATGCTCAATTTGAGGATGTTAAACCATCTAGAGCTGAAGAAAATATTAATTTAAGAGAATTTAAAGAAGAGACTTTTTTAAAAGGCGCCCAAGCAGCGTATGAGATGATCGTTAATGCATTTGCAGCTGCAGACAAAAAGACTTTAAAAGATTTAACATCACCGGAAGTCTATAAAAGTTTTGTTGGAGTTCTTGATGAAAGAAAAAATAAAAAATATGTTAATCAATTTACTTTTATAGGAATTAAAAAAACAAAAATAGAGAATGTAGACAATAAAGATAGTTTTTACACTGTTAAAACTAGATTTGTGAGTGAGATTATATCCTGCATCAAAGATGCTAATAACAATATTATTGAAGGTAGCGCTGAAGAAATCCAAACAGTTAATGATGTTTGGAGTTTTTCGAGAGATTTAAATTCTGATGATCCTACTTGGCATTTAACTGAAATTGCACAGGATGTGCATGTCAAAGAATAATAAAAATTTTTTAAATCCAGAAGATATAAAAGCTTGGGAAGATTTTAAGAATCAAAAATTTTTAGATGGTGATAAAGGCGAAATATTCAAAAAATCAATAAAAAAAAATAAAAAACAAGATCATATTGATTTTAAGATAGATTTGCACGGTTACTCATTGCAAGATTCTTTTGAGAAGATAAAGGAGGTTATAGAAAATTGTTACCAAAAAGATTTAAGAACTATTTTAATTATTACAGGCAAAGGACTACGATCTAAGGTTAAAGAAAATCCTTATTTGTCAGAAGATTTAAGCTTATTAAAATATGCAATTCCAAACTTTATCAAAAATAATTTTTCAGATATTATTAATTCTATGGAAGAACCAGATCAAAGCCTGGGGGGTACTGGAGCTTTTTTGTTAAGATTAAAAAAAAGATTATAGAATAATATTTATTTAACTATTAAAGCTAATTCATTGATAAGCTTAGTTTTTCTATATATAGATTGTTAGTTCATATGAGGATCGCAAAAGTTAACAGAAAAACTAAAGAGACATCTATAGAGGCAGAAGTAAATCTAGATGGTAAAGGTGTTTATAAAATAGATACGGGAATTGGTTTTTTAAATCATATGCTTGAACAATTATCAAAACACTCTTTGGTCGACATAAATTTAAAAGCAAAAGGTGATCTGCATATTGATCTTCACCACACAACGGAAGATTCAGGAATTGTTATAGGAGAAGCTATTGCTAAGGCTTTAGGAGACAAAAAGGGCATCAAAAGATATGCGCATGCTTATATTCCAATGGATGAAACATTAAGCAGAGTTTCTATCGATATATCAAATAGACCCTATTTAGTTTGGAATGTGAAATTAAAAGTGGAGAAGCTTGGAGAAATGGAAACGGAACTATTCAAAGAATGGTTTCAGGCTTTCTCACAAAGTGCTGGTATTACTTTGCACATAGAAAATATTTATGGTGATAATAGTCACCATATTATCGAATCTTGTTTTAAGGGATTAGCGAGGGCTTTACGTCTAGCATTAGAAAAAGATGCAAGGGCCGGAGATTCTTTGCCTTCTACTAAAGGAATACTTTAAAGATTTTTTAAATGTATGTATCAATTGTTGATTATGGAACTGGAAATCTTAATTCTGTTTCAAAAGCTTTAGAAGCTGCAGCTAAAAAAATTAATAAAAACATAAATATAAAAATATCCAATAAGCCTAAAGATATCTTGGATTCAGATAAGATCGTATTGCCCGGTCAGGGCTCTTATAGACGGTGTGCTTTAGGAGTAAAAAATATATCTGGATTATGGGATGCTATTAATGAATTTGTTTTAATTAAGAAAAAACCAATTTTAGGAATTTGTGTTGGCATGCAGCTTTTTTCAGACCAAGGATTTGAAGAAGAGGTTACAGAAGGATTCGGTTGGATCAAGGGTGCTGTAAAGAAAATTAAACTTAATAATAAAAAACTAAAATTACCTCATATGGGATGGAATGAAGTTAATGTTGTTAAAAAAAATGACTTATTTTTAAATATTAATAATTTATCTCATTTTTATTTTGTACACAGTTATGCATTTGAAGCAGAAAATATTAAGGATGTTGTTTGCACGGCAGATTATGAGAAATCATTAGTGGTTGCTCTTCTTAAAGAAAATATTTTTGGCACCCAATTTCATCCTGAAAAGAGTCAGGAAAATGGAATTAAGTTATTATCTAACTTTTTAAATTGGAATTTATAATGATAATATTTCCAGCAATAGATCTAAAAGATGGAAAATGTGTAAGACTTTATAAAGGAGATTTTAATAAAACCACTATATTTAGTTCCTCTCCATATAATCAGGCGCTTCGATTTAAGAAAAAGGGTTTTACGGACTTGCATCTTGTGGATTTAGATGGCGCTTTAAAAGGAAGATCTAAGAATAAAGGAATTATAATCAATATTATTAAAAACACTAATTTAAATGTCCAATTAGGTGGAGGAATTAGAAATTTAAAACAAATATCTTTTTGGATTAAAAATGGAGTTTCGATGGTAGTTGTTGGAACTATGGCTATACAAAACCCAAAGATTTTAAAGAAAGCATGTGATTTATTTCCAGGAAGAATAGCTGTTGCACTTGATGTTAGAAATAATTTTTTAGCCATTAAAGGTTGGATCAAGCAAACAAAAATAAAACTTATGGATTTTTCAAAAAAGTTAGAAGATTTTGGGGTGTCTAGAATTATTTATACAGATATTAATAGAGATGGAACAAAGAGAGGTGTTAATTTTTCACAGCTTAAAAGAATAGTAGCAAAAGTTAATATTCCATTAGTCGTCTCTGGTGGAGTTTCAAATATAAAAGATATAAGAAAATTACATAAAGCTGACTTATTTGATGGGGTTATAATTGGCAAAGCTATTTATGATAAATCTATTTCTCTAAATGAACTTAAAAAATTTGTTTAAAAAAAATGCTTAAAAAAAGAATTATACCCTGTCTTGATGTTAAGAACGGTAGAGTTGTAAAAGGTATTAATTTTATAAACTTAAAAGATGCTGGCGATCCAGTGGAACAGGCAAAAATATATGACAAAGGGGGCGCTGATGAAATATGTTTTTTAGATATCACAGCATCAAATGAGAACAGAAAAATTTTATTAGATAAAGTATGTGAAACAGCCAAAACCTGCTTTGTTCCTTTAACCGTTGGTGGCGGGGTTAGCGATATTGAAGATATTAAAAATCTTTTGCTCGCCGGCGCTGATAAAGTTTCAATTAATACTGCGGCTGTTAAAAATCATAATTTTATAAAAGAGAGTTCAATAAGATTTGGATCTCAATGTATTGTAATAGCAATAGATGCAAAAAAAGTTTCCAATCAAAAATGGGAAGTTTTTACGCACGGCGGAAGGCAAGCAACTGGAATAGATGTTAAGGAATATGCAAAGATTGTTGAAAAAAATGGCGCTGGGGAGATTTTATTAACCTCTATGGATAAAGATGGAACCAAAAGTGGCTATGATATTGAACTTGTAAGAATTGTAGCGGATTTAGTTTCCATACCAGTGATTGCATCTGGGGGGGTTGGTACTTTAGAGCATTTATATGACGGTTTTACAAAAGGTCATGCAAGTGCCGTTCTGGCGGCTTCCATATTTCATTATAGTCAATTTAGTATTAATGACGCAAAAAAATATTTGTTTAATAAAGATATACCTATAAGAATATAATATTCCTGATTTGAATGTCAGTTCATACAACAAAAGAATATCAAGATAAGATCCAAAACTTATTTAATTTATTTAATTTAAAAAGATTTATTGATGCAGAACATGAGGTGAATAATTTAATAAAAATATATCCAGATGATTTCTTATTAGAAAATACTTACGGTGTTATCCTGTCCGCACAACATAGATATGATGAATCACTAATTCATTTAAAAAAAGTTATAGATCTAAATAAAGATTTTGTAGAAGGATATTATAATATTGGAACAGTTTATTTAAAACTATCCAAGTATAAGGAAGCTATAAGTTATTTTAAGATCTCAATAGATCGCAAAAAAGATTATTTTGATGCTTATATTAATTTAGCAGAATCTTATAAAAAATTAAATGAATTAGAGGAGTCATTAAAAATACTTTTTCTTTATGAAAAAATAAATAAAGATAATATTGAATTAAATTACAGCATTGGATCAATTTATTTAATTCAACAAGAATATCAATTAGCAGAAGAAAGATTTAAGTTTTGTATAAAAAAAAATAATTCATATTTTTATGCTTATAATGGCTTAGGTTTAGTTGCTTATGCTACAAATAAAATCGATGAAGCTGTAGAAATATTTAATAAGGTTATTAAAATTGATCCTTCATTTCCTGAATCATATTTTAACTTGGGTTTAGTTTTTTATCACAAAAAAAGAAATTTTTTATCAGCAATATTTTTTTTTAAAAAAGCAATAGAACTTAATCCTAATTATTATGATGCATATGCTGAACTAACTAATTGCTATAATGATAAAAGCAGATTTTTTGAGAGTATTAATATTTTAGAAAGTCTTCCTGTATTACATAAAAATGACAAATTACTAAGCTCATATGCCAAGTCCCTTCTGGCTATTGGTAGGATTGATGATGGCTTGTCTTTTTTAAGGGAAGCAATTCAGCTAAATCCCTTTAATGAAACGAGTTATCACAACTATTTGTTTAATAGTCTTTATTTGGAAAAGTTAGATTTTAAAAAATACTTTGAGGTTTGTAATCTTTACAGAGAACAATATAAAAAAATTAATTTTATTAGTGATTATAATCATTCTATACAAAGGAATAATAAAATTAATGTTGGCTTTATCTCTGGAGATTTTAGAGAGCATTCGGTTGGAATTGCCATTTATGATATTATCAACTATCTAAGCCAAAATTTAAATTTTGAGATTTTCGCTTATTATAATCATGACGAAGTTGATCTCTTAAATAAAAAATTTAAAAATATTTTGAAAAATTGGAGAGATATTAAAGATCAAAAAGATTTAGATGTGGTTAATTTAATAAAGAAAGATCAAATCCAAATTCTTATTGATTTATCTGGCTATTCCTCCAAGAACCGCCTGGGAGTTTTTATAAATAAGCCTGCACCAATTCAAATTTCTTGGGTTGGCTATCTTTGTTCTTCGGGTTTGAAAGAAATTGATTATATTATTGCAGATCCCCATGTTGTTAAAAATATTAATGAAGAGCAGTTCGTAGAAAAAATTTATAAATTACCAAATATTTGGTCATGTTTTAATTCTTCGCACGAGGTTAATATTAACGAAGAACTCCCTGTCATTAATAATGGTTACATAACCTTTGGCTCATTTAATAACTTTAAAAAAATTAATATTGGAGTTATTAATGTGTGGTCAAAAATTTTAAATAGTAATCAAAAGAATAAAATTATTATAAAATCTGAAAGTTTTCAGAATGAGGAATTTAAAAATTATATGAGTAATTTGTTCTTTAAAAATAAAGTATTAGGATCACAATTAATTTTAGAGTCAAATTGGTTGCCAAACAGAAAGGATGTTTTGCAAGATTATAATAAAATTGATATTGCATTAGATACTTTTCCATACAATGGCATGACAACAAGTTTTGAAGCTTTATCTATGAATGTTCCAGTATTGACAAAATCTGGAGATAGTTTTTTTTCTAAATGTGGCGAAAGTATTAATATTAATTTTAATATGACAGATTGGATATCAAAAGACAATGACGACTATATTAGTAAGGCAATAAAATATTCTTCAGATTTAGATTATTTGAAATCTATTAAATTAAAACTAAAAAATAATAAAAATAATAAAATTTTTGATATTAAATCTTTTTCAGACGATTTTGCTAATGCTTTGATTGATATTAATAAAAAGTTAAATTGATTAATAGTTTGTCTTTTAAAAATTCAAAAATTTACAATGAAGTGATGAATTTAATCAGTTCATCAAGATTTAATGAGACTCAAAATTTATTATTAAGAGAATTAAATCATTTTAATAATGACCCTATTTTTTTTTATACTTTAGGTTTTGTATTTAATTGTTTGAATGATCTACAAAATGCAGAATTACATTATAAAACAGCTATTATTCTAGATAATCAGTATATAGATCCCAAATTTAATTTAGCCGTAATTTACTATAAAAAAAATCAACTTGAAGATTCTGAAACAATGTTTAAGTCCATTATTGCTATTAATCCTAAAGAGTTTAATTCATTCTATAATCTTGGAGTTATAAATTTTCAAAAAAAAGATATACCTGTTGCTATTTCGTACTTTAAAAAAACAATATCTTTACAGGAAGATTATTTTCCCGCACATCACCAATTAGCTGCTTCCTATGAGGCTCAAGGAGATTTTGATCTTGCTATAGAATATTATAAAAAAGCAATTAAATTTGATAAAGATGGACTTTCTTTAAGTTATAATAATTTAGGGAATGTTTATTTGTCTCTTAGAGAGTATCAACAGGCATATTTTTCTTTTGAAAAAGCATTAAGTTTAAAGGGAAAAAAATCTAGTATTTATTTCAATTTAGGAATTGCTAGTTACGAATTAAATAATATTTCTGAGGCGTTAGATTATTTTGAGAAATCTATAGAATTAGATGATGCAAACATTAAATATATTAGTGTTCTTTTGGCATGTTCTCATTTTTTAGATAAGGATATTTCTTATTATAAAAAATTTTCTACTCAATATAGAGAGAGTATAAAAAAAATTGATTTAAGTCTTATTGCAAAATTATCTTATAATAAAGATTCAAACATTAAAGTTGGTATTTTGTCAGGTAATTTAAAAAAACGTCCGACAGGCTATTTTCTTCTAGATTTATTAGAAAAAATAAAGAAAAAAAGTTCTTTTGAATTACATGCGTTTTCAAACTCCTCAACCACAGAAGATGAATATACAAAAAAATTAAAAATTAATTTTCATTATTGGCATGACGTTGCGCAGTTAAATGATTTAGATTTAATTAATCTAATTAGACAGCAAAAGATTAATATTTTAATTGATATGCAAGGTCATACTTATGATAATCGAATACAAATATTTGTAAATAAGCCAGCACCAGTGCAGATTTCTTGGGCAGAATATTTGGCCTCAACAGGAATTCCTGAGGTTGATTATTTAATAGGAGATAATTTTGTTACTCCGCTCGAACATAAAGATATTTATGTAGAAAAAATATGGAATATGCCAAATGTTTGGTGCCCTTTATCAACTTCTGACATCGATCATATAAAACCAGTAGAGAGCCCGGTAAACAAAAATGGATTTATTACATTCGGTTGTTTTAATAATATTAAAAAAATTAATGATAAATTAATCGAATCTTGGTCAAAAATTTTAACGAGTGTTGATAATTCAAAATTATATATTAAATCAGATCAGTTTAACAAAAAAGAATTTAAAGAATCCTTTATAAAAAAATTTATTTCTTCAGGAGTTAAAATTAATCAATTAATTTTTGAAAAAAATTCAGAAAGAGATGATCTACTAAAAAGTTACAATAAAGTAGATATTGCATTAGACACTTATCCCTATTCTGGTGGTACTACAAATTTAGAGTTAAGTTTTATGTGTGTTCCATTAATCACTATTTTGGGTAAAGTTTTTATTTCTCGTTGTGGGGCAAGCGTTAATCATAATTTATCCATGACAAATTTGATAGCAAATGATCTTAATGATTATTCAAAAATAGCTATAAATCTAGCTAAAGATATAAATCAACTTAATTCTATAAGAAATGAATTAATTAAGAATTCAAGAAATTCTATTCTTTTTAATTCTGATAAATTTAGTGATGATTTTATTTTTGCTATAAAAGAAATGTGGACAATTTTTTTAAAGCAAAATAAACAATTTTAAATATGACCAGTAATCTTAACTTTTTAATTAAAAAAATTAAAAAAAACAAATATAAGAATCCAAAAACCTCTTATACATCTCTTCTAATTAAAAAAAATAATTTTTTTTATTTGAAAAAATTAAAAGAAGAGTTTTCAGAGTTAATAAAGGAATTATTAACAAAAAATAAAAAAAAAATCGTACATGAAGCTGCTGATTTAATTTACCATTTATTAGTTTCGTTAGAGAAGAAAAAAGTTAATTTTTTTGAAGTTGTTAGAGAACTGAAGAAAAGACAAAAGATTTCTGGAATCGAAGAAAAAAAAAATAGAAAAAAATATGTACGATAAGAATAATATTTTTGCAAAGATTTTGAGAAAAGAGATCCCTTGTCATAAAATTTATGAAGATAAATTTTCATTAGCATTTAAAGATATTAATCCACAAGCAAAAATTCATGCATTGGTAATTCCTAAAGGTGCCTATGTTGATATGAATGATTTTGCAGCTAATGCTAAAAGTGAAGAAATAGAAGGATTAATTAGAGCATTGGGAAAAGTAGCGAGCATTCTGGGTGTATCTGCTTCTGGTTACAGATATCTAGGTAATAATGGTAATGATGGAGGACAAGAAGTTCCCCATTTACACTTTCATATTTTTGGCGGGGAAAAATTAGGAAGAATGATCCATAAGTAAAATGGAAAGACAAATAGATAGATTTTATCTACATCTTCTTTCAAGGAGCGATCTAATCAAATCGGATTGTAAAGAAAAAAATCTAGAAGTTATTTTAGAAAAAAAACCAACCGTAGATTTTTGTAAATTTTTTTATAAGGAAGTTGGAAGAAATTTTTTCTGGAGAGATAGGTTGAAATGGAGTGATCAAGATTGGTTAGATTATATTAATAGTCATCTTTTAAAATTATATATTTTAAAACATAATAATAAATTAGCCGGATATTATGAGTTACTTTATAACCCAAAAACTTCTTCAATGGAGATCTCTTATTTTGGAATATTTAAAGAATTTTATGGAAAAGGAATTGGTGGCCATTTATTAACAGATGCAATATTAACGTCTTTTAATCAAAAGATTAATAAAGTTTGGGTTCATACATGCACACTTGATCATCCTAATGCTTTAAAAAATTATCTTGCAAGGGGCATGAAAGTTTTTAAAACAGAAAAGATCTTTTTTAATCCAGAAAATTTATAATTTTTTACTTTGGGATCTCAAATTTTTCATTCGTATTAATATTTATTGAAATATTTTTCATTAAAAATTCCAGATTTGATCTGTCATAATTTTTTATTTTCCACCCAACAATATTCATTTCTTTAGAATTAAAGTATATCTCAATACTTTCTTGAGAATTTAGATCAATAATTGCAATTATATTTTTGTCTATTTTGTCAAACTTTTCTATTTTTGATAATTTTTCTATAATATTTTCTTTGTCTAAAATAACTCCCAAAGGGGTATCTTTAATATTATAGTTATAATTCTTATTTTCTCTTTTATTGATCAGGAATAAATAATCATCATTTATAATAATCTCTTTATCCTCCTCTTCATATAAACATCTCATTTTTTTTGGGTAAACAATAAGACAATTACCATTTTCTGTTATGTCATTTGTGATTTGCATGAAATTGAATTTAATAGAATTTATTTTTTTTAAATTTTCAATTATTTTATCTTTTTCAGATGCTTTTGCATTAACGTAGAAAGAAATTAACATTGTTAAAACAATGTATAAAAATTTCTTCATTTATTTTAATAGATTTCTCTTTTACCTACGTGATTTGCTGGACTAATTATTTTTTCTTCTTCCATTTGATCAATAATTCTAGCCGCTCTATTATAACCAATTCCAAGTTTTCTTTGTAAAAAACTAGTAGATGCCTTACCTTCAGTTTTAATTATTTCAACTGCTTTATTGTATAATTCATCTTTTCCTTCCGAGTTTAAAACCACTTCATCATTTTCTTGTTCTTCAATCCTAGTTACTTCTTCAATGTAAGTTGGTGAACCTTGAAGCCTTAAGAATGTTGAAACTCTTTCTATTTCTTTTTCAGAAACATAAGGACCGTGAATTCTTATTATTCTGCTAGCTGAAGACATAAAAAGCATGTCGCCATTACCAAGTAACAATTCAGCACCCTGCTCTCCTAATATAGTTCTGCTGTCTATTTTTGATGTTACTTGAAATGATATTCTAGTTGGAAAATTAGCTTTAATTGTACCTGTAATAACATCAACGCTTGGTCTTTGTGTTGCCATAACAATATGAATTCCAGCAGCTCTAGCCATTTGTGCAAGTCTTTGTATGTAGTTTTCAATTTCTTTACCTGCAATCATCATTAAGTCTGCCATTTCATCAACTATCACAACGATGTAAGGCATTTTTTTCTTACTCTCAGAAGATGCTTTATCGTTAAATCCTGAAATATTTCTCACTCCAATCTCAGTCATTTCCCGATATCTTTTTTCCATTTCTTTAACGACCCACTTTAGAGCTGTTGTTGCTTTTTTAGGTTCAGTAATAACAGGAGTTAAAAGATGTGGAATTCCTTGATAGATAGAAAGCTCCAACATTTTTGGATCAATCATAATAAGTTTACAGTCATCAGGTTTGTGCCTGTAAAGAATTGATAGAATTAAAGTATTAATACAGACTGATTTTCCAGATCCTGTTGTTCCAGCAATTAAAAGATGTGGCATCGAAACCAAGTCTCCAACAATTGGAAATCCCGAAATACTTTTTCCAAGTGTTATTGGAATTTTTATGTCTTTATTATTAAATTCTTTACTAGAAATTATTTCTTTCAACGCAACATTTTCTCTTACTTTGTTTGGTATTTCTATTCCTATAGTACTTTTGCCAGGAACGGTTGCGACTCTAGTTGATATAGAGCTTGTGTTACGCGCTATATCTTCAGAAAGATTAATAATTTTTGATGTTTTAATTCCTGCAGTTGGCTCAAATTCATATAAAGTTACAACGGGTCCAGCGCTTACTCTTTTTATTTCACCCGAGATACTAAAGTCTAAAAGAACATTCTCGAGAAATTTTGATTGAGTTTTATAACTTTCCTCGTCTAATTGATTTTCTATTTTTATGGGATCATCAAGTAATTTTGTAGAAGGGATTTTAAAGCTTGTAGATCTTTCAGTCTTTATGCTTTCCAAAGGAAGCTGTTGTTGAGGAGAAACTTCTTGTATTGAGATCTCTTCTTGAATTTTTTGAGTAATATTTTCTTGTACAGCACCACTAATAGCAATTTCTTCACTATTTTTTCTTTTAACATATATTTTAAAGATTAATTTTGGAAAAAAACTTAATGAATTTGCTACAGTTATAAAAATAATCTTCCATTCTTGAGTATTTAACCCTGCGCTTAGATAAAAACATATTAGAGATATGGATAAAAAAATAACCGAAAGATAGGCTCCAAATGAATTATTTTTTATATTTAATTTTTCAGAAATAAAGTTAGCAACGAAACCACCAAAGCCATTATCAGGAAGCCAAAAACTTTGATCTATATTAATTGAGAAGAATAAAGCTCCAAAAATAATAGATAAAATTAAGAATAAGAGTTTTACAGAGAAGTTCTCAATTTTTTTTTTAATTATTAAATATCCACCCCAGATAACTAAATTAAGAAATATTAAAAAAGCGAAAATACCAAAAGCTTGTAGGAAAAAATCAGAAAGATAATAAAAAAAAGAAAAAAATTTATTATGAATATTTTTTTCTAAGGGAAATACGTAGCTTATGCTGTTTGCTGAGTATGTTGTTAAAGAGATAAAATACGCAAGACCAGAAAAAATAGTTATTGCTCCAAAAAGTTCTATTAACTTTACTTTAATAAATGTTATTATTTTTTCCATATTTTGCTCAACGAATCACAATTAAAACCTTTGTATCATTAATATTCAGTTGATAAAATTCCAAAGCAAAAAGTAATTATGCTTAACACTCAAAAAATTTGTATTATTGGTTCAGGTCTCACAGGCTTAACGATTGCTTATTTGTTATCAAATTTTAGATTGCAAATAGACATAGTTGAGCAGGATTTTAATAAAAAAAAAATTAATCCAACAAAAATAGCATTAAGTAAAAATTCCTTGGATCAATTATGTCTTCACGGACTAAAGGATATTAAAAAAAAATCTAATATTATTAAGAATATTTATTTGCACGATTCTTATTCATCCATTAGCTTAAAACAAGATCTTCATTTTTCAGCATCTAACAAAGAAGAAGCGTTAGCCTATATTATTGATGGCAATATTTTATCTTCAGATATTAATAAAAAACTAAAGAGTTTAAAAAATATTAATTTTATTAAGAAAGAAATATCTTCAATTAATGATAATAAATTTTCCAAAGAAATTACTTTTAAAGATTTAAAAAAAGAAAATTATAGTTTTATCATTTTTGCCTCTGCTAATAATCTTTTTTTATTATCAAAATTTAAATTAAGAAAAGTTGTAGGTAAGTCTTATAATGAGGATGCATATGTTTTTAATCTATATCATAAAAAAATTACAAATAATTCTGCAAGACAATTTTTTTTAAAAGATGGGCCTTTGGCTTTTCTTCCAGTTTCAAGTACAGAGACTTCTGTAATTTGGTCTATTAAAAATAATTCAATTAATAAAAATTATGTATCAAACAATAAATCTTTGACTAAATTTTTTAATGATCATTTTAAACAGTTATTTAAAGAAATAATCTCTATCTCTGAGATTAATAAGTTTAATCTAAATTATATTTTTAATGAGTTAAAGGATTCAAAAAGAACTCTACTTTTTGGAGATATAGCTAATAAAATTCATCCTATAGCCGGTCAGGGTTGGAATATGACTTTAAGAAATATATTTTCTTTAATTAAAGTTATTAAATATTTTAAAAATTTAGGTCTTGAGATTGGTAATGATATTTTTATAAAAAAATATTTAGATGAGACAAGTTTAAATAACCTTACTTTTGCAACATTGATCGACGGTATTAGAAAAATATTCGATATTAAGTTCGACAGTTATGCTGCTATACGAAAGAACATACTTTCTAATCTTGATAAAAATTCTTTTATTAAAAAAAATTTTGTCAATATAGCTAATAAAGGTTTATTTATTTAATTTTCTCAATTTTAAGTATTTTACCTTTCAAGTTAACCCCGTTTTTTGCTGAAAAACCACCTAATAAACCATCTGATCTAATCACTCTATGGCACGGAATAAATAGTAATAATCTGTTTTGGCCACAAATTCTTCCAACATGCCTTGGATGTATTTTTGTCTTTTTAGAAATAAAATTATAAGAGACAGTTTTCGCATAATTTATTTTTTTAATTTCATTCCAAACTTTTAACTGTGTTTTCGATCCGATAGTTTTTGTTTTGAATGTGA
>Ga0214919_10004510_pt1 | contig 20351 bp, 14 predicted proteins | sample LL1503_MetaG_FD_177994 | JGI IMG/M metagenome (GOLD analysis project Ga0214919, IMG submission 177994) | Freshwater microbial communities from Lake Lanier, Atlanta, Georgia, United States - LL-1503 | ecosystem: Environmental > Aquatic > Freshwater > Lake | place: USA: Georgia | collected... | reverse complement strand
TTTAAAATTTAGCAGAAATCGCCTTAAATATTTCGGATGCGTCGGCACATGAGTGTATTAAATGATTCTTAAACCAACTCTTTTCTGCTTCCCTCTCTATGAAACTTACGCGAATGATACTTTGGTCGTCTTGGGGATGCATTTTCTTAAATCCGCAATATTGGAACGTCTGTTTAGTGCCTTTTGCGACGAACCCTTTCTCGTAAAGGGCAAACTCCAATACTTTGCCAAGAGTGTAATCGCCATGCTCCAAGATGAAATCGAAACAGTTTTCCATCGTGGTCTCGCTATTGTGAATCAGGTCGTCGCGGGTTTCGATGTCTTCCAGCAATTTATCGAATTGGTACTTCAATATATTGCACGCGAATTTGCATAATTCACGCGGTTCGTAAATGCCGATAGACTCGACATTGAAATCGAAACTGTCTTTTAAGAAATATCGCTGTCTATCCAAAATATGAAAATTCTTTTTCTGAAACTCGATTTCCTGTGGGTCGACGCTTTCACCGCGTTTTGTCGCATCATCTCTCAATTGACGCTCGGCGGACTCCCACGCCTTATCCGCCGCTTCTGGGTCAATCGTGTTTCCATAAACCGAGCAACATACCGCAGTAAATGCGCTATTTTCTGCCGCGTTTGATATTTTGAAGTCGCAAGATAGTTTTAAATGCTCACCTGGAATAGAATCGCTGATTTTAGGGCGCAATCTAGCAAATATAATATTCGAATTGGTTATGCGGTCTTTTGGGAACAGACGCTCCATTTCCGCTGCGGTTAATTGTCTACCGGTCGCCTTGTTTTTTATTTTGAAGTCCGCGGTAGTAACGTACATGGTCTGCTCGCCGTCATTCTGCACATCCAATTCCATCACATATTTATCGAAAATATTATGCTCTGGTCGGTCGTGTATCCAATCGTCTAAAACGACTTTAGAATGAATCGGAATACACTGCAATCTGTGTTTCAGAATTTCATTATGGAGTCTGCCGGTGTTAACGTCGACTTTGTAGGTGTCCACGTCGAAAACGTAAACCGGAATATCATCCTGAATAACTCGCCGAATCGCGTTTGCTAAACTTACATTTAGACCCGCCAATGTGAATTTGAATGTGTCGTCGGTTTCTTCGAGAGGTCGCAAAGTAATATTGGAAATGATTGCGTTTGTCCATTCCGCCTGTCCTTTTTTGAGAGGCGGTTCGTCGGGAGAATGGGGCGAGAACTTCTTTGGTAGTGGAGGAGGTGCATCGTCGGGTGATTTGACGACAAACCCGGACTTAGGTGGTGGTGGTTCATCGGGGGACGGAGGTTTGAAGTTTTGAGTTGGTTCGTAATCTAGTTCGGACATTATTGCAGAGTATAATTGAGAGGTTATGGATTTGAAAATAGTATAGTAATAAGCGCTAAATTGTTTATATTGTTGCAAATATAAACAATGTGATGTGTTCAATTTTGTTGCGAAGAACGCCTGAGAATAACAGAGGAAGTTTCGCCTGAGAATGGGAGTATTTCTTATAGTCGACTTGAAAGTCTTGTCCATGATTCGCCTCTCAAATTCGGCACATAAGGAATCCGCCGTTTAATTGCCCGAGTTGCTCGATAAGTACGTCCGCAAGAAGACCCCCACCTACCCCAAAACATCATCCGTTTCGCCATATCCGTCGTCACCACCTTCCCATCAATCGCACCAAACGGATAATTAGCGGGACGTTTCTTGAATTTTGGTTCAACTTCTAAATGTTTGCAAATCGTCCTCTCGCCCATTCGCTCCCGCTCCTCGTAAACATCATAATGGTCAGCAATAACTAATTTTGCTGATTGGGCGTCGAGTTTTCCCCAATATTTATTATTCAGCAACCAATCTAGTCGGTTCGACCTTGCAACTACACTTAATTTAGGACTAGGTTGAGAGGAACCGTGAGTTGTCTGCGTTTCTCGGATAAATGGGTCTTGTGCGATATTGGACCCGTAAAAAACGCCGGATTTCGTTCTACGGGGTTCCGCCACGGTTTTCGCCACTTCAAGCAGCATAATTTCATTCGTTTTAGTATCACCGAACATCCACCCGCAAGGATAATCCCCTGCGTTATCCTCTCGCATTATACGGACACAATCATCCAAAGTTTTCGCATATTGCATGCATTCGCGGATTCGGCAAAAATACGGCAATCCATATTTAGGTAAATAATTCACGCTGCCAATCGTCGTTTCGCAACCTATGATGCCCGATTCGCACAAGAACCAGTCGACTACGCTACAAATAGACCCCGGACAAGTTTGCATCATAAACGCGTGCCCCGTAGACGGTTTAACATACTGCACAATATTGAAAAACTGTCCAGAGGCGAACGTGGTATGAGTATTGTGTGCCATAACTATTTTGCCGTCTTTCGTCGCATCTCCCGTAGCAATAAATGCACTGCAATGGTCTGCATGATTATGATGGTGATGCCGATGGCATTTCTTATAAAGTTTATGGGAAACTGAATGGTACATATTCCAAGAAAATAGGAAATCGACACTGACGACAATGCCGTTCGATGCCGCGCCTTCTACCATACCTTCCAGTTCTTCTCGCCATTCTTCGCAGGCGTCAAACTGTTTCCTTGCAAGGTTATTCGAGAGGTTGATGTAATCTTCTAAAGAGATATGGTTATTCGTTTCTAATATTTTAGGAAATACGTCGACCAATTTGGCGAGTTCTTTCGACAATTGCGCGCCGTGTTGATATCCTCTCTCTTTCGCATTTCCGGAAACTGTTATAGATTTCCATCCGCTAACACTTGTGCCGCCAAAACTTGTACCGTTTTTTTTTGCTCGACTTTTTATCGTGGTCATTCTGCAAAATAATATAAGATGCTCGAGTCTTTATATTTCCCGTTGATTATATTATTTTACACCTTTTCTCATTCAAAACGCCCCCGAAGGGGGCAGTTATGAGTGAGGAATGTGCCGCCAATTGCGCATCTTTGATGCGAAATGGTGTATAGGAAATTATTAATTAAATAGATTCGGAAGTTTAAAAAACAATCCAAAGTCATATTGATTTAAGATGAAAAGTGCCATAAAGATGCACATTAATACGATGGGGATGAGAATCAGAACCCACGACACAGTTTCGGATGCGTTTTTGCAAATTAAATTCAAAATCCAAGTCCACAGCAAAATATACAAAATTTGCAATGCAAATAATCCAGATACATGTCGACTAGGACAAGACTGTGTGCCGACGCAATAATTATATCCTTGACTGACGCTTTGTAAAGCGGTTACAATGATAATTACAAATGATATTAAGCAATAATAGAATGCGGGGTCACATAGACCAATTAATCCGGCGGGTTCCATGTCAAAATATATATATTCGACTATATATTTTGAGGGTATAGGATGAAAATAATCTACGCCATAGGTGCAATCTTTGCGGGTGAACTATTATAAGCAGTACCACTAAATATTCCTAACGCTTTGGCAGCGCCGGTATCATCACCGCCACGATATTTACGTCCTCTCGATTTTTTGGACCGTCTTCCGCCTTTAGTCGTGCCAGTTAAAAAATCGCCAGTATTTCTAGAATTAATTACATAATAACCAGGGTCGACGGAAAAATCATTATAGGGTAAATAGGATTGCGGAGAGGCAGCAGCATCACTATTTGAAAAGGATGCTGGGAATATTGTGCTGTTTCCACCTTTCATAATTATCGACCGTCTCGGTGGAGAGCGCGACCGCTTAAATGTATAAGATTTTTTATTCGATTTTCGTTTTAGTCGTTTATTCGATTTTCCCATCGTATATATTACCGCAAGACTTATTCTATATCCACGTGGGTTAGCAAATGTTTTCTGCAGCAAGGTCTATTTAGACCCAACTTGTCAAACACCACACCTTCGTGTGTTTTGCGCGCATTACTTGCATTGAAATATACTACGCGTTCATTGATATCCTTACCTTGCTCGCCATTTTCCATTTTGAGTCGCCTAACTTCCTCTTGAAAGAACTCCCATTTATCACCAATCACTTTACCGCAAGTAAAACATCGAACTGGTATAATCATTTTGCTGGGTGGGGGTAGTTTAGTTAAATAGTATATAATAAGTCAGTGTTTCTTTATTTGGTTTAGAGTAAATAAAGAAAGGTGGATTCAATTTTTTGGTATTCGACTTACGATATTCCCTCCGCTGCGCTTCATTTTCATTCAATGCTCCTGCGAAGAACGCCGGACACGAAATGTTCGGGAGCATCGTGTAAGAATCGCCATATAGTATATGTAAAAAGATGATTTTCGTAAAACCATATGGCAGCATTATAATCATTGCGCTATTAGTATTTATATTTGCCGTTTCATTGGCGTTCAGTGTTAATAATAGTTGCGACAAAGAAGGGTTTGACACCGTTCCACTAATAACCGACCCCAATACTAAAAAAATAGCAAAAGGATATTATCAGGTTACGGACGACAAGATGGCACAGTTGCCATATGGATTTAGCGTGGACCCAAAAGACCCCAAGAAGATTGTACCAATAACAAAAGTCGGCATTAATATGCTAAAACCGAGATACAATGCACCGCTTCCTAAACCCGGTGAAAAAATGCCAGACAGTTTTTATATTTACGATTCATCTTTAGCAGTTCTTCCGCCAAACATGGCAGCGAATTTAGTAAGCATCGAGTTTACTACCGAAACCCCGCCAACGATATTATACACATACGGCAATGGTTACATATCCAAAACACAGTTTTACGAGAACAAATACAAAGTCGATACAAGTCCAATACAACCACCTCCGGAAGTCTACTATACAGACAAAACGCGCGAATATGTATCCTTTTTGCAGTATGGACAAATTATGGACGCATCAAATGGTTATGGAGCGATAAAGAATCCGAGTCTAAACTTATACACCGACAAATATAGTGGCGAAGAGTCGGGATATAAAGACGTTAGCAACAATTTGGATGTCCAATTTCACGATGATATAGATACCATAGTAAAAAATAATGATATGTATGATTTGAGTTTCGGCGAAGTCCGTGTCAAAGACCAAAATGGCAACGTCTATATATTTCCGAGGTCGTCGTCTCAAAGCAGCGTAACTTACTACGAACCAGGTAGTTTCACATATAGCGGGTCATTATATGTTCCAAATTACGAAGACAGTGTTTATTTGGGAAGCGTTTCAAAAAATTCGCCATTTGGAGAAGTCAAATTAGCAAATTGTAATGGGGCATGTAAAGCGTACAATGAATTCAAATTTAAAATGGGACAATATTGCGACGAAAAATAGACGCCACGCCCCTAATAGAATTCATCCTCTCGATAATTTTGTTTATGAGACTCGCGATGAAACTCGCCTTGTCCATGATGGTCGTAATTACCTTTGCCATCTTCCACTGCTAACATCGGATATCTTAGCGCGCGTTTATGGGTATATTTGCTCAATGTCCAATCCGGATTACAGCAGGTGAGTGCTGGGTCTTTATATGCCTTTGCTGCATAATCCGGTCCATAAACTTCGAGCAAGGTTTTGGCATAAGACCGGGAAATCATGAAAAGATGAATTCCCCATTGGTCTTGAGGGTATCGATGGTAACGGTATGGTGATAAACCGCCGTCATATACGAGAGGATGACTCGCTTGCCACCATTCGATGGTTTTAGTTGTCATGTATCCGAGCAGCAATATATCCAATTGCATTGCATTGAATTCGCCCATAATAATCGGCAACTCTTTTCCTAAACTCTTATGAATATGCACATCGTCCTCGCAAAAAAGACCATACGGTTTACCCGTTTCGTAGAATTTAGCAATATTGTCCAGATGACCGTAGAAGACCGACGCCAATCGTTTTGCTGCCATATCCTCTCCCCCGAAATCGAGACGCGGGTCGTCCATTTGTACTCCAGGATGCGCATTTAGCGATAACCCTATTTTAGCAAACCTCTCCGTCATTTGTGCTGCCCGCTCAGGACTATTATATGCCACCGTATAAACCTCGAAATAATCCTGCAATACAAATTTAGAGGAATTACGGTAGACGGTAGTGAATTCGAAATTTTCAGGAGATGCGACGCAGGAGAATTGAGTTAAAATAGAGGAGTCTTTATCGGTCTGTGTTTCAATTGAAACGGTTTCTCGTTTTTGCTGATGCTCTTTATGCTCTTCAGCAATAATATTTTGTGGGGGTGTCGGTGTCGGTTCCTCCACTGGAATCAAATGCGATATATGATAAGCATACCGATGTGCGCGTTTTATTCTGCGTAGAACGCCGGACACGAAGTGGACAATTCCGGAGCGAAGAATGAGCATAGGAATTGGATGATTCTCCAGAGAAACTGACGAAGGAAGTTTCTCCGGAGAATGGTAGGCGTTCAAGGATTCGCTGGAGAGATTTCTGTAGCGCAGCGGAGGGAATCTCGTAAGTCGAATGCCACTAAATTGCGGAATGCCATTCATTTACATTTTAGTGCGGTTTGTTTTTATTTATAAAATCGCAAAATTACATTCTCAGGTGAAACTTCCTTCGTCAGTTTATAGGATTTACGGACTTCGAAGAAGGTAGTAAATCCGAAATTTTCAGGAGATGCGACGCAGGAGCATCGAATGAAAATCTCTGGAGAATCATCCAATTCCTATGCTCATTCTTCGCTCCGGAATTGTCCAACCCTAATTAACCAGTGCCAGGTTTTTGAACAGAAATTGAATTCCCGATAACCATCAACCCTTTAGTCGTTTTTTTTCGGACTATTTTAGGTTTCGGTGGTGACGGAACATCTTTTGTTTCCTCTTGGTGAACCAAGAGGTGACAGTTCTCACATAGACTCATCAAATTCGCAGAATGGTTCTTATGTACAGCACCATCAATAAGTCCATTTTCGTCCGCCAATTTCTGTTGCAACAAATGATGGGTTTCCTCCGCCACTTCCACTTTACATATTTCGCAAACACCTCGGATTTTCGAGGCGTTGTATTTAGTAGAAGGAGAGGACAGCGACCCTCGAACATCCGGATAATATTTATTGCGGATTTGGTATGCCCTCTCGATAAACTCGTCGGGGAGATGCAAAGATTTAGCGACTTCTAAACCGTACAGACGATTCCCCGCACCCTCTCGCAACACTCGGTCGTAAACGAGGCAATCGAGTTCGCGGTCATAATGCACTGCCATATGTTTAGTTGCAATACTAGTCAGTGCCTTCACCTCTTCGAATTTCAGTATTTCGTGGAAATGTGTGGCGAATAAGAACGTCGCACGTTTCTGATGCAACTCGGTCAACCCCGACACGAAAATACTTAAAGCAGACTCGGTTTCAGTTCCCGAGCACAATTCGTCGCCTAATACCAGACTATATTCATCTGCTGAATTTAGGATAACACGCAATTCACTCATTTCGACGGCGAACATCGAGAGGTTCTTGAAAAGGTTGTCATTGCCCAATATGCGCGTGAAAATCGCCCTGTAAGGGCGATAGGTAAGCGCCGAGCACGGCACATACATTCCCGATTGTGCCATTATAATAGCAATTCCTAACGCGCGAATAAACGACGTTTTACCCACCGCGTTTGTCCCATAGAGAAGCATACCGCACGGTGATGCCGAGGTCGATAATGTAAGGTCATTCGCCACATACAATTCCTGAGTCTGGATATGCTCTATTAACACATGCCGCAACCCTTTTGCGTCGAAAAAAGACCGATTATTGGCATCAATTGGACCTACAATTGTAGGGCGGCAGTATCCATATGTTTTTGCCGCATACGCCTTTGACTGTAAAACGTCCACTTTAGCAATAAAATTAGTGACTCGTTCAATCGTCTCTAAACAATGGGTTTCCAACCTCTCTAGAAACGCAAAATATGCCTTCGATATGGTCGAATTAATTGTATCTCGAATCGTGATTTTCTCATTGATGATGCGGTCCAGCAAATTAAATCGAATAGTGTCATTGGACAATCCGGATGCGGTGGTCTGGATTTCCGATACTAAAACCGATACATTGGATTTAGATGCGCCTAAAGAGAACACGATTTTTGCTGCCGGGTCTTTCTTCACCATTTCCCCTAAATGTTTTTTCAGCGTAGCGCTCCGTTTTTTCGTCAATTGCAGCGTCGACCCCATTTTCTCGGTGTCGTGTACTTTCACATAATCGGTGTTGCTGTTTCGTACAGAGTCGATTTTTGCCATGATACCGTTAAATGTCCGGCGAATTTCCTGGAACAAGTCTTCGTTTTCCTGCATACGCCGAATAAGCGCGTCCAATTCCTCGCTGACGCCCGGTCGCAAAATATTATCGTCGAAACTCGTCATCGAACTACATCCAGTGCACCTCTCGACAATCAGATTAACAGAAATGAATTCCAAAATATGGGTAATCCACGATTCGACCTCTCGATTAGGGTCCTCATTTTCATTCGATGCTCCTGCGTCGCATCTCCTGAAAATTTCGGATTTACTACCTTCTTCGAAGTCCGTAAATCCTATAGATTCGCCGCAAAAATACCCACACAATTCCGGACACGATTCAATCAACACCGAATGGATTTGCTGTATTGCCAGAACGGATTTGTAGAGACGCGCTGCCGAATCGGGGTTGAGTTTCCGGGAAACCAACTGCCGTCCGATTTTCTCTAAATCCGCAACCTCTCGTAGTATTTTACGAATTTGGTCGATTATATTCGACTTACGAGATTCCCTCTGCTGCGCTAAAGAAATCTCTCCAGCGAATTCTCGAACACCTACCACTTCGTGTCCGGCGTTATTCGCAGAAGATGACTCAAGAAGTTTAGCGACGGCGTCGTATTCCGAATTCAACCATTTTTCGTCGAAAGTCGGGTGCAAGATTTGATGCATGAATCTGCGCCTTCCGACAGCGGACCCGCATTTATTCAAGAACGCGTAAACCGACCGCAAATTGACAGTCGACATATCTGCATCCGAAGCGGAGAAATTCCCGTCATCGATAATATTTAATTGCCGCAAAGTATGATTTGCTAAAACCATATTGGTAGTCTGGTTATCGAATTGCGGAAGCGCGATTTTCCTCACTAAATTCGCATTCCGCTCTTGGATGAAATTCAGCAAATAACAGAATGCCTGTGTCGCCACTACGTAATTCCGGAACTCATCACAAACATCGAATGTATCATCCTTGAAGAAAGTCGAGAGGATATGGCGAATATATTTTTGCTGGCGGCATCGGTCGACGATTTCCTTCGATTCTTGGGTTTCTGGGTCTATTTGGCATTGTCGTAACAGATGAATCGTGCGACTCTCCACGCCAACATACTGCAAAACACGCTTCGAATCCGCGTCTTTCTCAAACGGTGTGACGAAAATCGTCTCGGAGGGGGCGTGGGTACATACGAATCGCTCTAAAGCGTCGAAAGTGGCGGGCACCATTTCCATCGAGGTTTCGTACTCGAACAACGTCGATTTTCCCGTGAAAATATTGACAACTGAAGCACCGCAAATCAATATTTGCTTGGATTTTCTGGCGCCTATTTTAGGAGTGTAAATATCCAACCAAAGGCAGAGGACATTATTGGTCATGCGGGGAGAGTCTGCGGGGAGAAATGTACCGGGCGAATAGATTCCCGAGAGTTCGCGAGTCATTTTGCCGTTTTCGAGTTCTTTTTGGGTGTAGACGACCGCAGTGAAATCCGCGTCGACCACGGACTGGATATAACGCTCGACATTGTAGTCGCGAAATCCCGCCATCACCACCATATCTTTACCGTGGGTTTGCTTTTTATCGGTTACGGAGAGACCGCCGCAAATAGTTGCTACATCTTCGATACGAGAACGCGAGAGGATACCGGTATCGGGATTGCGGGTGGCATACATTTCGTAGAATGCACCGACCTGCATGAATAAAATAGTATTTGCGCCGAACCTCTTGATGAAAATTTCAGTAAGGCGGAAATACTCGGTTTGCATCGAATTATCGGGGATGACTTTTATTGCGGTGTCTGAGGCACTTATCGCCGGACATGAAGAGGCACTTATCGCCGGACTGTTGGTGGACATTGTTGAGAGGATTTAGGGGTTATTATAGTTGGGTGATTTCTTTAGATTATTTGTAGCAGGTAATATTTATGCTGTTATCGCAAATGTATTTACAAAAATTGAATACTTTTTATTTTGCTTCTACCATATAGCAAAATAAAACTATCAAATATTGACAAACTCATGCGAACAACGCTCTCCGGAGTTAGTTCGAACTCTTACTGCTTTGCATCCAGAGTTCTTCATTTTCAGGAGATGCTCCTGCGTCGCATCTCCTGAAAATTTCGGATTTACTACCTTACTTCACTTCGTATTCGAAGTCCGTAAATACTATACAATGACCGCCGAATCAGACGACTACGGATTCTTCTGTGATATAGAAAGCGCTAAAATAATGGAATATGAAAAAGTCGACTTTTATGTTGTTAAAGTTAGCAAAAAATACAAGGTACGTAGGAAACCGCTAGGAACTAACGTAACGGATGCGTTTACAGACGAATCGATGACAGACGACGAAAACAGCGAAACCGCGGAAAAAACAAAAGGGTTCGGCAAGTTATTTGCCTGTTTGGTGCGTCTACCTAGCGACATATATTACTCTTTCCTGGTATTTACCGCTACGGTGTCGTGTGTGTATCTATTGATGGTTATTTGACCACCATTCGTCTTTATATCCCATTATTCAAATAATTAAACAACAAATTATCCGCATTGTGGTTCTGGATTTCGCCGCACATCATCATCGACGATTCGTACATTTGCCTTAACACATCATTGGGACAAGACGACCCAACGCGAATCAACCCTTTTTTAATCAGATGCTTTCTCACATCTTGTAGAGGCGTTTCTCTCACTTGTTGTTTTTTTGCAAGTACTTGAGTCCGGATTGTTTTATTCGGAATGAGCACGCCCACTTTAGCATAATGTTTCGATTTGCCGACTCGGAATGTGCGTGTGGTTGTCCGTTTCTGTTTTTTATGCGGTTTTGTGATATGGCGTTGACGTTTTACTCTCTCAATTCGTTGTTTCTCCTCTTTGCGCTTATTTAGGAACTGTTTTAGTTCCGCGCGTTGTTGCTCGGGGGTTAGTTTTGAGAGGTTGTTTCTCGGAGCACCTCCTGTGTCGGGAGTCTGACCAATGGAATCACCCCCCCTGTAGGGGGGGGTGTTCGAATGGTTAAGTGTTTGCGAACGCATCGTCCTATAAGTCGGCAACGTCCCACCCTTCAAACACCCATACGTCGGTTTCGGCAAATTGATTGGTGGAAAATTGGTGGGAAATGCGGATGGACTCGGCACTAAATTCACCACATTCTTGAACGCATCCGCTTCTTCTAAACCAATATTCTGCTCAAGAATTTGATTTAGTGTATCGGTGTTAAAAAGCGTTGAATTTGTAGTAATAGGAGGTATTTGTCGCAGAGTCGCATTCTTCACATGCGCTTTCTGCACATTCTGGTCGGTCAATTTCTGCAAAAAAGTCAACGAATCATCGAAATCGCTTTTGAACTCCTCCGCATATGATTTGCCCTCTACGCGATGTCCGACGTCTTCGTCCGCGAGTCGTTTATATCTATCCTCTTGTTGTTTTTTGATATAATTTAGGGCACGGCGCTTTATTGTCCTCTCTGAGTTCGTGGGTTTCTCCGCACGAATTTTGATGGGTTTAGGAGCGATATTCGCTATTTTCCGCGTCCGGTTACCCTTCATAGGCAATTTCAAAAAATCGGGGTTTATCACAATTGTTTTTTTGGGTTCGGACATTTTATATAGTATAGAATTGTGTGATTCTTTTTGCGGATTTCTGGCGCTCCATTCTCCTGCGAAACTTCCTACGTCAGTTTCTCCGGAGAATCATCCAATTCCGTCGCTCATTCTTCGCTCCGGAATTGACCACATCCGCTCACAAAAAATTGAAAGAGAATTTACGCAAACAATTTAAACAATAAACCCGTTAAAAGATAACGCCCTATTGACAAATTTTATTCACAAACCCAACAACCCTCTAACTATAAAATGCAATCCTCTTCTTCTTCCGAATTCTCCGTCGAAACTTCCTGCGTCAGTTTCTCTGGAGAATCATCGCTCCGGAATTGCCCATTTGACTTACGAGATTCCTTCCGCTGCGCTAAAGAAATCTCTCCAGCGAATCCTCGAACGCCTACCACTTCGTGTCCGGCGTTCTTCGCAAATCAAACATTTCCCATAGTAGATAAATCTCTTATTCGTGTCGGCAAAAAAATAACTCTTAAAATCCCGAGTCGCGCTAAACCTCAACATGTTGTCGAAAACGAAACGACGCAAATGATTAAGCGAGAAATCGAGAAACAGGCAGATTTCGTGAGAATGGAAGAAGAAACGCGCGCTAAAATGGTAGAAAGTATAATCCAGAATCATTTGCCGGATTCCACGGTTCACATAGACGAATTACGCGCGAAAATCCAGAAGGAAATCGACGCAATTACAACTAAAGACGGTAAGCATGTAGTCGACCATTTAGGCGACTATGTAGAAGAACCATTCGCACTCATCGAATCTTATTTTGCGGACCAGCATCTTGCCAGGTTAGTAAGACATCAAATAGAATCCTATAATCATTTCATCAATTACCAGGGAGGACGAACCATCCAGATGTTCAATCCTCTCCGCATCCATTCCGACAAACATTTGCTGGAATCTGGTCTGCATCTTCTCGATGTCGAAATCTCGTTCGACAATTTCAAGATGTATCCCCCGCAAATCCACGAGAACAACGGTGCCACGAAAACCATGTTGCCGCAAGAAGCGAAATTGCGGAATTTCACCTACGCATCCGCAATGACCGTCGACGTCCACATCAAGTACATAATCCGCGACGGCGAAGACCCCACTGTACCACGAATCATCGAGAAGACTCTCCCTAAACGCATCAATATCGGTAAAATGCCCATAATGTTGAAATCGTCGATTTGCGTCTTGACCCAGAACCCGCATATTCCCCCTGCCCACACCGGCGAATGTCCTCTCGATTGCGGCGGGTATTTCGTCATCAAAGGTTCGGAGAAGACGGTTTTAGGACAGGAAAGAGCAGCAGAGAATCGCATCTACTGTTTCGACGGCAAGAACACGACAAAGTGGAATTGGTTTGCCGAAATCAAGTCTGTCCCCGACTATAAATGCATTTCGCCTAAACAACTCGACATGATGATTGCCAGCAAGAATAACGGGTTCGGTCACGGTCTCTTTGTGACTATTCCCCGCTTCAAATTGCCCATCGAATTATTCGCGCTTTATCGCGCATTAGGTGTCTTGAGTGACCGCGAGATTTGCGAGCACATTCTCCTAAATATCGAGGATTCGAAGCAAGCCGAAATGTTGACGTGTCTCGAGGCGAGTATCATCGACGGCAATAAATACCCGACCCAAGAGGATTCTTTGCGGCATATCGTGAGCATGGTCGCTTTCACGCCCATCAATATGGACAAAGAGACTGGCGCGAAGAAGAAGCGCGAGTTTGCCATCGAAGTGTTAGGAACCGACCTGTTACCCCATTGTCGCACAGTAAAGCAGAAATTATATTTGCTGGGAACCATGGCAAAGAAATTGATACAGACAAGTCTCGGATGGTTGCCGCCAGACGACCGCGATTCGTATGTGAACAAACGCATTGAATTGACCGGGACTTTGCTCAATAACCTCTTCCGTAACTACTTCAATAAATTGGTGAAGGAGATGCAGAAGAAAATAGTGAGCGAAATCAACACCGGGTCTTGGCGCACCAACAACGACTACGAGAACATCATCACCATGAACAACATCTACAAGATTATGAAGACGACGACGATTGAGAACGGCATTAATCGTGCTTTATCTACGGGCGATTTCAGTATCAAGCAGTCGAATAGCAGTAAAGTCGGGGTAGGTCAAGTCGCCAATAGATTGACTTATTTAGGCACACTGAGTCATTTGCGACGTATCAACACGCCTTTAGAAAAGAGCGGCGAATTGATTGACCCGCGTAAATTGCACGGTACTACATGGGGATTTCTCTGTCCAGCAGAGACACCAGAAGGTCAGAGTATCGGTGTGGTGAAAAACATCGCGTACATGGCACATATTACCATTCCGTCGAATAGTGCGTCTTTGTACGAATATGTCGAACCGAGTATTCTGAAGGTCGATGATGTGGGGTCTCCTACGGAATTGTTCGACAAAGTCAAAGTGTTCGTCAACGGAATCTGGTTAGGTGTGACGGAAGACCCCGTCCGATTGTATGCCGAGATGAAAGACAAGAAACACCGCGGAATAATCAATATTTATACGTCGATAGTGTTCGACTACAAGTCGATGGAAATTCGGATTTGCAATGACGGCGGGCGATTAACTCGTCCAGTCTTAAGGGTCAAAGATAGTCGGGCGATTCTGACGCCCGATATTGTCCGAAAAATCAGCAACCGTGAATTATCCTGGAATGACCTGCTTACCAACTGCCGCATCCCCGAATCTGTCATCGAGTACATCGACCCAGAAGAGCAGAACCATTCGATGATTGCGATGAAGTCGAAGAATGCGTATTTGCAGGAACTCGGCATGAAAATAAACTACACACATTGCGAAATTCATCCCAGTACTATTTTCGGCGTTTTGGCATCGTGCATTCCCTTCCCCGAGCACAACCAGGCACCGAGAAATACTTACCAGTGTTTAGGAGTCGATGAACTGGTCTGGATGGCAGATGGTAGTCGGAAAGCAATCAAGGACGTTGCTTTGGGAGAGGAAGTCCTTTCGTTCAACCCCGATACAATGGAAATCGATGTAACACACGTGGTCAACCAGTTCGTCCGACCGAACGACTATCCGATTTATAGTCTGACTCTGTCCAGCAATGAAACTATTGTTGCGACAGAAGACCACCGGTTCATGACGACTAAGGGATGGCAGACTGTGCGGCAAATCATCGATGACCATGAATCGAAAGGCGACCATCAAATTCGCCTATTCACGCTTTATCATCACAGTATGTTGCGCGACAGGACCGAATGGGATTTATATCCGCTAGTTCGCTACGAATTGTTGCCTGATGGGTTGGTATCCGATATCGAAGTCGCAAGTGAAAATCATTCCTTCATTGCCGCATCAGGATTCGCGAGTTCAAATTGTGCGATGGGTAAACAGGCAATCGGAATCTACTGCACAAACTACGACCAGCGAATGGACAAGACCGCCTATGTCCTGACTTATCCGAGCAGACCCCTAGTCGATACCCGCTTAATGAATGTCATTCACCTGAATAAAATTCCGTCGGGGTCGCAAATATATGTTGCGATTATGACCCACACAGGATACAATCAAGAGGATAGTGTGCTGATAAACAAGGGGTCGATTGACCGCGGTCTATTCATGGCGACCATCTACCATACCGAGAAAGACGAAGACAACAATGTAGTTCGCGACGAGATTAAGAGGTGTAAACCCATTCCCGCGAAAACGAAGGGCATCAAGTTCGGCAACTACGAGAAGTTGAACGCACAGGGATTCATTCCGGAGAATTCGCTGGTGGAGAATCGCGACGTGATTATCGCCAAAGTTGTGCCAATCAAAGAGAACCGCAACGACCCCACGAAGACCGTGAAATTCGAAGACCAGAGCAAGACTTACAGGACGACGGAGGAGTCGTATGTCGACAAGAATTATACGGGTCGCAATGGCGATGGATATGATTTTGCTAAAGTCCGAGTCAGGACACTGCGTAAACCGGTTTTAGGAGATAAGTTCTGCGCTCTTCCAACCCAGCAAGTATTGACGGATAAGGGGTGGGTCGCAATGATTGACTTGGACCCCGCTGTTCATCAGGTCTGTACACTGAATGCCGATGGAAAACTCCACTATGAATATCCCTCCGCTAAATTCGAGTTCGACCACAATTCGTTTGACGGTGCCGATGAACCGCTTTATCATGTGAAGAATAAACAGGTGGAGATTACCTGCACGATGAATCACAAGTTGTATGTGCAGACACGCCCGGCCTTTCAGAAAGGCGGTCCGTATGAATTGATGGAGGCGAGACATATTGCGAAAAAAGAAGGTGAAGTGAAAGGCAAACAAGTCCGGTTCCAGAAGACGATGGAGAACGCGTATCCAGATATTGAGACCATTCGTATTGGTGAGGTGGATTACAATATGGATGCTTGGTTGCAATTACTTGGGATGTTTATCAGTGATGGATGGGTTGATAAAACTAATAATAGCATACAAATACCTGTAGTTAAAGAACGAAAAATCGAGTTTATAACGAACTGTCTAAATAATTTAACTATTCATTACAAGATACACGCTGACAGTCGATTCTATATTTCCAGTAAAAAAACACCAGCGGTTTGCCACCATTTTAAGGAATTGTCTGTAGGAGCACTAAATAAGCATTTACCAGAATATGTATGGAATTTGTCTCAGCGCCAGTCAATTGTTCTAATGGAAGCATTGCTGCAAGGAGACGGAACCACAATGAAATACAAAGGCGAAGACGAGTTCAGTCGGTATTGCACAATCAGTCCGAGACTCGCAGATGATATTTCCCGGTTGGCACTTCATTGTGGTTGGTCGGGAACAGTAAAAATTGCCGAAGAACCGACTGGAGTAGCGAGAGTGGGAGTGCGTAATTTGGGTCCTCGTGCGGGAGAAGCAATGTCGGCAACTTTGCAGCACACATATTACAAAGTCAGTATTATTCGAGAACAGAACCAACCATGGATTAACAAGAAGGTCAACGAATCCAACACAGAAACTCGCATTCCCTACAACGGCAACGTATATTGCATCGAAATGCCGAGTTCGCACGTCTACTATATGCGAGAATCGATGCAAAGTCCACCATTAATTATCGGAAACTCAAGCAGGGTAAGTAAAATTTATCTGATTTAACTTTAATATTTAATTGTCTGATTTACTAACTTTGACTTTATTTGTATTTATAATCCATTAAAGCACGGGCAAAAAGGAACATGCGGAAACATAATACCGGAACGCGATATGCCCTTTACTCGCGACGGACTCAAACCGGATATAATAATTAATCCGCATGCTATTCCTTCGCGTATGACTATCGCTCAACTGAAGGAGACGCTTTTAGGGAAAGTATTGATTGAACTCGGCATCTTCGGTGATGGCACGAGTTTCGGCAATCTGGAAATCAAGACTATTGCACAGGAGTTGCAGCGGTGGGGGTACGAGAGTTACGGCAATGAGATAATGTACAATGGTGTTACGGGGGAGCAGATGGAGACGAGCGTGTTTATCGGTCCGGTGTTTTACCAGCGACTGAAGCACATGGTCAACGACAAGCAGCATAGTCGGGCGATAGGTCCGATGGTGAATCTGACCCGGCAACCAGCGGAGGGTAGGAGTCGGGACGGAGGATTTAGGGTGGGTGAAATGGAGCGAGATGTGATGATAGCACATGGCGCTTCGAATTTCTGCAAGGAGCGGTTGTATGATGCGTCGGATAAGTATAGTGCACACGTTTGCAGGAAATGTGGGTTATTGGCGGCAGTGAATGCGGGGTTGAGGGGGGCGTATGGTGGAGTGATAGGTAAGAAGGACGGGATGTCGGAGTTTACTATTCATCGATGCAATACTTGCGGGAACACTACGGACTTTGCTCGGGTGGATATTCCTTATGCGTATAAACTGTTGTCGCAGGAGTTGCAGACGATTAATGTGGTTCCAAGACTGGTGGTGGATTAGTGGGGTATAGGGTAAAAGGTAAGTAATAGGGAATCGAAATACAATAATATTGGTAATTTTTATTGTATTTTTTCTATTACGTTCTGGAAATGGAACGTGATATACATTAAACTTCGTATATAAGTTGTGCTTTCACATTTTAGGATATTAAGTATGTTCGATTACATATAGTTTATGTAAAAATATGTACATATTTAGGTTGTGATGATATATGATTGAATGTATCTAATTTATAGCAATCCAATCAAACTGAATGCCGTATAATATTGTGTAAGGTTTACTAACACCATCACCATTAACAAAATCGACATAACATCCACTTGCTTTAAACCCAGTAGTTGTAATATCACGAATATTGACAAAACGTATTTGGTAATTTTCCGGGTTTCCGGAGGCAGTAGCTACTACTTTTGGAGCACTCGAAAATGCAGTTGAAAATGTAACTTGTATGGACGTACCCGAATCATTCGGTACAATAGCAGTGCCGAACAAAATTTGTTTAAATGCACATCTACCTTGATTTTGAGATATAGTTTCACAAGATATTGCTCCGGTAGAAGTGTTTATCGTCGCCATAATATATATTATAAATTAAAGGTTAGATATTAATTTATGTTTGAATTGATTATACCAGTGAAGATTTATACCAGTGAAGATTTAAAACCGCACCCTTTTAGGGTGCTTGTTTCAAATCGTTACTGGAATCTGACCCCGAAGAATTTAATCCTACGGATTGAAATCTTAGTTGGTTTAAAACCGCACCCTTTTAGGGTGCTTGTTTCAAATCGTTACTGGAATCTGACCCCGAAGAATTCAATCTATAAGATTAAATTCTTCGTTGGTTTAAATGCATCAGTGTAACATTGGTTAGTAAATCTATTATGTGTGGTATTAAACATTTTATCATTCAAAACATCCCATTCTGGTTGCAGTTTTGACTAAAGAATATGCCGCTAATTGCAAATCTAATATGCGCAATGGTGTAAATTCATACCCCCCAACAAACTGATATTAACCTACTGTATTTTCGACATCAAAAACTCAACCTGTTCCTGTAATTTTTTAACAGTTGCACGAGTATCTTTCAATTCAATTCTAACTTCTTTTAACTCGGCGTCTAATTCTTTAATTGCTCCAACCGCCATAGTAAATATTGCATTTTTCTCGATGGTCAGTAAATCATTAACTTCTTGACCATATACGAAAATCTGATTTTCCGAATTGTCGGTTATTTCGGTAGTTATTGGTTCAGTCAATCGGAACGTGGATTCGTCAATGATTTCTTCTAAATAAACAAATTCTTCTTTGTTATTCACAAATACCTTAATTTTTATGTTTTTGGAAGGGGAACTATCGAACGAAAATTCACTTGTTTTTTTGGTTTTTAGAGTAATTATATTCGGTCGAATTAATGTACCGACATCATAAATATTTGGGATTATGTCGACGGTTTTAGAGACCGCTTCTGGTAATACATCTAACACATCTTGTGCTATAAACCCGATAGTGTCTTTATTTTGTGTATTTTTAAAAAAATCGATATAATTAAATTTCACTGGATTTATTCGTCGAATAGTTTCGAGAGATTCATTTTTTATGGTTTGAATATTTGTTTTAATTCGTTTATCCGAAAAAATATTAATTTCATCAGTACATCCAATTCTACCAGTAACATGTAACGCATAATATGTTGTCGTAAGAACAAGACCACTCGCATAAGAAATAATTGAATTTTTATTTAAATACATATAGTCGGTATTTGTTACACCACCAGCACCGAAACCAGTTGTTGTCACTTTAATACCGTCATAAAAATAACCCAATCCAGAAGCGTTCAATCTTCCACAGTATAAAGGACCTCTGGTGTTATAATTTCCGGAATCAATATATACATATCCTGAACCATTTGTACTCGATATTATATGTACATTGTCGTTACTCGACATAACCAGACTTCCATCGTCGTAAATTTTACTGCCTCCATTACCTAAATTAACGTTTCCGCAAGTCAATGAACCGGTTCCAATATTAATGTTGTTATTAATTGTTGTAAATACATCAGACATATTAATATATTATTTTATACTTTATTAATCTATATTTACCAACTACATAATGTACGTTCTCCTTCGAAACTTCCTACGTCAGTTTCTTTGGATAATGTCAGGATAATCGAATAAAAACTTCCATAAATCCTATTCGCTAGAGAGATTTCTGCAGCGCAGCGGAGGGAATCTCGTAAGTAGAATCGTAAGTCGAATCAAACATCCAATCCGCTAAAAAGATAATCCGTCGACCCCCGCTGTTCATTCTTTTTAATTTGCCTATAAACCTTATCAATATTCTCCACCACATTCGCTAAAACCGCCTTATCCGCCACTATTTCCGTACCCACATTCACTGTCTCCGTCAGTAATTCCACTGCCATATACATCACGTATCGCCGCTTCTTCGCCACCGCAGTCGTGTATTTAACCCGAAAAATATCCAACAGCGACTCCATGACCCGCTTGACAAATGCATCCGCTCGTGCATCGCAAGACTCCATTATCGCATCCCAAAGCATCCATATCAAATCCCCCCTATACTTGCGCTCATCTACATAATCCCGGTTATCGCATCGGA
>Ga0214919_10004509_pt1 | contig 20352 bp, 19 predicted proteins | sample LL1503_MetaG_FD_177994 | JGI IMG/M metagenome (GOLD analysis project Ga0214919, IMG submission 177994) | Freshwater microbial communities from Lake Lanier, Atlanta, Georgia, United States - LL-1503 | ecosystem: Environmental > Aquatic > Freshwater > Lake | place: USA: Georgia | collected... | reverse complement strand
GTTCGCGTCCCCGCTCCAGCCGGTCGAACATCTGCACATTGCCAGAGCGCGCGCCGCCGCGCATGGCGGTGGTGTAATATTCGATGTTGGACATGCTCTCGACACCGCCCGCCAGAACCACATCGGCAGCCCCGGTCTGGACCATCATCGCCGCCGTCGCCAAGGCCTGAAGCCCGCCGCCGCAGCGCCGGTCGGTCTGAAAGCCCGGAACCTCAATCGGCAGGCCCGCCTCAAGCGCTGCCCAGCGGCCAATGCAGGGGGCCTCGGAATTGGCATAGCTCTGGGCGAAGGCGACATCATCAATGCGGGCCGGATCAATGCCGCTCTTGGCGACCACGGCCTTGATGACCTCAGCGGCGAGAACCTCTGCGGGCATGGGGCTAAGGGAGCCGAGGAACTTGCCGACGCCGGTGCGAAGCGGGGCAACAATGGCGGTGCGTCTCATGGTCTGGTCTCCGTCAGGGCCGTCAGAGGGGGCGTCCCAGCAAACGCTTGGCCTGCTGAACGATGGGAAGGTCTATCATCTTTTGGCCAAGGGCAATCACGCCCCGGTCGCCGCGCTGATCCCAAGCGGTCAATATGGCCTCGGCCTCGGCCCGCTCGGCTTGGCTGGGGGCAAAGGATGTGGCAATGCCTGCAACTTGAGCCGGATGGATGGCCATGGCCCCGGTGCAGCCCATGGCCCGCGCGCGCCGCGCCGCCGCCGCCCAAGCCTCGAGGTCCTGATAGGCGGCAATCGAGATCGGCATAGCCAGCGCCATCTTGCCCGCCCGCGCCGCTGCCAGAGCGATCATCTGGCAGGGCAGGTCCAGACAGTCCGATGTAGGCTTAACGCCAAGACTGAGTGAGAAATCTTCAGGGCCAAGGGCCAGACCCGCCACCCGCTCGATGGCCAGCATCTCATCCAGCGCGACAAGGGCCTGAGCGGATTCTACCTGTGGGACGAGCGCGATGCCCCCGATGGGCAGGCCCCGCTCGGCCTCCATCTCGCCGATCAGGTCCGACAGGGCCTGCAGACGCCCTGCCCCTTCGGCCTTAGGCACGACAATGGCTAACACGCCCGCGATCACAGCGACCTTGAGATCGTCTATAGCCATCAGCCAAGGCCCGTTGATCCGCACCAGAACATCGACACCCTGAGCCGTGATCATCGCCACCGTCGCCGCCAATTCGGCGCGGGCCCGAGGCTTGTCAGCCAAGGCAATGGCATCTTCAAGATCAAGGATGATCCCATCCGCGCCGCGCTCACCGGCCTTGGCCGCATGTTTGGGATTGGAGACGAACAGCAAGGATCGCCAGAAGGATTTGGCCATCATGGGGCTTCCTTTATCGTGGCTGTGGCGCTCATCACGGTTCGCCCATCGGCACCCAAGGCGCAGAGGTTGATGGCGTGGCCCTCTTGGCGTCCAAGCAGATGCAGGGCCTCGCCGCAGAAAGCAGGGGACACACCGCGAAAGCTGAAGCTCGCCAAGGGTTGATCGCCCAGATGACGGCTACAAAGATCAATCAGCAAGCTGGCGGTCAATGGCCCCTGCACGACAAGGCCGGGATAGAACTCCTGCTCTCGGGCATAGGGCAGGTCATAATGGATACGGTGGGCGTTGAAGGTCAGGGCCGAAAAGCGAAAGAGCAGGGGCTCGCTCGGCGTCAGGCTGCGCTGCCAAGGCCAGGCTGACAGGTCCAGATCCGCCTTGGCCGGAGCCGATGGCGGCATGGGGGCGCTGGCCGCCTCGCGATAAACGATGGTCTGGTGGTCTTGGACCACCTCTTGGCCATCGACGGTCAGGCGATGATCGACCTCGACAAAGACAAGCTGGCCCGTGCCGCCCGACTTCTGTGTCACATTCGCGATGGTCGAGGTGCGGGTAACGGCGCTGCCGACCGGGATTGGAGCGAGAAAGGTCACGGCACTGGAGGCCCACATCCGCCGGGGCAGGTCTACGGGCGGCAGGAACCCGCCGCGATGGGGATGGCCATCAAGGCCAAGCTGAGCGGTCGGCGCATCGGGTAGGCACAGGCCCCAGTGGAAGCTTTGCGGCACAGCGGCACCCATCGCCCCTTCGCTGTCCAACATGGCGCGCCAGCGGGTCGCCGCGCCGACGTCGGCACGGTCATGGGCGATCTGCTGCCCCCCGACCCAAGCGCTCCAATCCTTCGCCATCAGTAGGACCGGGGCAGACCGAGAACATGCTCGGCGACATAGGACAGGATCATGTTGGTCGAGATCGGGGCCACCTGATAGAGCCGGGTCTCGCGGAACTTACGCTCGATGTCGTACTCGGCGGCAAAGCCAAAGCCGCCATGGGTCTGGATGCAGGCCTCGCCCGCCGCCCAGCTCGCCTCTGCCGCCAGCATCTTGGCCATATTGGCCTCCGCTCCGGCATTCTCGCCCGCCTCATATTTCCGCAGGGCGTCATGGACCATCAGCTCCGCCGCCCTCATCTGGGCATAGGCCCGCGCGATGGGGAACTGAACGCCCTGGTTCTGGCCAATCGGGCGACCAAACAGTACCCGCTCCTTGGCATAGGCCGAGGCCTTATCGATGAACCATTTGGCATCGCCGATACATTCCGCGGCGATCAGGGCGCGCTCGGCATTCATGCCCGACAGGATATAGCGGAAGCCTTGGCCCTCGACCCCGATCAGGTTTTCCACCGGCACCTCGACATTATCGAAGAACACCTCGGTGGTGGAGTGGTTCATCATGGTCTCGATGGGGCGGATGGTCATGCCACCCTGCTTAGCCGCACGCATATCGACAAGGATGGTGGAGAGGCCATCGGTGCGCTTGGCCACCTGATCTTGCGGCGTGGTGCGGGCCAAGAGCAGCATCAGGTCGCTATGCTCGGCGCGGCTGGTCCAAATCTTCTGACCATTGATAATATAGCGGTCACCCTCGCGGCGGGCTACGGTCTTGAGCGACAGGGTATCGGTGCCGCTGGTCGGCTCGGTGACGCCAAAGGCTTGTAGGCGCAGTTCCCCGGTGGCGATCTTGGGCAGATAGGTCTGTTTTTGCAGCTCCGACCCATGCCGCAAAAGCGTGCCCATAATATACATCTGGGCATGGCAGGCCCCGCCGTTGCAGCCCTGCCGCTGGATCTCTTCCAATATGGCTGCGGCACCTGAGAGGGGCAAACCCACCCCGCCATATTCCTCTGGGATCAGGGCCGCCAGATAGCCCGCCTTGGTCAAGGCATCGACAAACTCGCCTGGATAGGCGCGGTCGCGGTCCTTGGCGCGCCAATAGTCGCCGGGAAATTCGGCGCAGAGCTTGGCGACCTCTTCGCGGATGCTGGCATAGGCGTCTTCAGACATGGGCGTTCCATATTGAATCTATGAGTGAATTGATCATAGAGCAGCTTCGGGTCTGGCCATCAAGCCGCCCCTTTTCCGCGATCTAGGTCAGCGATGGCTCCGTCCAAGGCGGCGAGGGCCCGATCATCCATACCCAGCCAATCGCGCAGAACCTCATCGGTATGTTCGCCAAGGCGCGGTGGGGCGCGGTCATAGGCGGCGGGACTGCGGCTCAGCTTGGCCGGAAAAGCGATGGTCGGGATCGGATAGCCGTCCTGGCGCGTGAAATGGTGCACGGCTTGGCGCGCCTCGACAAAGGGATCATCGAGGGCCTGTTTGACACTGTTCACGGGTCCAGCGGGCGCGCCAGCGTCGGTGAGGGCGGCGATCAGTTCCCCACCCTGCCTTTGACCGATGAGATCCTGCAAGATCACCTCTAGCGCGTCGCGATGGGCCATCCGGTCAACATTGGTCACAAAGCGCGGATCGGTCGAGAGGTCTGGCACGCCCAACACCTTGCAGAGGATCTTGAACTGGCCGTCATTGCCGACCGCGACCACGATTGGCCCATCGGCGGCGTCAAAGACCTGATAGGGCACCACCGTCGGGTGGGCATTGCCCATGCGCCCCGGCGAATGGCCCGAAACCAGATAGCTTGATCCCTGATTGGCCAGCATGGCGAGTTGGGTATCCAAGAGCGAGCAATCAATATGCTGCCCCTGCCCGGTCTGCTCAACATGGCGCAGGGCCATCAGGATGCTGATGGTCGCATAGAGCCCGGTCGACAGGTCCGCGACCGCAACGCCGGTCTTGATCGGCGGACCATCGGCCTCGCCGGTGATGCTCATCATCCCGCCCATGGCCTGAGCGACAAAGTCATAGCCGGGCCGGTCGGCATAGGGACCGTCCTGACCAAAGCCGGTGATCGAGCAATAGATCAGGCGCGGATTGATCGCCGCGAGGGTCTGATAGTCGAGGCCGTAGCGTTTCAGCCCGCCGACCTTGAAGTTCTCCACGACAATGTCCGCCTCAGCGGCCAGTTTTCGGATCAGGTCCGCTCCCCTTGGATCGGCCAGATCAATGGCTAGGGAGCGTTTGTTGCGGTTGGTTGACAGGTAATAGGCGCTTTCCCCCGCCACCTTTTGGCTGGGGTCCAGAGCCGGGATGGGCGAGCCCCAAGCGCGGGTATCATCCCCCCGGCCCGGGGCCTCAACCTTGACCACATCGGCCCCGAAATCAGCGAGGATTTGAGTGCTCCACGGCCCTGCCAGCACCCTTGAGAGGTCAAGGACCTTGATGCCGGACAGGACGCGCAGATCATCGGTCATCTAGAGAGCCTTAACGCGGAGCCATGCGGATGGCACCGTCGAGACGCACATCCTCACCGTTGAAATAGCCGTTGGTGATCATGGTGTGGGCCAGATGGGCATATTCTTCGGCAAGGCCAAGGCGCTTGGGGAACGGCACCTGAGCGGCCAGTCCGGCCTTCACGGCCTCAGAGGCCCGTTGCAGCAAGGGGGTGTCGAAGATGCCGGGCAGGATGGTGTTGACCCGGATGGCTTCGCTGGACAGGTCGCGGGCCACGGTCAGGGTCATGCCGACAATACCCGCCTTAGAGGCCGTATAGGCCGCCTGCCCGATCTGGCCGTCCTCTGCCGCCACTGACGCCGTATTGATGATCACGCCCCGGTCGCCGCAGGGCAAGGGCGGCAAGGTGACCATGCCCGCCGCACTCTTGGTGATGCAGCGGAAGGTACCGATCAGGTTGACCTGAATGATGCGCTCGAAATTATCCAGCGGATATTCCTTGATCTCGCCGGTCTGCTTGTCGCGCGACACGGTCTTGACCGACCCGCCAACGCCCGCGCAGTTCAGCAAGACACGCTCTTGGCCGTTGGCGGCGCGCGCCTTGGCTAAGGCGGCATCGACCTCGTCGCTGGAGGTGACATTGACCTTGCAAAAGACCCCGCCAAGTTCCTTGGCCAAGGCCTCGCCTAGGTCTTCATTCAAATCAAACAGCGCGACCTTAACCCCGTGAGAGGCCAGCAACCGCGCCGACGCGGCACCAAGGCCAGAGGCACCGCCGGTGATGACGGCACTGATGGTGGAATCAAGTTTCATGGGGCGGTTTCCTCGTGGTGTTAGCTTGCGAGGATGTTGCCAGCCTCCGGCGGCGAAATCCATGCTCCCCTTAGGTTAAGGCGGGAAGTTTGGGGGGTAAAAAAGCAAGGCCCTCACCCAACCCTCTCCCTCAGGGAGAGGGCTAAGAAGGACAGAGCCCTCGCCCCCTTGGGGGAGAGGGTTGGGTGAGGGGGTGTTCGTTCACTCTCCATTCGCCGCGTTCACCGCGAAGGCAGGGGTCTGACGGGCCGCTACCCGCCAGAGTGTAAAGGTCTGAATCCCCGCCTTCGCGGGGAAGGCGGGGTAAGGAGGGTGCTGCTTCATTGCGAGGCGCATCGCGTCGAAGCAACCTAGAGGAATATCACGTCAGGTTCGGGTCAATCCCCTAGGTTGCTTCGCTACGCTCGCAATGACGCAGGTAAAAAGCAAGGCCCTCGCCCCCTTGGGGGAGAGGGTTGGGTGAGGGGGTGTTCATCCACTCCCCATTCGCCGCGTTCACCGCGAAGGCAGGGGTCTGACGGGCCGCCACCCTCCAGAGTGTAAAGGTCTGGATCCCCGCCTTCGCGGGGAAGGCGGGGTAAGGAGGGTGCTGCTTCATTGCGAGGCGCATCGCGTCGAAGCAACCCAGGGGAATATCACTTCAGGTTAGGGTAAGTCCCCTAGGTTGCTTCGCTCCGCTCGCAATGACGCAGGTAAAAAGCAAGGCCCTCACCCAACCCTCTCCCTCAGGGAGAGGGCTAAGAAGGACAAAGCCCTCGCCCCCTTGGGGGAGAGGGTTGGGTGAGGGGGTGTTCGTTCACTCTCTCTCCGGCGCGTTCCCCGAACAAGCAGGAAACCAGCGTGCCACTTCCCGCCAGAGTGAAAGGGTCTGGATCCCCGCCTGCGCGGGGAAGGTGGGGTGACGCAGCACGTCCTCAACTCCCCATCACCTGCTCGGTCCAGCGAACGATCTGATCGGCGCTCATAAGACCAGCCTTGCGACCCACCTCGACGCCGTCTTGGAACAGGATCAAAGCGGGGATGCCCGACACGCCCAGGGCGGACGCGGCCTGAGGCTCAGCCTCCGAATTGAGTTTGAGAAGACGCACCTTCGGTTCCAGGCGGCCTGCCGCAGCGGCATATTGCGGGGCCATGGCCCGGCAAGGTCCGCACCAAGGGGCCCAGACATCGACCAGAACAGCCCCGCCTTTTGTGTCCCTTCGGTGTTTGGCGAACCCTGCCCCGGTCACCTCGAGCGGCGCACCCGAAAAGAGCGCTTCACGGCACTTGCCGCATTTGGCCACAGAAGGATCACGTTGTTCAGGCAAGCAATTGGTCGCACCGCAGGCCGGGCAAACATATTGGCGCGTCACAGCAGATATTCCTTGGCTTAGAGCGGTTCACCTTGAATCGGAATGATCCTTAGAACCCTCACATTCCGCCTGCCGGATTGACGGATCAAGGCATTGTTCAGCATAGCCCTCAGACAGATAGATGCACCTGCTTTTGTCATGCCTATGAAAATAAACATATTTTAGCTCTAAGTCAGCGCGTCACCGCACCCATAACCCGTTGCGTTCAGGTTTAACTTTGTTCATTCTGGGTTGCATGTTACATAACCTGCCCCACCGGTACCGATACGGCCAAGTCGCGCTACAGGGGCAAAAGGACGATTATGAAACACGCGAACGACTTCGGCCACCCCGCCGAACTGGCGCAATTGGAAGCCAGTGCCTATGCGGCGACACGCCTGATGAAACTCTTGGCTAACGAACAGCGCCTCATATTGGTTTGCAAGCTGATCGAGGGCGAGCGGTCTGTCGGTGAATTGGCCGCCTATACCGGACTGGGCCAATCAGCCGCGTCTCAGCACCTTGGAAAGCTCCGCGCCGAGGCTGTGGTCGCCACACGCCGAGACGCTCAAACCATCTATTATCGTCTCGTCGATCCAGCCGCGATCCGCATCGTCAACACCCTTTGCGAGATCTACAAGGCCTAGCTTGGCCGAACAGGAAAAGGGGGCCGGACCGCACTCGGCCTGCCCCTGCCCTCTCAGCGAAGGTCCGGACTAAAGCGGATATTGTCCTTTTCCAGCCCCTTGGCGACAATATCGAGCCCGCCGACCTTGATCATCCATTCCAAGCGGTGATCGCGATATTCGCGCTTGAACAGACCATCTTCGACCATCTTGGCCACGGCACCCATGTCTGGGGCTGAGCTCTTCAGAAGGTTCATCACGTCCTGCGTGGTGGCCTTGACACTTGCGCGGCCATTGGCGCGTTCGAGCCACTCGGCCAACCTTGTCCCGGCGGGAACCTGATGGCCAAAGCCGCGCGAGCCGTTGACATAGGGCACGACCGACAGATCGCCCCAGCCAAAGGTCTCACCGTTGAACCATTCACGATCCCCCAACTGGCGCTCCAGCCAGCTGAAATAGCCTTGGGTTTGAACAGCGGCCTTGGCTTCAATGGCTTCGGCTTGGGCACCGGTCGCGCGCTGGAAGGATCGAAGCTCGCCAAGCCCCCAATTGATGGCCTCATAATGGGTGTCCATCACCTCTTCGAGCATCCTCACCCGCGCCCGCTCAGCGGCTGAGGCCGGAAGCAGGGCCGGGGTCGGCCAGCGGTCTTCGATATATTCCAAGATGATCGTCGAATCGAAGATCTGGACGTCACCGTCGATCAGGGTCGGCACCTCGCCGCGCGGGTTGGCTTGGATGAAGGCCCCCTCCGCACCGCCTGCACCGACGCCCTGAGGCAAGGTGGCTTCAAAGGCCACGCCCTTTTCACGAAGAGCGATCTTCACCTTCTGGCCATAGGGCGAGAAGGGATGGTCATAGAGCTTCAGCATGGCCTTGATCCTTGAGTGTGAGGGTTTTAGCGGCCGCCTTGGCCATCATCGATCTTGATGAAGGTGCCGGTGACAAATTCCGACGCGGGCGAGACCAGATAGACCAGGGTACTGTCCATCTGAGCCGGGTCACCCAAGCGCTGGCGCGGGAAGCCCTTGGTGATGTCGCCCATGCGCGACAGCATGCCGTCCATCATTTCCGAGGCAAAGGCCCCCGGCGCGATGGCGTTGACGTTGATGTGGAACCGCGCCCACTCGACGGCCAGAGCTTCGGTCATGCGGATGACACCGGCCTTAGTGATCGAATAGAGCGCCGCGCCGCCGCCGCGATATTCAAAGGCAGCCACCGAGGCAATATTGACCATCCGGCCGGGCATCTTGGCCTCAATCAGGCGGCGCGCGACTTCGCAGGACAGGACAAACGGGCCGCGCAGATTAACGTCCATCACCTTGTCGATCAGTTCCAACGACATCTTGTGGGCGCGCTGGGCATCGGGAATACCCGCATTGTTGATCAAGATATCGACGACGCCGAAATGGTCCTGAATCTGGCCGACCATGGCAATCATGGCTTCGGCATCGGCTACATCGACCGGGAAGGCTGCCGCCTCGCCGCCATCGGCCTTGATCTCGGCCACCAAGGCTTCGAGACGCTCTAGTCGGCGACCGCTTACGGCCACCTTGGCGCCTTGCTTGGCCAGCACCTTGGCAAAACGCCAGCCTAGGCCCGATGAGGCCCCGGTGACCAGGGCCACGCGGCCCGTCAAATCATTGGAGAGGTTTGGAAGGGGAAAGGTCATGGTCAGACTTTCTGATGAAGGGTGGCTGTGACGGGGTGGGACGAGGTTTTACCGAATATTCTGTGCAAGCCCCCTTGGTCAGAGGCTTGTTCGCTACTAGGCTAGCGCTAAGTCTTACGTCAGAAAATGGCGCCGTAGGGGGAACCAGACCATGAATCTTGAATTGACGCCGGAAGACCGCGCTTTCCAAGCCGAAGTCCGTGACTTTCTTGAACAGTCCCTGACCCCTGAACTGCGGCTCGCCGGGCGGCGAACAACCAGCGTTTTCAGTGACAAGGACGACAACCTGGCTTGGCAGAAGATCCTCCATACCAAGGGCTGGGTGGCACCGGCTTGGCCTGCGAAATATGGCGGCACCGGCTGGAACGAGATGCAGCGCTATATCTTCGCCGCCGAATGTGCCCGAGCGGGCGCACCTAGCCTGTCACCCATGGGCCTAAAGATGGTCGGCCCGGTGATCATGGGCTACGGCACCGAAGACCAGAAGGCCTTCTATCTGCCGCGCATCTTGGCCGGTGAGGACTATTGGTGTCAGGGCTATTCTGAGCCCGGATCAGGGTCCGATCTGGCAAGCCTGCAGATGCGGGCCGTTCAGGACGGCGATCACTATGTGCTCAATGGCTCCAAGATCTGGACCACCCATGCCCACTGGGCCAACCGGATGTTCTGTTTGGTCCGCACCCGCACCGACGGCAAGCCACAGGCAGGGATCACCTTCCTGTTGCTGGAAATGAACACGCCCGGCATCGAGGTGAAGCCCATCATCACCATGGCCGATGACCACGAGGTCAATCAGGTCTTTTTTGACAATGTCCGCGTGCCCGTCGCCAACCGCATCGGCGAAGAGAACGAGGGCTGGACGGTCGCCAAATATCTGCTCGAGTTCGAGCGTGGCGGCGGCTCGGCAGCAGGTCTGAAGGTCAATCTCGACCGGCTCAAGGCCTTGGCGCGCGAAGAGGCCGCGGACGGTGGCGGACGGCTGATCGATGATGCTGATTTCCGCCGCAAGCTGGCCGTGGCCGGCGTTGAGGTCAATGCCATCGAGATGACCGAGCACCGGGTCATGGCGGCCCTGTCGTCCGGGAAAAACCCCGGCCCGGCCTCCTCCATGCTCAAGACCCAAGGCACCGAGGCCAAGCAACGGCTCGATGAGATCGCGGTCGAGGGCCTTGGATATTATGCGGCGGTGAGCCAGCCCGAGGCCCGCAAGCCTCGGTCCAACACGCCCTTTGTCGGCCCTGAAAATGGCCTGACCATTGTGCCGAGCTATCTCAACAATCGCGCTGCATCAATCTATGGCGGCTCGAACGAGATTCAGCGCGACATCATGGCCAAGCTGGTTCTCAAGCTCTAGCTTTCCATATCCTCAGCGATCGTCTTGCGGGCTGCCCAGAAACAGCCTGCAGCGATCAGGTTGAAGCCCATCGAGACGATCAGCGCCCAACGTACCCCTTCGGCTGTACCGAGGTTCAGGCCGACCGAGAACCCGTCGCTCATCAGGCCCACGACCAGTGGACCAAGGCCCAGGCCGATCAGGTTGATGACAAAGAGCATGACGGCTGAAGCCGTCGCCCGCGTATTGACCGGGGCAATGCTCTGGGCGGTGGCATAGACCGGACCATACCAGAGTGATCCAAAGGCCGCCGTGACGATGAAGATTGCTAGCGTCAACACGGCGCTGTGCAGATTGATCGCGAACAGGAAGATTGGAATATTGATCAGGGCCGCAACAGCGGGAACCACCATCCATCCGCGCAGGTCCTTCTTGGCATAGTGATCGGCCAATTGACCGCCAATATAGGTCCCGATGACCCCACCAATGCCGCCGACGAGACCAAGAGACAGACCCAGAAAGCCGCCCGATTTCAAGCCGAACATCGCGGCCAAGGAGGCGATCTCCTCGGTATGGTTGCGATAGAAGAACGAGGCCGTAAAGGGCGCGTGGCCATAGCCGATAAAGGCCTTTACCGCTGCCGCCGTGGCCACGAGACCAAAGGTCTTCTTGCTGGCCAAGGTCTTGAGCGCTTGGCGATAGGTCACCTTGGGCGCGGTTGCCGCCTGAACTGCAGCGACCGCTTTCTTGACCCGAGGCTCTATCAGGGTGAAGGCCGCGATGAGGGCGAACAGGACACCGGGCAGACCGCAGACGATGAAGGCCATGCGCCAGCCATAGGCATCAGCCACCAAACCTCCGACCGCCAATCCGACCAGCGAGCCCAAGGGTGTACCCAACGAATAGAAGGCAAGGGCCGAGGCCCTTTGCTCACGGGGCACATAGTCGGCGATTAAGGAGTGGGCTGCAGGCGTACAGCCCGCCTCGCCCACCCCGACACCCACGCGGGCTAAGAGTAGCTGGGCGAAATTCTGGGCTAGGCCACAGGCCGCCGTCATCAAGGACCAGACCGTCAAGGACACGGCAATAATGGCGGGACGGTTGCGTCGCTCGGCTAATTGAGCAATCGGCAGTCCCAGCAGAGTGTAGAAGATGGCGAAGGCCAGCCCGGTCAGCAGACCAAGCTGCCAATCCATCAGGCCAAGCTCGATCTTGATTGGCTCGACCAAGATGCTGATCACACTGCGATCGACGAAGTTCAGGACGTAGATGATCAACAAAACGACCATGGCGTAACGCCTATAGCCATCGGAAACGAGAGGAACCTGTTGGTCATCAAGCGACACTTCGGGTGCCATCGGCGCGTCCAAGGTCGCGTCGGTCATGCTCAATCTCTCCCTAAGGCCCCCGCATTGGAGGGCTGCGGTCCTACGACCGTCATTTTTGGTTTGATCAGCCTGACGGATATCTGGCGCGCGCGCTAGGGCCTATGGACCACGATTTAGTGATCAATACCGAGCGGTAAGAGGCCGACGGGCGTTGGCAAGCCATCACGTTGCGCTGGGTCTCTCTGGCACCGGAATAGATGGTCGCGGCCCAAACGCAAAGAGGCTGGGCCATGGCCTGCGAAGAGCACGGGCAAAGGTTGGGTGCACAGGGTCAGGGGTCAACGTGACCGCATGTCGCCCTTAGGGCTTTGGTGAAAATGCCGCAGCCACGTCTGGGGTGGTCTCAACCGACGGCAGATAGAGCGGCGGCTGGCGGGCTTTTGAGACCGCCTCGAAGGCTGCGCCGATGCCCAAGAGCCGGGCCTCACTCCAAGCGGGTCCCACGAAGGACAGGCCGACAGGCAAGCCCCTCACCTGCCCCATCGGGACGGTCAGATGGGGGTAGCCCGATACGGCGGCCAGGCTACTGATGGAACCGGAGGCATGGTCGCCGCCCACCACATCGGTTCGCCAAGCCGGGCCATAGCTCTCTGACACCAGTGCCTCAACCTTGTATTTGGCCAAGAGCGCATCAATCCCTTGGTCCGCCGCGAGGGTCTTGGCCGTCACCTTGGCCTTGAGATAGGCCGGGTCATTCAGGCCCTTGGTGGCCTGGGCCTGAACGAACAGTTCCTGACCAAACAGGGCCATTTCACGCGGGTTGGCGGCGTTGAAGGCAATCAGGTCTTCGAGGGTGCGGGTCTTAACGCCCTTAGGCGTGCTGGCCAGATAGAGGTTCAGATCGGCCTTAAGCTCGGTCAGCAGGATGAGAAATTCAGCCTGGTCCATGGCGGGATTGGGCCGATAGTCCTTGATTTCGACAATCTCGGCCCCTGCCGCCCTCATCTGGGCCAAGGCGGCTTCGAACAGAAGATTGACCGGCGGGCTGATGTCAGAGGCATAGCGCAGAACGCCCAAACGCTTGCCCTTCAGGCTCGCGCCCTCTAGTACGGCCAGATAGTCGGTCCTGTACTGATCGGCCTTGAGGGTAGCGGGGTCCGCGGGGTCCGACCCGGCCATGGCGCTCAACAGGATGGCGGCGTCGGCGACAGATCGGGTCATGGGACCGGCGGTATCTTGGCTGTGAGAGATGGGCACCACGTGGGTGCGCGACACCAGCCCAACGGTTGGCTTCAGCCCCACCAATCCTGTTAGGGAAGATGGACAGGTGACTGATCCATCGGTTTCGGTGCCAATCCCGCCCGCCGCAAGGCTCGCCGCGATGGCCGTACCCGTGCCCGACGAAGAGCCGCAACTGTTTCGATCAAGACTGTAAGGGTTCTTGACCAAGCCGCCGACAGCGGACCAGCCACTGATCGAATTGCTGGACCGGATATTGGCCCATTCTGAAAGATTGGTCTTACCAAGGATCAAGGCCCCGGCATCGGTCAAGCGCTTGACCAAGGGCGCATCTCGTCCCGTCACATTGTCCTTGAGGGCCAAAGACCCCGCCGTTGTCGCCGTGCCGTCAGCGCTTTCGATATTGTCCTTAATCAGGATCGGTATTCCGGCGAGAGGCCCCATCGGCTTGCCAGCCGCGCGGGCCTCATCAATCGCCTTGGCTTGGGCGAGAACCTGAGGATTGATGACAATGACGCTGTGGAGGTCTGGACCGGCGCCATCCAGCCGAGCAATCCGATCCAGATAGGCCTGCACCACATCCACGGACTGGACCCGCCCAGACGCCAGATCCGCCTTGATCTCTAGGATCGACTTTTCTTCCACCGGATAGGGCGAAAGGGTCAGGGCGGCGGCAAGGATCAGATTTTGGAACATGGTGGCCCCTCGGTCAGAAAAGTCGGGTGTGACAAGACTTAATATGAACCCAGACCCGCAGCCAGCAAGCCCGCCGCCCCTATCGGCCCGTAAAAACCGCCGGGCGCTTTTCCAGGAAGCTCCTGACGCCTTCGCGGTGATCTTCGGTCTCGAACAGACGGTAGATGATCTCAATGGCCCAACTGCCGACCTCGCGCGGATCGCCATTGGTCGTGCGACGAAGCCCCTGTTTCATGTAACGCAGGGCGAGCGGCGGATTGCCGGCGATGCGCGCGGCCATAGCCTTCGCACGGGGCATCAGGTCCGCATGGGCAACGGTCTCGGTGACCAGCCCGATCCGCGCGGCCTCGGCGGCATCGATCGGATCGCCGGTAAAGAGCAGCTCAGCGGCCTTGGCCGGTCCGACAATGGCGGGCAACTTCCAAAGACCCCCAACATCGCAGATCAAGCCACGCTTGATAAAGAGTTCTGCAAAAACAGCCTTTTCAGAGGCTATTCTAATGTCTGCATAGAGCGCTAACTCCATGCCCCAGCCGACCGCAGAGCCATTAACCGCCGCAATGACCGGCTTTTCACAGTCGATAGCGGCCATAGCGGCAGGGGTCGGCTCAAAGCGGACGCGCACGGGCCGGGGGGTCTTTGGAGCCTCGCCCGTCATCATCTCCTTGACGTCTTCACCCGAGCAAAAGGCGGGATCAGAGCCCGTAACGATGACGCAGCGAACCTCTGGATCGGCATTGGCATGTTTGAACGCCGCCTCAACCTCGGCATAGGCGCGCGGGTTCAGGGCATTGCGCCGCTCGGGCCGGTTCAGGGTGATCTGGGCGACATGGTCCTGAACGTCATAGAGCAGGCATTCGAAGTCAGCGATCTGGATCATAGGGTCCTTTCGGCGCTTTGGGCGCTTTTTACTCTATTGCGCTATAGACCGAGCGGGCAATGGCTCTGGCCAGACAGTCGGCGGCGGCCGAACCGATCCGGGTCAATTGAAGCAGCCTTTCAGGGCCTTCTCCAATATCGGCGGTCCCGCCGCTCAAGGCAAAGACCGTGTCGCCATCAAAGGGGGCGTGGACGGGGCGAATGGCTCTGGCCAACCCATCTTGAGCCATCATCGCTAAACGCTTGGCTTCGGCCTTGGTTAGTCGAGCAGACACAGCAACCACCGCGAGGGTCGTATTGGCACCGGGCGTCAGGCGTCCTGCGGCGCGCAGTCGGCCAAGCTCTGGCAAGGGATCTGTGACCGGCTCGCCCGCGCTAGGTCTGTGGCCCCCAAACTCACTATCGATCTCGAAGGGCCAGGCCCAATAGGTCTGGCCATCCGGCATAAAGACCGAGCCGACCGGATTGGTCGCGACAATGGCCCCGACGATCAGGCCCTCGCCTAAATCCAGCGAGGTCGAACCGATACCGCCCTTGGTCAGCCCCGCCATGGCCCCGCGCCCTGCCCCGACCGCGCCTTGCGCAAAGGTCGTGGAGGCTGCTGCCACCGAGGCTTGGCCCAGCGCCTCGTAGGGCGGATGCAGGCCCCAATCCTTGTCACCCTCATTGCCAAGGTCGTGCAGAACGGCGGCGGGAACGATGGGGATGGCTGGGGTTGTAGGCTTAAGCCTAAGGCCGACATTGCGGTGAGAAAGGGCCGTGGTCACGCCATCGGCTGCCGCAAGCCCAAACACTGACCCGCCCGTCAGAACGACCCCATGGATCACATCGACGAAGTTTTCAGGGGCCAAGGCCTCAGTCTCACGCGATCCGGGACCACCACCGCGCACATCGACCGCGCCCGTCCAGTCGCCTTGGCACAGCACCGTCGTCACGCCGGTCATCACGCGCTCATCGGTGGCGTGGCCAACGACCAGGCCCGGAACATCGGTGATCAGGTTCAAGGGTCCGGGTCGATACATGCGCTAGTCCCTGCCCCTGCGCCTTATCGCGCAAGGGGTCGGCCAAAGCCTTGGCCTGATCAAAGCAGGGTCGTCAAGTCCGCAGCTTAGGCCGCGTGGGGCCATCCGGCGTGGTTGAGCCATTCGCGTGCCGCGCGCTGGGCTTCAGCGACATCGGCATGGTCCATCTCTTGGCTCAGTTCCTTGCGGTAAATCTTCGCCTCAAGCGAGCCGCGCATGGCCGCCAGATTGAACATCATATGGGCGGATACATAGTCCAGCGGCACACCGCCCTGGCCCGTTGAATAGAGCATGCCCATGCGGAACAGTTCATCCGCAGAACAGTCCATGGCAGGCATTGGAATCCCACCTATGGCGGGGGTTTCGGAATAGAGTTGCATGACGTCGTTTCCCGTTCTGAGCGCCGCAAGCCCTTTTAGCCCAAAGGCGTCGATGTCTACAGAATCACCAAACACTCGCCGCGTAAAAATATGGTTAAGAAGAGTCTTCACCATCTTTTCAGCCAACCGCATATGACCCGCCCATTCAGGCCGGGTTCAGATGCGCAGCATGATAGTGAAGGCGATCGAGGGACGATCCTTTAGGAATAAGACCATGAGCCGCATTCTGAAGCCTCTGCTGATTGTCGCTAGCCTTGCCTCACTCGCCATCCCATCCCTAGCAGCCGCCGACCCCGACCGACGCGACAGCGACGGCGCGCGATGGGAACAAAGGGAGGATCGGCGCGACAACCGCAACGACCTCTATGATCGCTTTGTCACGCCTCCCCGCACCTATGGCTATGACAACCCGCAAAATGAGCACCGTCACCGCCACTGGCAGCGCGGGCAATATATGAGCCCCTATGCGCGGACCTATGTCGTCTATGACTATGGACGCTATCGCCTGAGACCACCGCCGCGCGGTTTTGTCTGGGTTAGAGCCGATAATGACTATCTGCTCGTCGCTTCCGCCACCGGCGTGGTCTTCGATGTGATCCGCGGTGGATGGTAGACAAGAAAAAGGCCCCAGAGCGCAAACTCTGGGGCCTTTGATCTGTTCAAGCCGAGGCCTTAGAGGCCCAACTTGACCTTCAAGATCTCATTGACAGCCGCCGGATTGGCCTTGCCGCCTGTGTCGCGCATGACCTGCCCGACGAACCAGCCCAGAGCCTGAGGCCGCTCCTTCGCCGCCTCGACCTTGTCAGGATTGGCGGCCATGATCTTGTCGATGGAGGCCTCGATGGCCCCCGTGTCGGTGATCTGAACCAGACCGAACTTCTCAACCACCTGAGCCGGGGTGCCTTCACCGGCCCACATATGGTCGAACACCTCCTTGGCGATCTTGGACGAAATCACTCCGTCCTCGATCAGCTTGACCAGACCGGCAATGTCTTCAGGCGGAATGGGGCTGTTCTCGATGTCGCCGCCATTTTCGGCTAAGCGACCGAGCAGGTTATTGACCGTCCAGTTGGCCACCAACTTGGCATCACGCCCGGCTGCCGCCTGCTCATAGAAGGCCGCGCGCGCCTGATCTGCGACCAGAACGCCCGCATCATAGTGCGACAAGCCGTACTGGCTCTCGAACCGCTTGCGCTTGGGATCAGGAAGTTCAGGCAGGCTGTCCTTGATCGACTGGACCCAAGCGGGGTCCAGAACCAACGGCAAGAGGTCGGGATCAGGGAAGTAGCGATAGTCGTGCGCCTCTTCCTTGGACCTCATGGAACGGGTCTCGATCTTGGTCGGGTCGAACAGGCGGGTTTCTTGGTGGATGGAGCCACCATCCTCCAAGATCTCGATCTGACGGCGGGCCTCATATTCGATGGCCTGCTGGATATAGCGGTAGGAATTGACATTCTTGATCTCGCAGCGCGTGCCCAGCTCTGCCCCCGGACGACGGACCGAGACATTGACGTCCGCGCGCAGGTTCCCCTTCTCCATATCGCCGTCGCAAGCGCCGAGATAGCGAAGAATGGTTCTGATCTTTTTGACGTAACTGGCTGCTTCGTCAGAACTTCTCATGTCCGGCTTGGACACGATCTCCATCAGCGCCGTGCCCGCACGGTTCAGGTCCACATAGGTGAAGTTGGGGTCCAGATCGTGGATCGACTTACCGGCATCCTGCTCCAGATGCAGCCGCTCGACCCCGACGATGAAGATCGTGCCGTCGTCGCGCTCGACCTCGACAATCCCTTCACCGACGATTGGGTCCTTGAACTGGCTGATCTGATAGCCCTGCGGCAGGTCCGGATAGAAATAGTTCTTGCGGTCAAAGCGAGACCACAGATTGATCTGGGCATTGAGGCCAAGACCTGCACGCACCGCCTGCTCGACACAGTGGCGATTGATCACGGGCAACATGCCGGGCATGGCCGCATCGACCAGGGCCACCTGCTCGTTAGGACCCGCGCCAAAGCCCACCGCCGCGCCGCTGAACAGCTTGGAGTTCGAGGCCACCTGAGCGTGGATTTCCAAGCCCAGAACAATTTCCCAAGGTCCAGTGCGGCCTTGAATCAGTTTGGATTTCTCGCTCATGCTCACCACCACCTGTCCGCCTTGGCTGTAAAGCCAGCGGCCCTTTCCAGTGCTCCGGCCAGAGAGAACAGGGTTCCCTCATCCAGAGCCCGTCCGATCAATTGCAGCCCCAGAGGCAGGCCCTGTGCGTCCCGGCCAGCGGGCAGCGACAGGCCCGGCAATCCGGCCAGATTGGTCGTCACGGTGAAAATATCGTTCAAATACATCGCAATCGGATCATCCGACTGCTCGCCCAGCGCAAAGGCCGCTGACGGTGCCGTCGGGGTCAAGAGCGCGTCGCAGGTCTGCCAAGCCTGATCGAAATCGTCAGCGATCCGGCGGCGAACCTTCTGGGCCTTGAGGTAATAGGCGTCGTAATAGCCTGCCGACAGCACATAGGTGCCGATCAGGATGCGGCGCTTGACCTCTTCGCCAAAGCCTTGGGCGCGGCTTTCTTCATAGACATCGGTCAAGGACGGACCGCCCGCCCGCAGGCCATAGCGCATGCCGTCATAACGGGCCAGGTTGGACGAGGCCTCAGCCGGGGCGACAATATAGTAGGCGGGCAGCGCATATTTGGTGTGGGGCAGAGAGACCTCAACGATCTCACAGCCCGCATCCTTCAGCCAAGCGATGCCGTCGGCCCACAGCTTCTCGATCTCAGCAGGCATGCCCGGAACGCGATATTCCTTCGGAACGCCGATGCGCAGGCCCTTAACAGACCTGCCGACATAGCTTGCAAAATCAGGAACTTCGACGGGCAAGCTCGTAGAGTCTTTCACGTCATGACCGCTCATGGAGCGTAGCATGATGGCGGCGTCCTCCACCGTCTTGGCGATGGGACCGGCCTGATCCAGTGACGAGGCAAAGGCGATAATGCCCCAACGCGAACAGCGGCCATAGGTCGGCTTGATACCGACCGTTCCGGTAAAGGCGGCCGGCTGGCGGATCGAGCCACCTGTATCGGTCGCCGTCGCGGCCAAGCAAAGATCGGCTGCCGTCGCTGCCGCTGAACCGCCTGACGAGCCACCGGGGGTCAGGGCCGCGTCGGAGCCATCGCGCCGCCAAGGATTAATCACGGGACCGAAGGCCGAGGTCTCGTTGGACGAGCCCATGGCAAATTCATCAAGGTTGAGCTTGCCGAGCATCACCGCCCCATCGCGCCAAAGCTGGCTGGTGACGGTGGACTCATAGGCGGGCACGAAGTTGCCAAGGATCTTGGACGCCGCCGTCGAGCGCACGCCGTCGGTGCAGAACAGGTCCTTGATGCCGAGCGGCGCGCCTTCAAGGGCCCCGCCCTCGCCGCGCGCCAGACGGGCGTCTGACTCTGCGGCCATGGCCAGCGCCTGATCCGGCGTTTCCAGCACATAGGCGTTCAAGCCCCGCGCCTGTTCGATGGCCTCAATATGGGCCTTGGTGATGTCCACAGATGAGAAGTCGCGGGCCTTTAGGCCTGCCAGTGCCGCCTTCAGGGTCAGTTTGGTTAGGTCGCTCATCTATTCCACCACCTTGGGCACGATGAAGAAGCCATCAGCGGACTTCGGGGCGTTGGACAAGATGCGGCTGGTATCGCCGCCTTCGGTGACCACATCGTCGCGCAAAGGCAGGGCCACGGCGACGACCGAGGTCATTGGCTCGACGCCATCGGTATCGACCTCTTCCAACTGCTCGATCCACGAGATGATGGTGTTGAGTTCCTGCGCCAAGGGCTCAAGGCGCTCTTCGGGTTCGCGGATGCGGGCAAGTCTGGCGACCTTACGAACGGTCGCCGCGTCGATGGCCATGGGGAGCCTCTCTTAAGCGGTCTAGAGTTAGGGGTGAGGCCAAATCAGCCGTCCCGCACGGGTTACCCGCAGGGCGCGCGCTTTGACAAGTCTTATGCGCATATAAGTGTCATTCGGCGAGATTCAGCCCCTCTGCGTGACATCCCTGCCCTTGGCAAATGCGCCGCCGAGGTCTAGGCCCAAGCCATGGCTGTTCTTGATCTTCTCGACCTTCCCGCCGCGACCGCGCGCTTTGCACCGGTTATGGGCCTAGATCTGGGCACCAAAACCATTGGCGTGGCCGTGTCCGACGCCAGTTGGATGATCGCCAGCCCCCTAGAGCTGATCCGCAAGACCAAGTTCACCGATGATGTGAAGGCCCTGTTCAAACTGATGGACAGCCGAGAGGCGGGCGCGATCATTATCGGCCTGCCGGTCAATATGGACGGGACCGAAGGGGCGCGCTGCCAGTCCAGCCGCGCCTTTGCCCGCAATCTCCTGCGCATCAAGGACATCCCCATCGCTTTTTGGGACGAACGGCTCTCCTCCGCCGCCG
>Ga0214919_10004507_pt1 | contig 20358 bp, 21 predicted proteins | sample LL1503_MetaG_FD_177994 | JGI IMG/M metagenome (GOLD analysis project Ga0214919, IMG submission 177994) | Freshwater microbial communities from Lake Lanier, Atlanta, Georgia, United States - LL-1503 | ecosystem: Environmental > Aquatic > Freshwater > Lake | place: USA: Georgia | collected... | reverse complement strand
AATCGGGATTTAGGAAAACTGGAGCCGATACCTTCTTTGAAAAAGAGGTTTGCAGCATGAGAAATTTTTAATCAAGCTAAAAAACTTGAGGATCGAGATTCAGGTTCTTCTTTGGATCGCTCTAGAGAGAAGCCGGGTATTGCTGAAGGGCATCATCCACGTTCTAGAGCTAGGACGCTTTCTGCTGCTGATCTAGCCTACTCAAGTGAAACTGCGTCTGGTGCTGATACGCCGTCTTCTACTACTCATGCTAAGCCACCTATGATTCCTTCATCACCGTCCCACCCTTGTCGCGATATGCATCATCAGATGCATCAGCAGGCAAGTCATCTGCCCACTGTTCCTGAACAGAAGCCGCAAGCGCCAAGAAATCATACGCCTGAAGACTTGGCGTTATTATAGTGTTTTGAGATTTTTAAAGATTAATTTAAAGGGCTTGAGATTTTTTGTCGGCTATTCCAATTGGCTAAATAATCTTGAGCCAGCGGCTTTGAATTAATCATTAAAATATTTTCTGCGTTATTAACTTGAGCGGATTTTGTGTAATTAAAAGACCCTGTTTCGACTATCTGCCCATCAATAATAATCACTTTGTTATGGGCAATGCCCATGGCTGGATCTATAAAACCAGGAATATGATTTTTGGTTAAATAGGGCTGGAGCGAGAAGCCAGAATATTTATATTTTTTATGTTCTGAATCTGAGTTCTCATCATCAGTATTATTATTGCTGCTGTTGGCATCATCACTTCGATCATAAATTACTTGAACATCCACGCCGCGTTTTTCGGCTTGAACTAAGGCTCTGGCAATGGGTTTTGAAGTAAAACTATAAATCTGCATGCGGATTTGAGATTGGGCTGAATTAATTAAATCAATAATTTCTTGGGTGCAATTTTGATCTGGGGTAAAGCACACTTCGTAGCTGGAGTTGGCTGGAAATAAAGTTTGGTTTTTAAGAGTGAGTGGGGTGTTGGTGGGGGTGTCAGCATGGGCTGAGATAAAAGCTGAGATAAATATAAAAAATATAAAATTTCGCATGATCTGCTCTGGTCTTGTATTTAAAAAAGTCCCCTCTCTGACCAATCTGCCTGCGGCCTCTTGGTCTGTCTCTCCCCCCAAGGGGAGAGACGATAATCACACTGGGAGATTTTTACCCAGGCATTGCGATGCCGCGCTTCTCTAGATAATTATATAAAGTCTGAGCAGGGCAGCCGATGCGTTTGGCAATCGATGCTCTGGTGACGTTTTGGTTTAGTAAATTTTCAATCAGATCCCTATGGTCATCTAATTTAAGCTTTTTATTATTGCTACCTTGAGGTCTGCCAATATGTAAACCATCACGACGACGACGAGCAATAATATCCGTGGTTCTTTTGGCCACGAAATCGCTTTTTAAGAGCATCAAAAATTGAATTAAATTTAAAGAATCAACGGCTTTGCCTGGTGTAAATAAACGTTTGTATTTTACAAAATAAACTTGGTAATCATGCTTAGAAACATGTTCCAGAACTTCCAAGATCTGAGTGGTTGAGCAAGCCAGAGAAGAAGATTCGTAGACGACTAGGGTGTCGCCAGCCTTCATGTTAGCAAAAAGCTTTCTGAATAAATCACGGGAGCGCCAGGTTTCTTTATTGATCACGTCGTCTTTGATAGAAGACGCCAGTTTTATATTGCTTGTTTTGACATGTTCTTTGAGTGCTTTTTCAGCTTTCTCATTGAACAAATCACTCTTAGATAAGTAACCGTAGTAAGTGGTCATGCTCATTCATCCTGTTGCTAAATTAAAATAAAATAAAATCTGGAAGGACTTTAAAGGCGCTACTTATAACATGAATTTAATAATAAAAAAATGTTTTCTTGAAATATAAGAAAAGTTAATTTTTCTTACTAATTTCCCCTTGTTAATCCCCTGCTAATTTCTTTACATATGTTTTTTTGCAACGGCATAAATCCCAGGAATATTTCTTAGATATTCATGGTAATCCAAGCCAAAGCCGAAGACATAATGATCGTCGATGCTAATGCCTGTAAAATCTGCGGTCTGCACCCCTTCAGGGTCGCGCGCGCTTGGCTTGTCTAACATGACAGCCGTATATATTTCTGACGCACCTTCTTTCTGACAGAAATCTTTAATCGCTCTGAGGGTTAAGCCGCCATCTAAAATATCATCGACGATGACGACCACACGATCTTTGAGTGGAATCGAAGGCTCACGACGCCAGAAAACATTTCGGCCACCGTGAGTCTCTCCGTCATAACGGGTGGCATGTAAATAATCCATTTGTAGTGGAAAATTTAATCTCATGGCAATTTCACTCATGGTCATGAGTCCACCATTCATGACGCAAAGTAAAATAGGGTTTTTATCTTTAAGTATGGGTTCAGCTCGTGCACAGAGCTGATCAAACGCTTTCATTAAATCTGCTTTTGACAGCATGAGCGTGGCAGAGTCGAAAACTTCTTGTACAAATTTTGGATCGAGCATTTTAAAAAATCCTATTTATTTATATTTATTTAATAATCTAAAAATTTTAATAGCGCCTGAGTTAAAGATTTAAAATCAGGGTTATAAAAAAGCCGGTAGAGATTTTTTCTTAGAGTTAAGCCTGGAATTTTTTCGCCTAAATAAAAATTATTATTATTTTTTATATTTTTATATTGAGGGCTGTCTTGGCCAAAAATGGGATCTTCAGGCGGTATTAATAAGCTCGCATGGGAAAGATTTAAAACAAAGGGGGCTAAATTTTCCGGGTTAACTAAAGTGATTTTTGAGCTGGATTTTAATAAGCCTTGATGTTTTTTTTCAGCATATAAATAAAATTTAGAGCTTGGATTTTGATTTAAATTAAAAAAATCCAGCATGGGTTCTAGTTTAACCACGGCGTCTTCAAAGCTCCCAATTATGAAAATCGGTAAATCTTTAAGACCAGAGGGATTAAGATTTCGTAATTTTTTAATGCCTTTGATGATGGGTAACACGGCGCACAGTGGATACCAGTGGTACATCGCTGGATTTTGAAAGCCATTCATATTAGCCGCTGAGGGATAGAGCATATTGCCAAAGCCTAGAGCGGCAATAGGGGGGATTAACTTAGATAAAGGCGTAATGCCATAAGAAGGTGCGAAGAGAATTAAAGATTTTATTTTTAGTTTTAAATCTGGATTTTCTTGGGCTTCTTGCGCCAAAAGGGTTGAAAGCAAACCGCCAAAAGAAAAGCCGCATAAATAAATTGTTTCGAATGTTTTTTGAATTTCTTGGATTTGAGAAATTAAATTTTTTAAGATTTGACCAAGGTCTTGGCATCGCATGGCCTCTTGGCAGACGCCATGTCCTGGAAGTCTGGGGGCGTAGCAGTAAAAGCCCTGTTGTGAAAAAACGTCAGCAAGAGGGCGCATGAAATAGGGCGTCCCTAAAAATCCATGAATTAAAATCATGGCTTTTTTGTGATTATTTTTTTCTGGATTTTTTTCTGGCCAGATCTCAAAGGGCATAGACATGTCATGGTCTAAAAAATAAGACCCAGCATGGTGGCTAAATCGAGCGCGCTCTTTTTCAAATTGATCATGAGCTTCTCTCAGCCAAGGCGAGGGCGCATGAATATTTTGAATAGAAGCAGTGCTGGTCATTTTTTAATCTTATTTATTATTTATTTTGGTTCTTATTTAATCAGTTGATTAGAAATTAAGGGCAGTAGGAGCTTGGCCATTTTTGGACTTGCAGCAATAAAATCACCACCTTGGATTTCTAAGCCGCCATTTAAATCAGCCACTAAACCGCCTGCTTCTTTGACCATTAATAAGCCAGCTGCCATATCCCAGGGCTGAAGATCTGTGCGCCAGATAGCATCTAAGAATCCTGCGGCCACATAGGCAATATCTAAGGTCGCGGAACCACTATAACGCAAGCCGCCACAGGTTCGTGCTAAGTTAAAAATCATGTCTTGATATTCTGGTTGAAATCGATCGAGGCGCGGAAAAGCAGGGCTAATTAAACTGCCTTCAATTTTATTTCGAGATGAAACCCGCAATCTTTTGCCATTAAGCTGAGAACCTTCGCCCTTAATAGCCGTGAATAGCTGGTCAGTCATGGGGTTATAGATCACGCCATAGTGGGTCACGCCCTGAATTTTCAAAGCAATAGAAACCGCAAAGTGGGGTAAGTTATGAATAAAATTCGTGGTGCCATCAATGGGGTCAATGACCCATAGATAATCCTCATCTTTGCCAACGATTAACTCGCGCTCTTCTGTTAGAAAGCTATGGCTAGGGTAAGCTTTTTGCAGGGTTTGAATAATGGCCGTTTCGCATTCATGGTCGATATTAGTCACATAGTTATTAACCCCTTTTTCCTGGACTAATAAATCTTGCTGAGTATTTAAAGCGCGATTAATGACTTTGCCTGCAGCGCGTGCGGCTTTAGTGGCAATAGAAATAACTGGGTTCATGAGATTTTCTACTATTGATATTAATTGGGACTGGTTTTTGGAAGGGGCGCATTGTACGCAATATTTTTTGAGCGTCATAGCAATTTTTTTTGATTTTGTTTTGATTTTTATTTTGATGTTCTGATGATGTTCAGACTATTTTTTGCCGGGGCTCTTAGAGTACAATCGCCGCCATTTTGTGAATCCAGTGCGAATAAAGATTGTCCAACATGTTATTTAAATTATCTCAATTATCTGCTACGAAAAAATTTAACCCCTGTTTTAATATCATTCGAGGGATTTTATTTTTATCTGTTTTGACACCTGGTGTTTTAATTCCAGGTGTTCTTTTTTCAGACACAGCGCCTGCTAGCTCATCTCATTCAGCAGTCATGCCTGCAGTGAGTTTATTAAAACCTGTCGCTCCAGTAGCCCCTGTCTTAAATAATTTAAATCAATTAAATCCGGATCTAAGCGCTGGATTTTCTAGATTTACAATACAAAAAATAACTTTGACGGGACTCTCCCATCTGCCTGAAAGTGCGGTATCCAGCAGTATTTCTGTTCATGTCGGAGATGTTTTAACACCAGACTTGTCTAACCAATTAATTAGTAATTTATTCAAGACGGGGTATTTTACTCATATTCAGCTTTTACAAGGTGTGGGGGCTGATTCACAGACTTTAATTATTAATTTCACCGAAGCGCCGACGATTGCAGAGATTAGTATCAAGGGCAATAGTTTAATCAAAACCCAGCAGATCAAAGATGTTTTATTAAAAGTCGGTCTTCAAGTCGGGGATATGTTAAATCCCAGTACTTTATTAAGAATCCAGCAATCTCTGGAAGAACAATATGAAACTTTGGGTAAATATCCTGCGACGGTTAAAACAGAGACTGAGAATTTACCTAGAAATCGTGTGAAATTAAAAATAGTGATCTCTGAGGGCTTAGATACCAAAGTTGCGCGGATTGATTTTGTTGGGAATCAGTATTTTAAAACCAATGATCTATTAGATAACTTTACTTTGAGCACGCCGAGCCTCTGGACCATTTTTAATTCAGATGATGAATTTACCCAGGCTAAGATGTCTCAGTCTGTCCAAACGCTTTCGGATTACTACACGGACAATGGGTTTTTAAAATATCATATTAATTCTTCAGAAGCCGCGCTGACCTCTACTAAGAAACAGGCTTTATTAACTATTAGCATGACCGAAGGGGCTTTGTACCATTTTGGAAAAATAGATTTACAGGGCCAGTTTGTTATTCCCAAAGAGGATTTACAGAAATTAATTTTGATTCATCAAGGCGGCATTTTTTCAAGATCGGATGTTTTAAATTCTGCCAAAGCGATGCAATTAGCAATGGCCAATAAAGGCTATGCATTTGCGACGGTGAATCCTATTCCTAGCATTGATGACAAGACTAAAATTGTCGGCATTAATTTTTATATTAATCCAGGTAATCGGGTCTATATCCATGAAGTAAGATTCAATGGCAATACGCAGACCAATGATAAAACTTTGCGTCAGCGTGTTTTGTTCTCAGAAGGTAGCTTATATAACCAGACCAAGATTGATCAGTCGAAACTCAAATTCCAGCAGCTGCCCTTTGTTCAAAACGTCAGTGAAGACTTAGTCCCTGTCCCAGGTTCGACAGACCAGGTTGATATTGTTTTTAAAATTACAGAGCAGAATGCTAATAAAGTCGGTGGCTCTATTGGCTATTCAGAATTAGATCATTTGATTTTAGGCGCGAATTTAACCATGCCGAATTTGTTTGGCACCGGGGATATTTTCCAGATTGCGATGCAGTGGTCTCAGCCTTATCAATCTGTCAATTTTACGTTTACACAGCCTTATTTTACTAACTCGGGTATTTCTCAGTCGGTCAATCTCTATGTGTCTAAGTTAGATCAGAGCCATCTGTCAGTCGTCGGCTATTCGATGAATCAAGTCGGTGCGAATTTAACTTATGGGATTCCTCTTAGTACTTTTAATACGTTTAGTATTGGCGCTGGGGTTGATCACTCGCACTTATTAAATCCTTATGACAGTACGTCTTTAACAGTCCAGCAATTTACGTCGGAGTGGGGTAATAATTTTAATAGCTTAACCATGAACTTTGGCTGGTCTCATGACAGTACCAATGACCCTTACTTTCCATCTATTGGAACTCAGGGGTCGATTGGTGGAAAAGTGACAGCGCCGATTAGTACCGTTAACTGGTATAAAACTTATATGAATGGTGCTTGGTTCCATCCAGTCATCTGGGATCGTTTAGTTTTTGGCGTGAACGGTGAAGTGGATTACGGAAACGGCTATGGGAAATTAAATAACTTACCCTTTTATCAAAACTATTATGGCGGGGGTTGGGGCTCTGTGCGGGGCTACGAACAAGGCTCTTTAGGCCCGGATGATACGATCGTCTGCGGTTCTGATGCCAGTGATTTAGGTTGTACGTCGCGAGGCGATGCCTTGGGGGGTAACTTAAAAGTCGATGCTTCTGCGAATTTATACTTTCCAGTTCCTTTTGCTTACTCACAAAAAAATCTGCGGATGGGTGTGTTTGCCGATGCTGGAAATGTCTATAACACCTATCATTTAAGCACGGCCTATGACTCTGAGAATGATCCAACACGTCCTAATTTTGACAACTTGCGTTATTCCGTGGGTCTTGAGTTGCAATGGCAGTCGCCGATTGGAGCCTTAGGTTTCAGTTTGGCGGAGCCGCTGAATAAAAAACCAGGGGATGATACGAACATATTCCAGTTTAATTTGGGTCAGACTTTCTAGTTATTTTTTTATATTTTATAAATTTTTATTTTTTATTTAACTTTAATTTTTTAGGAGAAACTTTGTGAATCAGATCAAAAATTTCAAAACTTTATTATTAGCTTCTGTCTTAGCAAGCTCAGCTATTTTGGCTTCTCAAGCACAAGCAGATACCAATAATTCTAAAATTGGGACTGTTGATTTTCTCACTGTCTTCCAACAAGCACCCCAAGGGAATGCGACTTTAGATAGTTTGAAAGCTGCTTTAAAACCTCAAGTTGATAAATTAAAAACAGAACAAGCAGCGCTTAATACGCAATTAAATACTTTAGAGCGCAATGCACCAACGTTGTCGGCCGATGATCGTAAGAAACAAGAAGATGCTTTGGCTAAACAACAAGATGATTTCCAAACGCAAGTGACTGCATTGAAAAATGATGAGACAAGCAAAGAACAGACAGCAGCCAGTGCTTTCGAAACAGCTTTAAGTAATGCGATTAATCAGGTTGCAAAATCAGGTCATTATAATTTGATCTTGAATACTCAAGCGGCACCTTACTCTGATGATTCTATGGACGTGACAGCGCAAGTTGTTGCGGATATGAAAAAAGCAGCATCTTAAATTTTAAGATTGATTTGAGAATCTGGATTTCGTCTCTCCCCTCGTGGGAGAGACAGACCCGAAGATGAAATCAAGGGTCAGAGAGGGGGCTTACTTGATATTAACTTTAAATAATATTGCCAATGCCATTGGCGCTGAATTTGTTTGTTCTAAAAATTTTTCAAGCAAAAATAATTTAATCTCTCCAGGCGATGAAATGCCCATAGGCTTAGCGCCTTTAGATTCAGCGGACTCTTCACGAATTTCTTTTTTATCTAATCCGAAATATTTAAAAGATTTGTTAAAAACTAAAGCCCTGGCGGTTATTTTATCTCCAGAGTGTTTAAATTCTTGTCCAGAAAATACGCATGCATTGGTTCTTAAAGATCCCTATTTAGGCTTTGCTAAAGCTGCGGCTTTATTTGATCGGACGCCTAGAATTAAATTAGGGGTTGCTAAAACAGCGGTGATTCATCCCAGTGTATTAATAGACCAGGGCGCTTGTATTGGTGATTTTGCGTGCATTGGAAAAAATGTTCGCATTGGAAAAAATGTTCAGATTTACCCTCATTGCGTTATTGGTGACAATGTTCTTATTGGCGACGATGTTATTTTGTATCCACATGTAGTTATTTATCATGATGTTCATCTAGGTCATCGCTGTATTATTCACTCAACGGCTGTGATTGGGAGTGATGGATTTGGCTTAGCCAATGACCAAGGCCGATGGATTAAAATTCCCCAATTAGGTGGCGTGAGAATTGGATCAGATGTTGAAATTGGTGCATCGACGACCATAGACAGAGGTGCTTTAAGTCATACCGTTATTGAAGACGGGGTGAAATTAGATAATCAAATTCAGATTGGCCACAATGATTTTATCGGCGCTCATACCGCCATGGCGGGTGGAACTATGGTCGCAGGTAGTACGACTATTGGTAAGTATTGCGTGATTGGGGGGCAGTCGGCGATCAGTGGGCATTTAAGTATTGCTGATCAAGTTAAAATTACAGGGGGAAGTTCTGTTCCTTCTGATCTTTTAGAGTCCGGGGCTACTTATTCTTCATCCATGAAAGCATTGCCTCATAAAACCTGGTTCCGTGCCTTGGCCAATTTAAATCGACTTGATAAACTGCGCGACCGCATTAAGAAGCTAGAAGAAAAAATATATGGCAGATCAGAGGGAGGCCGCGAGTAATTCAATGAGTGATGCAATAAGCGATTCAGTGAGTAGTTCAACAACAGGGCCTGTAAAAAATATAATCACTGAATTAGATATCAAAGAAATTATGCGGCTTTTACCCCATCGATATCCTTTTATTATGGTCGATCGTGTGACTGAGTTTCGTGCCCATGATTTTATTCGGGCGATCAAAAATGTCAGCATTAACGAGCCTTATTTTCAAGGACATTTTCCCACGCATCCTGTGATGCCTGGGGTGTTGCTTTTAGAAGCGATGGCTCAAACCATGGCTTTATTAGCTTTTAAATCTTTTGAACTAGACGGCCTGCTTTCAGGTTCGCAAGTGGTCTATTACGTGGGTGTAGATAATGCCAGATTCCGGCGTCCTGTCGTCCCTGGGGATCAAGTGGTTTTTGAAGCCAATATGGGTAAATCCAAACGAGGCATCTGGAAAAGTTATGTTGAAGCGAAAGTCGATGGCGAATTAGTTTGCTCAGCTGATCTTATGGCCGCTCACAGGGAAGATAAATAAGTGGGATCCTTGATTCATCCAGCAATTCACCCAGCAATTCACCCAACAGCGATTATTGACTCCAGTGCAGTCTTGGCGCCTGGTGTTTCGGTTGGTGCTTACGCTGTGATTGGTCCTGAAGTTTCTTTAGGTGAGGGCACTTGGGTGGGGCCTCATGCCGTCATTATGGGCCCGTCAGTGATTGGTCGAGATAATAAAATTTTTCAGTTTGCTTCAGTCGGTGAGGGTCCTCAGGATAAAAAATTTTCGGGTGAAAAAACGAGATTAATCATGGGTGATCGCAATGTGATTCGCGAGTGCGCGACCATTCATCGAGGGACTATTCAAGATCGACAAGAGACTAAAATAGGTTCTGATAATTTATTCATGGCTTATTCCCATGTCGCCCATGACTGTATTTTGGGTGATCATAATATCCTGGTTAATTCAGCGACTCTCGCAGGCCATGTGCACTTGGGGGATCATGTGATCATCAGTGCTTTCTGTGCCGTTCATCAATTTTGTTCCATTGGCTCTTCCAGCTTTTTATCTCATGCATCCCTGGTTTCTAAAGATGTCTTGCCTTACATGATGGTGACAGGAGCGGATCAGCCAACCGTCTGTGGCTTAAACGTCGAGGGTCTGAAAAGACGAGGCTTTAGTCCTGAATGCATAGAGCTCTTGCGTCGTGCTTATAAAATTATTTTCCGTGAGAGCTTAAGAGCAGTTGAAGCTTTAGATAAGCTCAAAGAATTAAAAACAGAATTAGAGGCCCAAAATTTAGAACAGAAATCTATTCAAGCCATTAGTTTATTAATCCAGTCTCTCGAGTCTTCAGAGCGTGGGATCTTGAGATAAAAATTTAAAAAAATAACCAAAAAAATAAAAAACAAATAAAAAACAAATAAAAAATATGTCAATTTTAATCCAGCGCATTGTTTTATTAGCCGGTGAATCTTCTGGAGATGCCATTGGCGAAGGTTTGGTTCGAGAAATTAAAAAACAATATCCAAACTCAGAGATCTATGGCATGGGTGGAGATCTAATGATCCAAGCGGGTTTGAAACCCTGGGCGCATATAGATCAATTATCAGTCATGGGCATTCTAGAAGTTGTAAAAAAATTACCTAGCATTTTAAAATTAAGAAAATTTTTATTACAAAAAATTATAAAATTTAAGCCAGATATTTTAATAGGTATTGATTCGCCTGATTTTAATTTATGGCTCGAACATAAAATCAAAGCTCAAAATAATATTCCAACTATTCATTATGTCAGTCCGACCATTTGGGCCTGGAAACCTGGCCGAATTACGAAAATCATGCAGGCGACGTCCAGTGTGTTATGCGTTTTTCCTTTTGAGCCAGAAATATATCAACAAGCCGGGCACAGAGCTGTTTTTATTGGGCATCCATTGGCCGATCAGATAGCTCATGCTGATTTCGTCTCTCCCCTTGTGGGAGAGACAGCCCGGCAGGCTGCAGGCCTGTTGGGCAGAGAGGGGGTAATGAACCATTATTTCGCCATTCTTCCAGGCTCTCGAGAATTTGAAATTAAAAATCTCTTACCCATTTTTTTAGATTCAGCAGCAGGGTTAAAAAAAGACTTTCCAGATTTAAAATTTGTTTTACCTATTGCCAGAGCCAGCTTAAAAAATTTAATTCAAGAAATTATTACTCAAGCAGAAATAAAACATCCCAATTTAATTAATTCTATTGGTTTAATTAATAACCAGGCTCAGCAAGCATTCTCTATTTCTAAGGCCGCTGTTTTGGCCTCAGGGACTATTACTCTTGAAGCCGCTTTGTTAAATATCCCCTCAGTAGTTGCTTATCGTTTATCTAAATTTTCTTATTGGTTGGGTAAAAAATTAATCAAATTAAAATTTATCAGCTTGCCTAATATTTTATTAAATCAGGAAGTCTTTAAAGAATTAATTCAAGATGATTTAACTATAAATAATTTATATCAGGCGATGCGAGATTCTTATTTATTAGGCTGTGAGAATAAAACTCATGATTTTTCCATAAAATTAAAATCCATGCTGATTGATGAACACTATTCAGCCAGTCAAAAAGCCTTACAGGAAATAGAACATGTCTTGCTTAATTATCGGCGTTGATGAGGCTGGTCGTGGGCCACTTGCAGGTCCTGTGGTTGCAGCCGCTGTTATTTTTAAACCAGGTGAAATAATTTCTGGGGTGAAAGATTCAAAAATTTTAAGTTTAAAAAAGCGCGAAGTTTTATTTGATTTAATCATGGATCAAGCTTTATCAGTCGGTGTTGGGATTTCTAGCGCTGAAGAAATAGACCAGATTAATATTTTACAGGCGAGTTTATTGGCCATGAAAAGGGCGGTAGAAAATTTAAATAATTTTAAAGCTATAAAAAATAATTTTAAAAATTTTAAAATCTTGGTGGATGGCAATAAATTACCAGATTGGAATTTTGAGTCTGATTTTGAATTTGATTTCAATTATGACTCAGAGGCTATTATAAAAGGCGACAGTAAAATCCCAGAAATCTCAGCGTCGTCGATTATTGCCAAAGTCACTCGAGATAGAATCATGTTGGAACTGGATCAAGAGTTTCCTGTTTATGGCTTTGCGGCTCACAGTGGCTATCCGACAGAGTCACATAGAAATTTATTAATTCAGCATGGGCCCTGTGTTCATCATCGAAAAACCTTTGGGCCGGTGAAGGCTTTATTAACCAACAGCTGCTAATTCACCATGTCCTTTCGTATTTTTGCAATGCTTTTTAAAGATAAGCCAGTCGCCTCATGAATTGATGCATGGCTTTTTTCTGCCAATAACATTCGACGTGCGACTTCTTTTAAACCCTCCATCTTTCCCTCAGCTTTTCCCTCAGCTTTTCCCTCAGCTTTTCCTTTCTCTAAGCCTTCCAATCGGCCATTTTGATAGCCTCTTTTCATCCATTGTTCGGCAAGTGTCATCACAATCCCCTTATCTTTAGGTAAACAACGTTCAACGATTTCTAGAAATTTGTCTTCTGAGAAGTCAGCGACAATGGCCAGGTATTTTAATAAAATTTCTCGCAATGTGTTATTGCAAGTTTGTAATCCGGGTAATAATTTTTCTAATTTATTTTTATGTTTTTTAAGCCCAATATACTTTAATAAAATTTCTATTTGTCCAATGCCCTTGTGTTTTAATAAAGCTTCATCGGGCGTTGTGGCTAAATCAATCAAGATAATCAAGCCAGGTGAGCAATTTTTAAAATTAATTTCATGGGACCAGGGTCTATCTCCTTGGTAGTAAATAAAACTAATAACCTGGGGCGGTTTCTTTTGGTTTTTATTTTCTTTCATATAGCTCGCAATTTGAGCTGTTTGATAATTCGCAATTCTAAACGGCATATTTTTATCAGGTGTTGACTGATGCTCTATGTGAATAAATAAAAGGGAATCTTGGTCTGTATTTTTTAAGCAATACACTAAATCAGCTTCAAAAATTTTATTAGTCTTGGGCTCCAGGTGTTTGATGGGTCTTGGAGTAAGTTCAGCAGTATTTAAATTAATCAATCGCTGTAAATTTTTCGGCACGTAAATTTTTAAAAAATAAGTCAAAAAATCAGGCTCTGACATCAGTGCCTTGAAATTTTGATCATGGGCATCGCGAGAAATTTTTGGCATTTAGAAAGATTTTTAAGAGCTGATTATTTAATAATCTGAATGAGACTATTTTTAATTTTTTAAATCAATCTAAATACAAGATATTTTTTTATAATTTAGTTTTTTAATTAACAAAATTACCTCATTCAAGCGCCGCTGTTTTTTGATCAGGTAAAAATTATTCAATCAAGATTTGATTTTTCAAAGTCTTTAAAGCCTGATTTTCAATCTGCCTCACTCGCTCCGCTGAAATATTATATTTCGCGGCTAATTCATGTAGCGTCGCTTTTTGATCATCTAGAAATCTGGTCTTTAAAATATCTTGAGCGCGAGGGTCTAGTTTTCTCAAGCCTTCTATTAATTTTTCATGGGTCTTGGATTCTATTTCGTCTTCCATGGCCTGGGTTTCTGGATTGGCATTGGGGTGTTCTAAATAAACAGACGGGCTGTAATTGGGTTCTTCATCATCCGCGTCGACAGGCGCATCAAAAGAAGATTCATAAGCGTTTAATCTATGCTCCATCTCTATGACATCAGAGGGTTTAACATTTAATTCTTTGGCGACTTCATTAATTTCTTCAGGCGTGAACCAACCTAGGCGAGTTTTCTTAGATCTCAAATTAAAAAATAATTTTCTTTGGGCTTTCGTCGTCGCTATTTTAACTAGGCGCCAATTGCGAATGACAAACTCATGCATTTCAGATTTAATCCAATGAACTGCGAAAGACACTAGTCTCACGCCGACGTCAGGGTCATATCTCTTAACAGCCTTCATTAGGCCTATATTTCCCTCTTGAATTAAATCCGCCTGGGGCAGACCATAGCCAGAAAAACCTCGGGCAACTTTCACTACGAATCTTAAATGCGACATGACTAATCTTTGCGCGGCTTCAATATCACCGTGATGTTTTAATTTCATGGCGAGTGAATACTCTTCTTCAGCCGTCAGCATGGGAATCTCATGAACGGATCGAATATAGGCATCCAAACTCTGGGCTGGTGGCAGGGCTTTATTAGACGCTGGATATAAAATGGGGAATTGATCTTTCTTGATCATGGGATACTGGGAGTGGCCCTGAGGCTGGCTATTTAAATCTTCAGGGTCTTCTTCAAGATCTTCTAATTTTTCTAGATTTTCCAGATCTTTTAGGTCTTTTAGATTTGCTAATTCTTCAGGCTCTTCTAATTCTTCTAATTCCTCCAGCTCTTCTTGATCTTCTGAACTTTTTAGAGTTTCTAGATTTTTTAGATCATCTGATGATTTGTCTAAGATTTTTTTTGTTTTGTTTTGCACGGTTTTTATTTTAATTTTTTATTTTAATTTAGGGGTCGAATTTTATCAGCCCTGGTGCTTTGATTCTATGTTTAAGTTTTTATATTTATTTCACGGGCTCCATCAAGACGGTCAATTCACTGGGGTATTTCTCTGCAGAGCCATTAACTACATCGACAATAGCCCCGGGCCAGAAAAAGACATCGCCGAGTGTCCAGGCATTAAAATGATCACCACTGGCGACTTTGCTTTCTTTGAAGCCTGATTTTTGGCAAGTAACTTGTAAGGCGCCATGACCTCGGGTGACGGTCACGGTACCTGGGTTGCTATTCGCTGCATAAATAATTCCCTTGCCGTCTGTGACCGTGCAAGCAGCACCTGGAATAATTTGATTGTTAGTAGAATTCAGGGCTTGGATATGAATAACCTGGGTCGTCCCGCCTCCCACGATGGTTGCGCAGCTGGAAAGCAAGAGTGCTGGGAGTAATAAAACTAAAGATTTTGAGAAATTAATTTTCATGGGGAGTTATTTTCCTGTGTTAATAAAACTAATACGAAAGAGGCATCAGTCTCACACGCCAAAGTCATAGTCTAAGCCTAATCCAACAGTCATTTGATTTCTGGAGCCACGTTGTAAAATTAAAGGGGACTGAGCCAAGGCATGGCTTAATCTTTCATAAGACATAAACAGCGAGCTATAAAGATTTTCACTAAAGGGCAAAATGATAAAACCATGTAAGCCATAAGAAACCAGGCCATTGCCCATTTTATATTCAGCAAGTCCAGAATTAATAGACTGGGTCGAATCAATGCCCCAGTAAGTATTGTTATAACGGCCATTGGCCCAAGTGAGATCTGGCCCTAGTGCGTAAATAATCGGTGGGCCAAAGTTTTTAAACATATTGGAATAGCTGAGTGTCCAGTTGCTGACTAAGCCCCGATGGCCATTGATGCCTTGTCTTAGCTCCAGTCCAGAAGTCCAGGTGTCTTTCCAATCGTATTTAATAAAACCACCAAGCTCGACCGTTCCATCGACATCGCCTAAGCCCTGAAGTGCCTGGCTCTTGGGGCCTAAGAGTTTAAAAATATTGTCTTGGTTTTCTTTGCGAGAAAACGCATAACGCATAACGGGGCCGATTTTCCAGTGCGAGGTCCGAATTAAGTTATATCCCAAGCCATCTTGGGCGGATAAGAAAAATAGGTCTTTATATTCAATATCAAGATTGGGAAAGGCTGAGAGTTCATAATTCTTAGATCCTAAAAAATCTGGGCCATAAATAGTCGCAAGGCCTAGATCAATATCCCAATTTTTTTTAGAGCTTTGTGCTGAACTTTGTGCTGAACTTTGTGCTGGGCTGAGCTCTGGATTTTGTTGTCGATCAGCGTCAGAAAATGAGGGATTGAATGTGTCCTGATTAACCTGGTTATTAAGTTGATTATTGTTTTGAGCTTGCTGTTTTGCCTGCTGTTTTAATTGAGCATGTTTTTTCGTCGGACTTGAAATTGTTTTCGGCGTCTGAGTCGTCGGGCTGATGGCGGCAAAGACAGGTGGGGTATTGGTCCAATAGAGAAATATCGAAAGCACCATCACTTTTTTAAGTTTATTAATTTTAATTCACCATTTTTTTTATGTTTTTTTGTTTTCGTATTTTAATAGAATTCTTAAGAATATGTTATTGCAGGTTTGCAAATCTTCTGAGAAAAAGCGATTCTGTTTTTATTATCTTTTGGATAACATGCAGCCCTCCACTGGACAAATCCAATGTTTGCCTTTTCTATTTTTTTCTTTCAATAAAATTTTAAAAAGGAATCTTCTGTGCGCATCAAAAAACGCTTGCTGACTTTATTAATATCTGGACTATCTGGAGCGATGATTATGATTTTATCGAGCTGTTCTTCCCCTAAGGCGGAAGACTATTCTACCAAGACCCCTTTGCTGACTATTCAGCAATATTTTAATGGGCCAGCCACCGCTGAGGGCATGTTGCAAAACTGGCGAGGAAAGCAAACTCGGCGTTTTAGTGTCAGTATGCAAGGCATCTGGAAAAATAATACAGAAGGGATACTGCATGAAGAGTTTGTTTTTGATGACGGTGAAAAACAAACCAGAGACTGGCATCTCACCATGATTGATGCTCATCATTTTACAGGCACAGCCCATGATGTTGTGGGGATTGCCAAGGGCGAGCAGTATGGCAACACGATTCATATGAACTATGTGTTGAGCGTTCCGGTCAATGGCAAAAAGATTAATATTGCCATCGATGATTGGCTCTATGCCATTAATGATAAGACCGTGATCAATAAATCAACGCTTTCTAAGTTTGGATTTAACGTTGGTTATTTAACAATTGCGTTTACTAAAAAATGATTAAACATGACTTATCACAATGTGTTGTCTGGCTCACCGGTGCTTCTTCAGGTATCGGTGCTGCACTGGCAAAAGAACTCAGTAAGACCACTTGTCGCTTAGTTATCTCTTCTCGTCGGAAGGAAAGTTTGGAAGCGGTGGCCTCTGAGTGTCAGCATCTTCCAGAGATTATGCCTCTCGATGTCACAGATAAAATGGCAACGGTGGAAGCAGCCAAAATCATTGTCGAGCGTTTTGGGCAATTAGACATTGTTATTTTCAATGCAGGGGACTGTTTATATTTAGATATCAACTCACTTGATCAACCCATCGATGTCAGTATTTTTGAAAAAATGATTTCAACTAATTTTTTAAGTGTTGTTTATGGTGTGGCTGCCACATTGCCTTTCTTAAAAAACTCAAAGCAACCTCATATACTGATGATGAGTTCAAGCGCCGCTTATCTGCCACTTCCAAGAGCAGAGGCTTATGGAGCCAGTAAAGCGGCTGTCCAGTATTTTGGAAATACACTGCGAACTCACTTAGCACCCCATTTCATTCCTGTGTCTGTGATTTATCCAGGCTTTGTGAAAACGCCCTTAACTCATAAGAATGATTTTCCGATGCCGTTTTTAATAACAGCAGAACAGGCGGCAAGAAAAATTATGAAGGGCCTTATGTGTTACAAGTCTGAGATTTCTTTTCCTTGGCCTTTAATTCTATTGCTAAAAATCTTGAGTTTTCTGCCTATTCGCTGGCAGGTCGCGTTGCTCAAAAAAACAATTAAAAAAACAGATAATAAGACAGCTAGAAACTCATGAAGATTGCCATTATTGGTGCAGGGATCTCCGGGCTCACCTGTGCATATCTACTTAATAAAAAACATCAGATTACTTTGTTTGAAAAAAATAATTACTTAGGGGGGCATGCTCATACCGTTTCTGTCCCACATGCTGGGAAAGATTATTTGTTAGATACTGGATTTTTAGTTTATAACGAACCTGCTTATCCTGCATTTACTCAGCTTCTAAAAGATCTCAAAGTCAAAACAATGCCCAGTGAAATGAGCTTTAGTGTGAGAAAATTGGACAGAGATTTTGAATACAATGGCCATAGTTTATCCAGTCTGTTTTCCCAAAAACGCAATCTTTTTAACCCTCGTTTTTATGGCATGTTGTCTGATATTTTAAAATTTAATCGACGGGTAAAATCCCTCATTAAAAAAGAAACATCATTAAGTCTCAAAGATTTTCTTCATCAAGAAAATTTTGGAATTTATTTTATCGAATATTACTTAAGACCCATGTTAGCCTCGATTTGGTCTATGAATCCTGAGGATGTTCTTGAATTCCCAGTATTGTTTTTAGGTCGGTTTTTTAATAATCATGGTTTGTTAAATATTAGTAAGCGCCCAGAGTGGCGAACAGTCAGTGGCGGTTCTCAAGAGTACGTTAAGGCCCTCATGAAAAATTTCTCTGGCTGTCTGATTCAGAAAGCAGTTTTAAATATTATTCAGCAGGAGGAGGGGCGGGGCTACCAAGTCATTGATCAAGAGGGGAATGCTTTAGCTTTTGATGCCGTCATCATTGCAACACATTCGGATCAAGCTTTGGATATTTATCCTACGATGCCCTCGGCTTTAATTTTGGCATTGCAAAAAATACCGTATCAATCTAATCAAGTTGTGTTACACACGGATGAAGATTTGATGCCTAAACGCAAGCGTACTTGGGCGAGCTGGAATTACTTGCTCTCAGATAATCAAAAAAATTCCACTCTGACTTATTATATTAATCGTTTGCAAAATATTGACTCAGACTGTTCTTTTTTTATTAGCCTGAATCAATCTGAGCAGATTAATCCTGAAAAAATTTTAGAATGTTTTAATTATGCACATCCTATTTTTAGTCAAGAAACTTTGGCCTCACAAAGAATCATGCAGGCACACAACGGCAGGGACAATCTTTATTTTTGCGGCGCTTATTTAGGCAATGGTTTCCATGAAGATGGCTTGCAAAGTGCCCTGAGTGTCTGTCGACAATTAGGCGCTGATACTTTGGGAATAAATGCATGATGCAAAGCGCTATTTATAAGGGCGTCGTCATGCACCGACGCTATCGACCAAAGATTCATCAATTTCGTTATCCATTATTTATGATGTATTTGGATCTGGACGAATTACCCTATTTATTTGAGCCCTACTGGCTCTGGTCTTACGAAAAATCTAACTGGGCTAGTTTTTGGCGACGAGATCATATCGGTAATCCCCACCAGAGTCTTTCAGACTATATTCGGGGCTTTGTTCAGACTGAAATTGGTCTTAAACCCATGGGGCCTATTAGGTTGCTGACTCATTTGCGCTTCTTGGGTTACTGTTTTAATCCCGTTAGTTTTTATTATATTTTTAACCCTGAAGATACAGCGCTTGAATATATTGTCGCTGAAGTCTGTAACACGCCCTGGGGTGAGCGGCACTGTTATTTGCTTCATGCTGGGAATCAAGAGACTGAGCTAAAACACAGTTATCGAATTCAAAAACAATTGCATGTCTCGCCCTTTATGACCATGGACTATGAATATCAAATCCAGTTCACAGTGCCTAGGGCTGAAACAAGTTCTGAATTAGCTCCTGAATTAGCTCCTGAATTGGCTGTTACTATGCGAAACTTTAAAAATAAGTCGCTGGATTTTGAAGCAAAGTTAATTTTAAAAAGACAGGAGATTAATTCAAAAAATCTCAGAAAAATTTTAATCAAACATCCCGCGATGACCCTTAAAATTATTTCAGCCATTTACTGGCAAGCGCTCAAGTTATTGATTAAACGCGTGCCGTTTATTAATCACCCAAAAATTCATCAATCTTAAATTATCTGGAATGGATCAGGATGCCCAAGGACCTCTCTTTTTTTCAAAATATCAGTCAAAAATTAGTTTTAAACTTACTCAAAGAAATTCAACAAGGCCGAATCTCTCTGCAGGATCAAAGCGAGAATATTAAAACTAAAAATATTCAAGCCGGAGATAGTGATGCAGCTTGCCCTCTGAAAACAAGTCTCCAGGTCTTAACACCCAAGGTTTACCCCCGAATTATCAAGCGGGGCAGTATTGGTGCTGCAGAAGGATTTATGCTGGGAGAATGGGTGACTGAAGATTTGGTTGCTCTATTGCGTATTTTTATTCGTAACCGAGAGCAATTATTCAAACTGGACAGTGGCTGGGCAAAGATCTATCAGGCCTTTTGGCGCTATCTTGATCGATTCAAACGCAATACCCCCGAGCAAGGCCGGCTGAATATCAGTGCCCACTATGATTTAGGCAATGATTTTTTTAAATTATTTTTAGACCAATCACTCATGTACTCTTCAGCGCTTTTCTCTTTACCGTCCGATAATTTAGAAACCGCTTCTGAGCAAAAACTACGGCGCATTTGTGAGAAATTAAACTTACAAGCCCATCATCGTCTGATTGAAATAGGTAGCGGCTGGGGCGGCTTTGCTATTTATGCGGCAAAAAATTATGGCTGCCATGTCACAACCACAACGGTCTCAGAAGAGCAGTATCAGTTTACTCAGAAGAAAATTCATGAACTGAATTTAAGTCAGC
>Ga0214919_10004506_pt1 | contig 20359 bp, 19 predicted proteins | sample LL1503_MetaG_FD_177994 | JGI IMG/M metagenome (GOLD analysis project Ga0214919, IMG submission 177994) | Freshwater microbial communities from Lake Lanier, Atlanta, Georgia, United States - LL-1503 | ecosystem: Environmental > Aquatic > Freshwater > Lake | place: USA: Georgia | collected... | reverse complement strand
CCTTCGGGATAGTCGGGGGAGTTTTTGAGAAGGCTGAGGCCGCCCCAGCTACACCGTACAGGCCTGTACCTTATAAAAGTCCTGCTCGCCCGAATACTCCCGCCAAGCCAGCTGTGACGACGATCCGTTATTCGGGTAGCGCTCAAGCGGCCAATATGATCATGCCAGCGATCTGGATGGGGCTTCCGCCTCTCGTCATCTTGGCTCTAATCATCCGAGCCTTCAGCAAGGATTAAGCCCGTTCTGAGTCGGTATGCGGACTAGTCGACAAAGAACAGGAGTTCATCCAAGAGGACTCCTGCCAGGGTGACTTGAATCTCGTAAATCCCGCGGGGGTCTCCCTCGGCGAATCCCCAGTGGTTTCCTATCGTTTCATCTATGACAGGCATATTCCGCTCCCAGAGACAGGTGGTTCGGTCGCTGGAAATGCAAAATAGGCTATCCTCATCCCCTTGTTCCCCCCAAGTTTCCGGAGCGCTTGGCAGGGTGAGTCTTTCTCGGACCAGTGCGGCCCCGATCCCAACGATGCCGCCGATCCTCCATCCATACAGTTGGCCAGGGCGCCGCGGGATGCAGCGGCTCTCATAAACAATCCGGGAATCTCCAAAGGTAAATATGGTGCCAAAGGAGAACTGGGATCGGTCGATGACAAAGGGAATCCGGTCGGGATAAGCTTTTGAATTATCCCCGGTGGACGCCGAGCCCGCGGAAAGACCGAGTAAACAGGTGAGCAGAAAACACACTGCCCAGGGGTAAATGAACCGCATCCCAACGACTAAACCGTCTGTACATATTAGTACCATAAAAAACCGTTTTCATGGAGGGTCGATCTAAAAATAAAATCACGGCGGGTACCCCTGCATTTGTCCTAGGGGGTCTGTATGGATCTATGGAAAAAAGATTGGATAAATGTGGATTTAAGTTGGCAGGAAGGCGTGGGGTGAAATAGTTCACTTCCGCGGGAGAAATAAATTGATCCAACTCGACTACACCAACCTACCAGCCGACCGCAAAAAACTGCGCCGTCGCTTCTATCAAGACTACCTCGTCATGCTGGGTGGAATGGCCCTGACCCGACCCAATGACTTTTTGGCTAGAACACGTATGGTCGACCAGTTCTGTAAATGGTCGGACATCAGTCTAGTGGAAATGGAAGCCCTGAACTACGAGCCGTTCACCAACCTCCTATGGGAACTGGAGGCTGGGAAAGCGATTGCCTTGTGGAAACTGGCTCAAGATGTCCGGATTAGAAGCGATGTGCGCAAGGTGATGAGGCATCTGGCTCGTAGTTGCTCCGCCCAACTGCGTGGATTACGCAAAGGCGACCATGAGTGTGATAAGATTTTCTTTAAGAAGCGGGAGAATCGGGTGGGGGTGGAGCCTCCCAAGCCTCCCACGTTGAATCCCAAGTGGAATCCCCGGGCCGAACCACCCGAGGTGGAGTGATCTATGCTCGCCCCGCAGATGAATAAACTTTCGACGGATGCCCCTGTGTTGAGGCGTCAGTTATATCGGGCTTATCGGACCTGGTTGACCGGGATGGGGGTGTATCGGCCAGCCAGGATCCTACACCGAAAAAAGAGGACTGATTTCTATCAGAAGTGGGACTTTCGATTTTGCGATCGGCAAACTCCGGAGTTGGCGACCCTGCTGATGCATGAAGTGCCCGTGGCGATGTCGGCGGCCTTGGGTAGGGCGTGTCGGGATCGGAGGATCAATATCAACGTTCGGATGATTTTGGCTAGGGACTATCTGACTTATCGGAGATTTGCCGAATGGTCTGCTGATGCGATGAAGAAGCATGATCGGGGAGTCAAAAAGACGCGAAACAAGCGCCTGCGTATCGCCAAAATGAAAAAGCCTGGTCTGCGAAAGGTTAAACGGAGAAACAAGCAGCATGAGTAAAGCGATCGAGCCGACAAAGAAAACTCAGACCAGTAAAATGAGAAATCTATTTCCTGTTTTGACAGGATTGGCCTTGGTTGTAATTGCACTAATCCATTCGGGCAGGGGAGATATGTGGGAACTCTTGAAGAGTCGCTTACTCCAGGAGGAGGCGAGGCCCCGATATTCCACGGGGTTATGCAAAAACGCGGAGGCTGGGATGGCTCGCTCGCAGGCAGATTTGGGGTGGTGTTATGAGCACGGCAGTGGGGTGGCAAAAAATAAAGCGAAGGCGTTTAAGTGGTACCGAATGGCTGCAGAGATGGGGAACGTATCTGCTCAGTGCCACCTGGGGAGCTGTTATGAAAATGGAGTGGGTGTAGCCAAGGACGAGTTGGAAGCGGTCAAGTGGTACCGAAAAGCCGCCGAACAGGAGGATCCACGTGGGCAATTCCTGCTTGGGACTGCTTATGATCGAGGGCTGGGGGTAAAGGCAGATGCGGAACAGGCTTTCCAGTGGTATGAGAGGTCGGCTGAACAGGGGTATATCGCGGGTCAATGCTTTGTTGCCAACTGCTACGAGGAGGGGTTCGGTGTGAGGAAAAACTTAAGTATCGCTACCATGTGGTATGAAAAAGCAGCCAAGGAAGACCCAAAAGAAACTGCGGAATTTCTTGAGATATTGAGGCGACCGCCAAAAGAAAGTCAAAAGCAACAAGCTGGAGGAGTGAGATGAACGGTTATCAGGCATGCGCACTTTCGTTGGGGTTAAATCTGTTGGTGGGAACGGGGATGATTCTTTGGAATAGGTTTGGATCAAAAAAGAAAAACGGGATCGGGGAAGTTTTCTTCCGGATGCAGATTGTCGTTTTGACTCTGATGGCGGTGGTGGATGATTTCTTTCGAATTCTATGGGTCGTGGTTCTCGCAACTAGCTTATTGGGTGGGGGGGTTCATTGGGTTATCAAACGAAAAAATCCGGATTACCAGTCTGCGAAGGGATGGGGAGTGGGAAGGCGACTGGTATGGGTTGTGGGACAGGTAACTCTGTTGGGCTCTATCTGGATACTGGGCTCCGCAATGTTCCATCATGGGCCGATTTGGATATGGGAGATTCTCAATGGAAGAATCTAAAGTGGGTCGAGATCATAACAAATGGCTGAAAATGTTAAGTTGATTAAAGGTAACAGGTAAAGCACATGTCCATAAATGACGGAGGAAGGTGTAGAGATTGTGGCGGTCCGGTGAATATTCGCCACATCCGGGGTCGGGCTGTGCCCTTGCACCAAGGAAACAACGGGTGTCACGTATCGCTAAAAAAAGACCTACATAAAAACGCTGGAGCACAGGGAATAAGGCTTCGGGATCTTTTTTACCAAAAGAGGTTGGTGCCTTTTATTCATAAAGGCTGGTGCGAGAGGGAGGTTTGGTTTTATAAGGACGAGTTGGGATCCAAGGTCTGGTTTGACAGCCCCAACCCACCATGGCCCAAGCATGAGTGCCGGCCTTACTCGGATCACTCCTCAAAAGAGCATCCTGTGAAAACCTCGAAGGAAAAAAGTTGGATCCCAGTCGTCCTTTTCTACGAACAGTTTCAATATCAAAGAAATCTTCGACAGATCCAGATCCGGGCCCCGGGGACCGAGGCTTCCTTTGGTGTTTTTGGTGTCTTGGAGTTGGATGACTGGAGGCGTGTCATTTTGAGGGAAAACTGGAAGGCAGCATGGCTTGCAGAGGAAAGTGACCTAAAAGTCTTCTGTAAACCTGTAACGATCTACTGCCCTAAGAGGCTTGTATTTAATGATGAGGAAAGAATCGATTACATGGAAATTAAGGTTTTAAAAGACCCGCAGGGACACTCCCTTTCTGATAAGGAAACAAGACAATGGCTCACCTAGAATGCGGGCAGTGCGGAATACCATTGGAAACGGTGACGCAGGAGTGTCCTAAGTGCGGTGAAAGAAGTGCGTCTAGGCAGGATGGAAAGAGGTTTTTAGATGTGGATGTGGCTCATGCTGGAGAGACGGTGGAGAGGGCTATAGCAAAGCTGAACCAAGCGGCGAGCGAGGCTTTGGCGGGGGCATACCAAGGGCTAAGAGTCGTGCATGGATACGGGTCCGAGCATAACCATACCCATCGGATCAAGGAGGCGGTTACAAGTAGATTGTCCAGCCTACAGGAAAGATACGGTGGACAGTTGATTAATGATGGGAATCCTGGAGCTACCATCTGGGTGATTGAGCGGAAGCGTTAAAATGGCATGGGACAAAGGGAATAGGGCTGGGGCGCGGAGGGTAATCGCCTAATCTTACATCTAAATGATAGTTAAAATTACACAGCTGTATTGGGTGACTTGGAAAAGCTGCGTCGCTGAGAAGAAGCACCAATTGCCTTGCGATTTCTTTGAGAGTTCCACGACGTCCCACGTAATTGAAGAATCTAAAAGACTTCTAAATAAATGATGAAAAACGGGACCAGTTTAGACTTCAAAATGCTCTCATTGCGTGAAGTATTCGAAGGCGATGCAGGGAATGGTTGTGAACAGTACCTGCATCAAGTCTTTAGCGCAGCAGCTAAAATTACAATACTTTCGAGAAGAGCAGATCCTGAGAGTTTAGCTTCAATTACTTGCGGGATGCAGCCAATAGTTGGTCGAGAACTGCCCATAACACTGATCCTCTTTTTCGCTAAAGAAGAACATTTTTCTGGAGAAATATCTGATTCTGTATCTCAGCGCCTTGGGCTTTTTGCTTTCGCAAAAACAAACAGACACCTTGAAATTATAGTTTTGGACACATCTGAAGCCTGCACTGATCTCTTTGCGGGAATGAATTGCGATACCTTTCTCCTGCTTGAAGATCGAAGCATGAATAATATTATTATAAAGTGGATTAAGCCACTATTTCCAAACATAGAACCAATCATACGATTTGAACTAAACTGGTCTTTTGGGGATCCTAATAAGCAAGTTACTAAAACCAAGGACCGCCTAGATACCTATTTGCGGTCCGCCCCAAAAGGGCCCGAATCTGATTGGCTTAATGAATTTAATACACGACTAGACTCATTAACGCCTATTTGCTTGCCATTTAAAGAGGAATTTCCCCATGGAGAATCTTCCGTGCCTACTATAAAACTTTATGAGCATCAAAAAAAAGCAATTGAATCCTGGATAGACAATGACCGGAAAGGCATTCTAAAGATGTGCACAGGATCAGGTAAAACTATCACAGCGATTTCGTCCATAAAAGAAGGTAAGCCTAATTGTGGGCCAATATTAATAACGGTTCCGACTCGAGTGCTAGCTGATCAGTGGGTTCAGCAGGTGAAATCATTGGGGTACCCTCATATCCTCAGGGCCTACGATGGTATTAATAATTGGCTCAAAAACTTAGATCCCTGGTTGTTAGGGTCCAATGAAACTGATGTTCGAGTTGTAATTGCAACCTACAAAACACTTGCCGACAACCGATTTATCAGCAAAATCAATCGCCTCGCAAAACGGACTACTTCCGCGATGTGGATTGCAGACGAAATGCATAATTTAGCTTCCCAAAGACTTATGAAAGTAAGTCAGCAAATAGGACTGGCTTTTTCTCAACGCATTGGGTTAAGTGCAACACCTGAAATTGAGGGTGATGAGAGCACATCGAATAAGTTGAATGGTTTTTTTAGTGGAATTGTTTCAACTTATGACCTAAAACAAGGTATTAAAGAAGGAATTCTGTGTAGTTATAGATACTACCCAGTGCCAGCATACCTAAATCCAGAAAAAGGATTGGAATATATTCGCACACTTAAAAATATCGAAAGCCAAGGAAGCTCCTCCTCCGGCCAGATGAATCTTTATCGTCAATCCCGAGAGTTGATTCGGAAGTCAGGAGTCCAACTACCAACTCTTGACAGCATTCTCGATCAACTGATAGCGAAAGGTGAGGACCTGAAAAACACTCTTGTTTATTGTCCTCCGGGATCTTCAGGGAAATCAGCGGATGAAACTGATGAAATAGAATCTGATGGAAGCGAGTCGAGAATACTTGAGGATGTAGTCTCCAAACTCCGGAAACGAGGTCTAAGTGTTTCTTCTATTGTTGGTGAAACATCAAAAGACCAGAGACGTGAAATTCTAGAACGGTTTTCAAGTGGAAGATTGGATGTCCTCTGTGCAATAGGGTGTTTGGATGAAGGCATTGACATACCTTCTATAAGACGAGCCATCATTCTTTATAGTATTGATCGTGAAAAACAGTTCGTACAAAGAAGAGGTAGAATTCTTCGAACTATTCGCGGCGCTAGTAAGATCGCCGATATTTACGATGTCGTGATTCTTCCTCATGGAACAGATATGAATACCGGGGAAACTGAGCGTTTACTTAAAAAAGAGCTCCGTAGATACCATACCTTTGCAAATTTGGCGTTAAATACTCAAGAAGCGACTCAAACAATACAACAAGCACTAGCTGCTGCTACTAGAAATATAATAAATGAAAAATAATCTTCCATTAGATGAAATGCTCTCTAAAAAAGGTAATAACTTTAAAGACCTATTTGTTAAAACAATGAATCTTTATCTTATATCTATCGGGAATCCTGCGTCCGAAAAAGATAAGCTCGCAAGAGTGCGCAAGCAGATTGAAGAGACGATTAAGAAAACGGAGTAGTCATGCTATTTTCTCAAATTCAAATTCACAACTTTCTTACTTTTAAAGGAACTAATACTCTTGAATTTCCAGATCCCGAATTAACGGATCATGCCCTTTTATTGGTTCTGGCTGCAAATACCGCAGGGAAAACTAGCATTATCCGAGCGCTAAGGTTTCTTTTCTGTGATGATCCTCTTAATCATCCGAATGAACTAGATAAACTGATCAATGATGGTGCAGCAGCAGAGGCCTCAGCCAATGATACCGTAAATGGCTGGGTTCAAGTTAAAGTTTATTCTTCAAAAGGGCTAAGAACAATTCGCCGAAGGATAGAGACTCGGTGCACGGCACCTGGTTTTCTAAAAGTTAAGAACAAGGTATTGGAGGAAGAAAGGCATGGACGATCTGGTGACAGCTTTGTTACCGACGAAGGCGAAATTCAAAGAGCTCTAAGCCTGATGGTGCCACCCGAACTCTTTGATTATTTCTTTTTTGAAGGTGAAGAGTTGGCAGCTCGTCTTGTCGGAGGAAAAAGTTCGCATGGGATAAGAGACGGATTAGCAACGCTGATTCAAGACCATCAATGGGGCGAAGCAGTTGATTCCGTTCGAGATATTGCTCGGAAGATTGAAAACGAACTCAAAAGACTCGCAGGCGATAATCTTGAATATCAGGAAATGCTTCACAAGCTTGAGTTTAATAACAATCTCGTCACCAATTTGAATCAAGAAAAAATTGCTCTTGATAAAAAATGTGACGAGGCTGAATTGATTTATTCTAATTGTGAAACTGACATTCAACAACTTTCAAAAGGTAAATCATTCGAACAATTAAGTAAGGATCTTGATTTGGTTCGCTCCGGTTTTTCGAGAGCTGGAAAACAGATTGACGACTCTGATAAAGAGATTGGCAGGATGATAGGTATTTCTCGGGGGCTCCCTTTTTACGCTGATGGGTTCGATGCGGCAATGCGACAGCTAGAAGTAATGCAGAAAGAGAATCTCCTACCTGCGGATGTTTCCGAGGGTTTCGTAAACCGCATCCTAAGGTGGCCGGAGACGCAGGCATGTATCTGTGGTCGCCCCCTGGATCCTGGAGCAAACGCTGATCAACGCAAATGCATCGAAGATTATCGTGAAAAGACCATGGCGGTTGATCTAAACCACGCCTTAGTTAGTTTACTTAACTCGCTTGAAGCAGAAACTAAGAATGGCTTCAAAGCGAGGGCAAAGAACTCAATTTCTGAAATAGATCAATCGTTACAGAGCCGAGATAAGGCAGTTTTAGCTCAGAAAGATTATCAGGAAAAAATTGCTGGCCTGGAAGGACGGCGTCAGGACTTAAGTGTCGAGGAAATACAACGTTTACAAAAGGAGCAGAGAGCAGCTAATGAGACTCGTCTTCAGTGTGTTGAGAAACTAAAGACTAACGATATCGCCCTAAGGAATCTGGGCCTTATGCAAACTAAGTTGGATGCTGAGATACGGGCGCTAAACCGTGGAGGCGTTGCTGGTCAGATAACGAAACTTATAGGCACCCAGAAGACAGCCAGTGAACTTGCTGATTTTATTGAGGAAGCACGTACTGCTGTTAAAAATGCATTTCATTCAAAGCTCCAAGACCTCGTTAGTCAGTATTACGACCCAGTTGCCCCAGATAACAGTAAGGCTCATGTTGACAAAAATTCCCTTCTGCCCGCCATTCGTGTAGATGGCGAGGTTCGTCGAAATATTGGAGGAGCCCAACGCCAATTGCTGGTGTTGAGCCATATTATTTCATTATCGAGACTCCGGAAGTGGCTTCATGAGGAGTTAACTAAAATTGGAATCATACCTGGAAAGATTGACGACCACTGTTTTGTTTTAGATTCGGTGTTTGGTCAAGTTGCAGATCAGTTTCGCGAGAAGTGTGCGGATTTTCTCGTTGGCAAGGCAAGGCAAGTTATTGTGCTGGTGGCTAGTCAACAATGGGATGAAACTGTCCGTTCACGCTTAGAAAATGCTGCAAACAAGGTCTACTGCCTGGTTCGTTGCACGGGAAAAGATGACCTTAAACCAGAAGAAAGAACGATGAGTTTTAGAAAAAAAGATATTGAGGTATTTCGTCGCATAAAACCATCCGAAAAGCCCTATACCGTTGCCGAGGAAATTCCGATATGAGCCTAGTTCGTGTTCCAAAATCCGCCGAGTCTGTTCTTGCTTTTTGTCGTCCTTGGCATGATCGGCAGGGGAGCACCTGTTTTGATTCTTATGCTGAGTTGGTAGTTTTCGCAGCAGGGTTAGGTTTTTCGAAAGTAGGGAAGCGCCGTCCTGAGGGCGTAGGAGATTTTCTTGTTCAGCCAAATCCCATTTCGGTTGATGTTTTTAAGAGTCAGCAATTATTTGCGATCATGCTTCTGTTAGCTATGGCCGTTACTGAGAGTAGCGGCGTTGCTCGTGATGAGAAGAGAATCTGTGGAATCTTAGAGGACTACTCCGAGGTTGGGTTTCTCGAACTTAACAAACTCCTCTCACAATCGAATCCGCAGGAATTTCATATCGAGCTTGCCCGGCTCATTGCTGAAACCAACATTTCCGAGGTGTAATTATGAGCATTTCACGCACCGGGGGCTGTCCCATCTATCTAAAATACATCACGGAGCAAGCTCTTATTCCTCGCTCCCGTCAACCCAGCCCAGACTTTTTCCAGCTCACTAATTATAATTTCCACTGGATTGATGTTCCTAGCTTTCAGCGCGGGTTGGTTTGGAACGAGGAACTGCTTGAAGAATTACTCGCGAGCAGGTCTGTGTTTCTTGGTAACGCCATCCTTGGTTCCTTCCCAGTGGTCCGGGATGCGCCCGGCTTTGCCTCCATGCCTGAAACTGCAGTAAACTACGAAGTTCTGATCGATGGTCTTCAGCGGTTTTCTATCGGCACGGCTATTTTGAGTATCCTTTATCCCCTGGTCCTTAGCGATACACCGGAGCGTGGTGACGATGCAGGTCACTTCGCTGCACTTAAGCGCCAGGCGGCAACGTGGGGACCGGTTTTCCAGCATAATGATCACGAGCTCCGCAATCACCAGCGGCGCGCCGTGGCAGATTCATATCAGGACTTTCGGAAAAAGCTGCAAACGTGGATTATCTCGCGATTCGATTCAAGCGAAGCACCGGCTTTGGCACTTGAAACAACACAACTCTTCCTACAACGCCAAATCGCCCCCGATATTTATCATGGTTTTTCTTCGGTTTACGATGTAGCTGGCACGTTCATCGGCCTGAATACCATCCGGGTCCAATTGAATGTTGTCGATTGGCTGCGCTCTGTGATTATCGATCAGGGCGGTCAGGCAAATTGGGCCCCCGACGTCATCGAAACCCTTGAAAATCGGTTCTCGGCAACATTCAATCGCGACAATGGTATCGGGCCGGAGGCTGATCTCATCCCGCTGGCATCAATTCTGAAAGAGATTCTTACAGAAGGCAGTGAAGAAGAGAAAAAACGGGTGTTTCCATCATGGGGAAACACATTTCTTGTAGAGGATGTTGAGCGGTTACTTGAATTTGTCGAACAGGTTTGGGATAATTATGAAAACGCCTACGCTCGGGAGATTCGTCTTTGTGGGAACATTCCATTCGCGGCATTGATTTTGTATTATTACCGGCGTCTTTTACTGGAGGATTACGATCCGTCCTTTTTAAAAGGGGGAGATCTTGATGACCTCTCCCTGTTGGAATTTCTACGTGGATATTACCGCGTCCTTTTTGCAGGGTACGTGGCCCGCACCCGAGACTATGCGAAACGCCTTCTCCTTTCTGATGAGACCCTGGAGGAGACCGCCAACCAGCTTTCGAGATATTTCATTGGCAAGTCCCTTGCTGAGAGTGTGGACAAGGACTGGTTGGTGGCAACGCTCAAGGAAGCGGATCAGAAGCGCGCCCGACAAATTTTCAATGCCTGTCTTCTTCCTGGAAAAGGAACCGGCTCGGCTTTCAATCCCCATCGCTACGGGCGCCGTGCCGAGGACTACCAAATTGATCACATGATTCCTGACAGTGTTTTGGAGCAGCATCAAGCCGGCGGGCCAGAGGGCCATCGGCTCATGAACTTCGCTCCAATTAGAAAAACGACGAACGTCAAGCAGCTCAACATCCAATGCAGTCAAAAACTCGCCGAGGGCGGCATTTACCAAATGGAATGCTTGAGTAATAGTGATACCCATCCTTATTTAAAATGGCTAGTCGAGTCTCAAAGACTTGAGGGTAGTAGGCTTGATAACCAGGAGCTCCTGCAAACGGCGGCAACGCACAATGTTGCTGCAGCGAGAATTGAATGGATTGCTAACTACTTGGCCGACCGTCTTTAGATTTAGATCCGCATTTCTCTTTGATGTAAATGAGTCGGTTAGGAATTGTCTTCAAAAACCTTTGGATCGGTAAAAGCAAAAACACCTAATTGCGAGACCTTCCGAAATAAAATGCTTATTCCTTTTGAAAGGGCACTGTGGAAAAACTCGTTAGGTGATAATTCGGAGTACCGGCGAGTGTATTTTAAATAACATATTTGTAATAATCCCTGATAGAAAGGCTCATACTTGCCCGCAAATGTATCCCACTTAATCTCGATACTATCACGTTTTTCTAAGGTTTTTGTATATACTGCATTGGACTGAGCTAACGCGATTGTTAATGACCACCGACATAAGACATTCCATGAGTCGACCCCAGTCTTTCTCTTAATCTTTATTAGTGAATCCTTGTCTGATTGCGACAGGCGAACAACATCAATTAGAAAGTTCATTTTGAGGGAAGTATCCTTTCTCTATCCTTGATCCGAGATCTTTCGAGTAGCTGAGCAAGTAAGAGTTTCCTACGTGTGGCTTTATTAACTCAAAATATCTCCCGTTAATCTCCTCGTCTGTGGAAAGAAGAACTACTTGATGAGAAGCAATGGGAAAGTATCTCTTAACAATATGGTTTCTGTGATTTGAATCAAGGCGGCCCAGCGGAGTATCAATTACAAGCGGAATGGGTCTTGCGGATACTTTTGCTAGTGCCCATAACATGGCGGTTGCTAGAAGTTGCCTTTCACCAGCCGATAGAATATTGAATGGCAATTCCTTTGATTGTGGATCGTATAACGTTATTTCGAATGAAATTGGAGAAATGCTGATAGACCCAACTAAATCCGACTTTCTGGCTAAATGCTGGAAACTCTCGAGGACTTCCTTTTCAAGCTGCTCAATATGGCGCGCAATGACCTTATTCCGAAAAGAACTTAATGTATTCTTTAGTTTAGGAATATGCTCCAAGACACGTCGGTCGTGATCTTCAGCATCTGATAAGTTCACATGACGTTCGTTTTCTTTCTGTAGCGCTTTCTTTACTAGCGATAAACTAAAGGCGGCTTCTCTAAGGCCTTCCTCTGCATCTTTCTTTAATTCAATTAGGCGAACTAAAGACTGATGCATTAATTCAATATCAAACTGAATCTTTGCGATTGAATCAACATCAGGAACGCTGGTTATCAAGCGCTCGAATCCTTCCAAAGCCAAATTTAAACTACCCATATCTTTGCCAATTATTTCAAGTGCTTTCTTTGCCGTAGGGAGATCTGCTTGTAGCAAGGTATGCAGGTTCGAAGTGAAATCCCGTGGGGGGTTAATAAAACATGCCTCTTTTTTGAGATCACTAGTTGTTCTGTAAGCCTGAAGTACCTCTTTAACCAGGGTCAGAGGCTCCTTTGCTAGTTTCTTTTTAAGATCGCTAAGCACCCGTTTGTCTCTCTCCGCTTCAAGCTCCCCAACGAGCTGTTTTCTTTGTTCCAAGATTTCAAGATCTGCCTGATTGCCTAATTCTACCAAAAGGTTGCGTACTAGTAATAAAGGGGCACAGCCACAAATAATATCCAGCAGCTCTGCATGGTGCTTCTCGATGCCATCAGCCGCTGTTGCTCTCTCCTTTTCTAGGGTGTCTCGCTTGAGGAAAAGATCACCCCCTTCGTTTTTGAAAACTTCCTTTAGCTTATTTAACTGGCTTTCCTCCTGTGCAATTTGTCCAGTCACTGAGGCGAGGGCGTCATGACTGGACTGATATTTGAGTTCGGCGAGCTGAAATTCATCATCCAAGAGTTTAATTCTTTCTCGATCTAAGGGCCCTTGCACAGCGGAACGTTTTTTACGTTCAAGCGTAGTTAGATCGTCCTGGAGGCGGTTGACGAGGTCTAGACCTAGTAGGCTTTGGAAGGCAGAAGCTAGAAGTTTAGTGGCTTCTTCTTTATCGGCCATTCGCTCGATCTGTTCACCGTCGAAAAAAAACAGGTTCGCAAGGCGAGGAGGTAGGAAGGAGTCAATTGATTCATCCCAATGATCAGTTAAAATTGGGTCTGGAATTCCATCTCTCAGAACTTGAAATTGTTCTTCTACTGTTTCAAGCGGCGATGACCAGGATCTGATTATGTGATAATGTGATGGCTTCCCATCGATCCAACGTTCGAATTCAAGTTCGATCGATGCCCCCTCGTTGACCTGTGCAAATCTATTGATTAACTCTTTAAGGTGCCGATGGTAACTCCGGCGGGCGCCATCGATTCCCTGTGCCCGTGCTCCATAAAGGCCGATTTGCAGAGCGCCGAGAAGGGTCGTTTTCCCGCCACCATTAAGAGCGCCAATCAGTGTAACAGGATGGTCAAGATCAGGAGGTGTGAGAATGACGGTGTGGTGACCTCGATAGACTCCTACATTATTAAGGGTAACACGATGAAGAATCACGAATTAGGCTCCGCTTCTCCTGGGACTAAGGAAGAACGGCGGGCAGCTTTTTCCTTGGCAGAACTGATAGCATCGGCGCTGTCCTCGAAATAGTGCCTTGCGAAGGCTTTCTCCATCTTCTCGAAATGTCCCGCTCTCCTTTGATCGCGTTGGCTTTGGCGGGTGACGCTTAAAAGCTCACGCGCAAGTTCATAGTGAAGTGGATCACCCAAGCACTCAGCTTCCAATAAAGCAAGGTCCCCTGCATGAACAGCCATCGTATCATCTAGTCTCTTACAGGGATAAGAGGAACCGGTGATTTCCTGGTAAATTCCGGGGAGGGTGTCCTCAAGCTCATGTTTTTCTATAACCCAGATTCTTCGGATTTCCTGCAATTCGCTGTATGCGATTAATTCGATATCAGCGACATCTCTCGGACCATTCTTACGGATCCATACCTGTGCTCGTAATAGTTCTCTTAGCCAATCCTCTCTGGCTGATTTCAAATAGGGGCCTGGAATTGTCCTGCCACTTTGCATGAGCTGAATAGTGCCGTTCATTCTCCGAAAATCCCGTAGGTGACGATCGGTAGATTCTTCGTCACCCTCCGCTCCCATTAAGCGGAAATCCAACTTATTTCTGAGTTTCAAAAGCGGAAGCATCCACTCCTTTTCCGCGTCATTCTGAATCATTGCAGTCATTGATTTGTCTTTTTCGACAAGCGTACAGACCCAGCAACCAAATCGACTATCTCCGCATGATGGTGTCGAGCTATCCACCACGAGCGGGCATTCACCGTCTGCCGACGCACCAGCATACATGCCCAATAGGTCTTTATTATTATAACCCCAGGGGTTCGGTGTTTGCATCAGGAACATCCAGACGTCGTCATTAGTCCAGTCCTCAACAGGGGTATAAACCAGTGATCCTGGCAGTCCGGCGTTCGGACTGAGCCGGTCTCGAACACGACCGACCTCATGTTCCTTCATAGTAATTGCGCGACGTATACTTTCGGCTTTGCGAGTACCGAGAACTAAAATGGCTTCTCCACTAGATTTAACGATTCCGTTAATAAAACTCGTTGAAGGCTTTATTTTTAAACGCTCCGTGCACCAACGAAACTTATGTCTTGGGGCTGGATATCCTTTGCCAATGAGATTTACCCAAAACGAGTCTTCCACCTTGGGGGTAAGCCTGTGGGGTTGAAAAGGCGCGCTCTGTTTCTTTGCAGCTGTCTCCATAGAAAGTAGTGAGCGCGTGACCCAAGCTGCGACGATGGGGTTCTCGACAAGGGTGTCGGTGCTGATTACGTGAATGACCTTGGTCTTCTTGCTATCTGGTAGCTTACTGACGGCATTCCAAATAAGCTGAAGGGTAGCTGTAGAATCTTTACCTCCGCTGTATCCAATGATCCAAGGCGTGTCGTCTAGGGAGTAAAGTGTTCGTATTTCCTCTTCTAGCCATTCCAGATATTTTGAGAGGCCAAATTCTGAAAAAGCAGATACCTTTTTAGGGACTGAATCTTTCATTGGTTTTTTAGGTTCATAGAGGCCTCTACCTTGGCTTCTTCTGGATCAAGCTCAATGCTCAGCTGTTTCTTAATCACATTAGTAGTTAATATAATGTTGGTGGTTGCCTTCGAGACTTTTCCTCCTATCAGGGCACGGCCTTCCCAGAGACGTGCATTAGAGCGGGACCAGTTAATTGTACCCAAGTTCTTTAGGCGGACTTTCCAACCACCGGGGTTACCTTTGAGGAGGGCGTTTCCAGCTTTACCAATGGCTTGAAGGGCGATCCCGTGGGAGTGAATGAAGTCCTGACGAAGCTCATAGGCAGCTAGCTTGCCCTCGCGAACCTTTCCCCAAGCAGGGAAGTGTTTGGCTACATTCTCCCAAAAGTCTCGAGCCAGATTAGCGTCTTGCTCAAGATTTCCGGTTGCGATATCTCTGACCAAATCTGAGCAGGCGTTATAGAATGCGCTGAGGGTGAAAAGTTTTCGAGAACGAGGTGCTAGTGAGCTGCGCTCCAGATCGACGATATCGCGGAAGATCTCGGACTTCATAATAATAAGCCGGGCGAGTTTGGCTTTGTCATTACGGTGATCGTAGAGGAGGCCGAGCGAACGGCTTGGGCGGATGGCGTAACGGTTAAGATCGGCGAACATCTGCTGACTGCGCGCTAGACCAATATCTAGGAAAAAGACAACAGCGATAGTCTCGTAAGCCAGTTCAGGTCTGTCTTCGAGTGCGGCAAGGATGGCCGCGCGACGATGTTGGCCATCGTTAATGATAAATTTAGCATCCATAGGGACGCTTAGCGTGCCAAGCCGGTCTTGTCCCGATAGGGGCTCAAATTTCACCTTTGAATCTATCGAGGCGGTAATGGCAGAAAACACGTAGTCCATTGGATTGTCTAGAATGTATTCGGCGATTTCAGGAATGCGTGCTCGATTGATTATTCGTTGCGCGCGAAGTTCGGGGGGAAGCTCCTTTTCATCGAAAATAGAAATTTGACGAAGCATCCGTAATGTCCACATGGTGGTATAGTATTCGCGGCCGGCCTGGACTCCGCGGATGGCTGGAAAATTGAGGTTGGCGATAGAGGTCATAAATGTGGTATGTATGTGAAATTGACATATGCCGAATATGTATGTCAACAATAAAACATACAAAAATAAAAAGACATACCAATGATTTATTTAGACTGTAATGCAACGACCCCAATGGAGCCTGAGGTCCGTGACGCCATGCTTCGATTTATGACCGAAGAGTTTGGCAATGAGGGGAGTCGTACACATTCTTTTGGGGTAAGGGCAAAGCAGGCGGTACAAAGGTCGAGGGAGCTTGTAGGAAAAGTTGTGGGCGTGGGCAGGGATGAGGTGATTTTCACTAGCGGGGCTACAGAAGGAAATAATATAGCCATCCTTGGTTTAGCGAAGTGGGGACTGCAAAACGGGCGTAATCACATTGTTTCAACACAGATAGAACATAAAGCTGTGCTGGAGCCACTGGAGCGGCTGCAGAAAGAAGGGTTTGAGGTCGATCTGGTGGCCCCAGATAAGGATGGATGGGTGGATCCAGTGAAAATACAAAAAGCACTGCGTCCAGAAACACTTTTGCTAGCACTGATGCATGCGAACAACGAGACAGGCGTGATTCAGCCGCTGCCCGAGGTGATCGAGTTGTTGAAGAATCACCCGGCTTACCTTTTCGTGGATGCTGCCCAGACCTTTGGAAAATTGGATGGGGGGCTTAGTCATCCAAGGGTCGATATGCTGAGCGCCAGTGCCCACAAGATTTACGGTCCCAAGGGCGTTGGTGTGCTCATTGTCCGGCGAAGAGGTTTTGAGCCGGTTCCGCTTGTACCCCTGATGGTCGGGGGGGGGCAGGAGAGAGGGCTACGTCCGGGAACGTTACCCGTTCATTTGATTGTTGGATTTGGTAAAGCGGCTGAGGTAGCAGTGCGCGACAAGAAAAAGAGACGAATAGCCTGCGAAGAATTTAGAAAGACGCTTTTGAAAAACATGGAAGTCCTGGAGCCTCAGTTTCAGGGCGCTCCGCAGAAAAGTCTAACTCATACAGCAAATGTATCCTTTGCTGGGATAAATTCAGAAGCCGCTATGGTTGCGCTAAAGGAACTGGTAGCAGTCTCAAACGGGTCAGCATGTACCTCCGCAAGCTACATGCAGAGTCACGTGCTTAAAGCGATGGGCTTGGAGGAAGATCAGATTCTAGGGGCAATCCGATTTTCCTGGAGCCACTTGACTCAGGAGCCGAACTGGAGGGAGGTGACAGAGGCCATAAAAGCGCTTAAGTAGTTAGAGTGACAGTAGGCCAAGATACGCTGATTCGGTTGGTTGCTTTTCAGCATGTGCAGGGCCTTGTGGCTAAGCACGATCACCTGACGGCTAAGGAGATTAAGCCCGGCTTTCAATATCAGGGGCACCGGATTCCATTAATGAATCCACAACGGGGTATTTTTAAGCCGCAGCAGATGGAGTACCTGTTGTCCATCAAGACGGTTTATCCGAAGCCCGGAGGTAGGGTTTGGTACGATGATCAGAGGGACGTTCATAAAAGAATCTTCGAAGGGGAGGAGGTTGTGGATTACGCATTCATGGGTGATAACCCAAAGGCGGCTGACAACCGATGGTTACGCGAAGCGATGGAGAATAAGATCCCGATCATATACTTTCTGGGAGTTGCCCCCGGTCGCTACCAGGCCCTTCTGCCTGCTTATGTAGTCGGTTGGGATCCCGTCAGTTTAAAATCTAGAATCGCTTTCGGAAGATCAGAACTGGATGGGTATGAAGCCCCAGAGGATGCGGCTGAAAGAAGGTATATCCTGCGATCAGTAAAACAGCGGCTTCACCAAGCCATGTTTAGGGAGGCGGTGATGACAGCTTATGGCAGTAGGTGTGCTTTGTCGGGTTTGCCTGAGCCGATGCTTCTAGATGCAGCTCACATTATTTCGGATAAGGATGAAAAGCTCGGCCAACCCGTAGTGCCGAACGGTATCCCACTTTCGAAGATTCATCACTCGGCCTTTGATGCGCATCTCATTGGGATCGACCCAGACTATAGTCTGCATGTGTCGGATCGGTTACAAAGTCAGACAGACGGTCCGATGTTGGAAGCGCTAAAGAGGCTTCACGGGGGAACGCTCCATTTGCCAACCCGAAGACAAGATATGCCAGATCGGGAGCGGTTAGCCGTGAGGTTCGAGGCGTTTCGGAAGGCAGCGTAGGGAAACGATTCTCTATCCCAAAATACGGGCGTTTAGCGCTGTCGAAACATGGGCGGGGTTAGTTGGAATAAATGCGGTAACCTTCGTCACGTAAGTATTCCGCCTCGAGGGCCTCGGCCGTGGTGGCGTGGCCCGAAGTCTCATATAGGTCCGGCGGCTCCAGTTCTTCCCGGCGCCGGAGGAAGTATTTCCTGACAAGTTTAGAACCTCGCACCCTTGGGTTATCTTCCGGCCCAGGGCCCTCGAGATGGATCCGAATACGTTTTTCGATCTCGCCAGTGGAGCCGATATAAAGGCAACCCAGGCCGGGATGACCGTCACAGTCGGGATTTTGTTTCAGAAAGCTCCGCTCCTTAAGGACTTCGGGTCGAAGCTCGAGCACGTATACGCGGCCTTTGTAGATGTATCTGGGTTTGCGTGGCGTTGTCTTTTTACGGCTCGGCATGGTTTTAGTTTATTTTTCCAGTGGTTCGGAGACAAGGAAAGGGTTGGTGGCGCTCTCGGTGGAGAACTCGCTGCCGTAGAGGCTGTAGGGGTTGTTAATGCTGGTGGCGCTGTACTCACTGCCGTACAGGCCGAAGGGGTTGGAGATGGAATCGAGGTCGAACGGGTTGGCGCTGTCGACACCAAGAAAGGTGCCGTCCTCCGCGATTAAGACAGGTGGGTTTGCCTGTGAGGCTGGAGGCACGAAAGCTAAAATCAGAAGCAGGAGGCAGTGGAAAGTGAGAGAGGCCCTACTTCGCACCTGTCCCGCTATGCGGGGCTTTCTCCTTCGCCAAGGCTTCGGAGAACACGTCGAAGGGTTCTCGCTTTGCTCGAAGATGATTAGGTTCATGGGGTTTCCTTTCAGTTTAAGTTGGAGTTGAAGGGTTAGATTTCGCCGGGGTAGCGGAGTTTTTTCAGACAGGCTTGGACGGCTGGGCGGTCGAGGTGAAGGGCCTGTCTGTAAAAGTATTCGAAGGCGGGGTCGACCTGGTCGTCCTTGGCGGTGGCGGCGAAGGAGCGCCAAGCGAGAAGGAAGAGAGCACGGAAGAGGCCTGGGCGGTTATGGGGGAGTGTGTAGGCGATGCAGAGCGACTGGATACCCCATTTAAGGAGGGATGGGATGCGGGGATTCTCGAGGATGGGATTCAGTGACTCTGCAATCCCGGGCCATGGGGCGGGGGACTGATAGTGGCAAGTGTGTCGTTGCGAGTTGGTGAAGAGTTTTGTTTGGCTAAGGGTGGTGGGTCGGGTGGTTTGGGCGTTGTTCATGGTGTGGTGTCCTTTCGTTAGGGTTTTAGGAAGCGGGGGTCGATGGTTCAAAGGGCCAGCGCCGTCTTGGGCCGGAGCCGTCGTCACCAGGGTCGTAGCCGAGGGCGTTTTCAACGTCCCAGGCGAGGTCCTCTTGGCTGATGATTTTGCCGGTGTGAAGTTGGATGCTGTTAAGGGGCAATTGGGGAAAGCCGGGCGCATGGACGCAGCGCGTTCTGGGATTATAGATGAACGGGTAGCGTCGGCCGTCGAAGATGAGGGAAGCTTTCCGCCAGCCTTTCGGAAGGGGAAGGGGAGCAACCGAATTAGGATTAGGTTGAGGTTCTTGGCTCATGTTTGGTGTTGGTTTATTCCCCATCCACTGGATTTTGAAGGAGGATCACTTGGCCGGCACCGGTTTGGCTGCCCCAAACGGATCCGTTGATGCCGTAGGCGTTGAAGTAGCCGTTCTCTTCGACATCTCCAATAAAGACGCGACCGTGATTGATGATCAGGACTCGATCTGTATCTAGCCCTTCCTGATGCTCAATGTTCACGTAGCTCCCGTAGTTGTCGAATAGGGTGTCGTCGGCATGAGCGGTGGTTATAAGAAAGCTCACGCAAAGGCCGCAAAGGACGGGAAGGTATACAGGGGATTTATTTTTCTTGGGGAAGAGATTGCTCACGTCCCGCAGTCCCGGGACGCGCTTACGCGCGCATAGGTCGCAAAGGTCGGAAAGGATTCTTATTAGGGAACGGTTATTAGGTTTAGTTGGTTGGGTTAATTGGTTCATTTCTTTGGGTCCTTTTGGTTTATAATCCGTGGTGTTTGAGGAAGTCATCGGCATCGGTCTCGTTATCGGACCACTCTATTTTGATGAGGCAGCGGATGATCTCGTCGCGATCCTCGCCCTCTTTCGATTCGAGGAATGTTGTGGTGGCCCATTCGGAGGAGAGGCGCTCGTAGTGCTGGGCTAGTTGGGGATAGAGTTCGGACTCAACGGTGGTGAAGTTTTCCAGTCTATGGATATCTTCACCTTCAGTGAAGTTGCCCACGGTGTAGATGAGGCCTAAGCCGTAGCCATCATCGGAATTACCCTCGACCCGAGTCTGGTCGATCCAGT